>ENA-ORTF01001542-ORTF01001542.1-human-gut-metagenome-genome-assembly--contig:-NODE-1542-length-26209-cov-5.010897_pt1 | contig 26209 bp, 17 predicted proteins | sample MGYA00241908_ERZ509180 | MGnify/ENA primary metagenome ERZ509180 (study PRJEB26280, sample SAMEA2338814) | human gut metagenome | biome: human gut; feature: human-associated habitat; material: faeces... | reverse complement strand
ACTGGACAAAATGTCCTATACGAGGTAAAATGCATATATGTAATCAAACAGCACATTTGAAGGTTGTGCAGATAGTATTGGTTATATTTTGCGAATTGGGGGGATTTTTCATGAGAATATATCATGCTAAGGATTATGCAGATATGAGCAGAAAGGCTGCAAATATCGTATCGGCACAGGTGATTATGAAGCCTAATTGTGTATTGGGACTGGCTACAGGTTCTACACCTATCGGCTTGTATAAGCAGCTCGTTGAGTGGTTCAAGAAGGGGGATTTGGACTTCTCAGAGGTTATGACGGTGAACCTTGATGAGTACAAAGGATTAAGCCGTGAGAATGACCAGAGCTACTATTATTTTATGCATCAGAATTTGTTTGATCATGTGAATATTCCGGTTGAGAATACTCACCTGCCAAACGGCATGGAGCCGGATTCTCAGAAGGAGTGCAAGCGCTATACAGAGCTGATTCAGTCTCTTGGCGGTGTTGATTTACAGCTTCTTGGTATCGGACACAATGGTCATATCGGTTTTAATGAGCCGGGCGAGTCTTTTGACAAGCAGGTACACTGTGTGAATCTGACAGAGTCTACTATTGAGGCCAATAAGCGCTTCTTTGCATCGGCTGATGATGTTCCGAAGCAGGCTTATACAATGGGTATCAAGACAATCATGCAGGCTAAGAAGATTCTTATTGTTGCAAGTGGTGAGGATAAGGCAGAGATTGTGCACAAGGCTTTCTTTGGACCGATTACACCACAGGTGCCGGCTTCTGTATTACAGCTGCACAATGATGTTACGCTTGTAGCGGATGAGGCTGCACTGAGTTGCTTGTAGATATTTTTTAGTTGAGAAGGTGCATGTATATGATAATAAAAAATGCAAGAGTATTTACAGAGGATGGCAGCTTTATGCAAGGCGATGTTGTCGTTAAGGATGGCCGTTTTGACAGTGTTTTGGAGAGAACAGCTGACACGGACGCGGCTAATGACAGCGCACCGCAGGAGATTATAGATGCATCAGGTCTTATCATGATACCGGGTCTTGTGGATATTCATTTTCATGGATGCAAGGGAGCTGATATGTGTGATGGCACCAAAGAGGCACTTGATGTGATTACAGCATACGAGGCTTCTATCGGAGTGACGAGCGTGTGTCCGGCTACTATGACCATTCAAAGGGATGAGCTTTTGAGTGTCATGAAAAATGCCGGTGATTATACTTATCATGGTGGTGCACATCTTGTAGGTATCAATATGGAGGGACCTTTTATCAGTCCTTCTAAAAAGGGCGCACAGGCGGCAGAGAATATCATGCGATGTGATTATGATTATTTCTGTGAACTTCAGGATGCGGCCCATGGCTTGATAAAGCTTGTAGATATTGCTCCGGAGGAGCCGGGCGCGATTGATTTTATAGACAGGGTAAGAGGAAGTGTTGTGGTTTCAATAGCACACACAGCGGCTGATTATGACACCGCAGTAGAGGCTATTGAGCATGGTGCAAGCCATGCTACACATTTGTATAATGCGATGCCACCGCTTCATCACAGAAATCCCGGAGTTATCGGGGCTGTGAGAGATTCAGAAAAGTGTCATGCGGAGCTCATTTGTGACGGTGTGCATATTCATCCGTCGGTTATCAGGGCGACATTTGCCATGTTTGGGGCTGAGCGCATGATTTTAATAAGTGACAGCATGAGAGCCACAGGGCTTGAGGATGGCGAGTATACACTCGGTGGACAGGCAGTGACGGTCAGAGGTCCGCTTGCTACACTCCATGATGGGACAATTGCAGGCTCGGCAACCAATCTGATGGATTGTATGCGTTTCACAGTAAGGCAGGCAGGTATTCCGCTTGAGGAGGCTATTATGTGTGCTACAGTCAATCCGGCTAAGGAGATTGGCATCTATGATGAAGCAGGCAGCATTTCTGCAGGAAAGAGAGCAGATTTTGTGCTTCTCAATGATGATTTGGATATTGTGAGTGTGTATATCGACGGAAAGGAGATATCATGTTAGGTTTTTTCAAGAATAAGTCAAAGGGAAAGGTGATCTGTTCTCCGTGCAACGGCAGAGTGGTTCCTATTACAGAGGTTCCGGATCCTACTTTTTCTGAGAAGATATTGGGAGACGGCGTGGCCGTGATTCCTTCTGAGGGCAGGTTTTACGCTCCGGCGGATGGTGAGGTGACAGCTGTATTTGATACGCTTCATGCTTTTACCATGACGACCACTCAGGGAGTCGAGCTGCTTTTGCACATTGGTCTGGATACAGTGATACTAAAGGGTGCTCCTTTTACATCGCATATTTCTGTTGGTGATCAGGTGAAGAAGGGCGACCTTTTGATGGAGGCTGACCTGGAGCAGATTAAGGCAGCAGATCTTAATGTCATTACTCCGGTTTTAATTGGCAACACTGCTGATTATAGTGAGATAAAGATGCTTAAAGAGGGGGATGTATCCGCCGGTGATGAGATTTTAAGTCTCGCGTAGATTTGAATATAATTATATAATAATAACGAACTTTATTGGAGTATCTCCAGTTTAGTATACATAATGTAAAGGAGGGGAAATTTATGAAATTTCTTCAAAAATTGGGTAAAGCTTTAATGCTTCCCGTAGCAGTACTTCCTATCTGTGGTATCCTCATGGGTATTGGATATTTTTTATGTCCTGCAACCATGCAGGGTGGTGACATCGAGGGAGTGCGTAATTTAATAGGTCTGTTTTTAGTTAAAGCAGGGGGCGCTCTGATTGACAACATGGCCATCCTTTTTGTAATCGGCGTTGGTGTCGGTATGTCGGATAAGAACGACGGTACTGGCGGTATTGCAGCTTTAGCTTCATGGCTGATGATGACAACACTCCTGTCTACAGGCTTTGTTACAACAATCATGCCATCTATCGCTGACAGCGCTACAAAGACACTTGCATTCGACAAGATTGAAAACCCATTTATCGGTATCTTAGCCGGTATTATTGGTGCTTTGTGTTACAACAGATTTAAGGATACAAAGCTTCCTGACTGGCTGTCATTCTTCAGTGGCAAGCGTTGCGTAGCAATTATCGCAGGTGTTGTTTCAATCCTTGTATCTGTAGTATTACTGTTTGTATGGCCATTACTTTTCGGTGCTCTTGTATCTATCGGTAAAGCAATCGTTGGTCTTGATGTAGTCGGCGCAGGTATCTATGCATTCCTGAACCGTCTGTTAATTCCTACAGGATTACACCACGCATTAAACAATGTATTCTGGTTCGATACTATCGGACTTGGAGACCTCAAACATTTCTGGGCAGGCGAGACATCAAAGGATGTTTCATGGAGCCTCGGAATGTACATGTCAGGTTTCTTCCCATGTATGATGTTTGGTATTCCTGGTGCAGCACTTGCTATGGTTAAGTGCGCAAAGCCTGCTAAGAAAAAGGCTGCCATCGGTATCCTTGCTTCTGCAGCTATCTGTGCATTCATCTGTGGTGTTACAGAGCCTTTCGAGTTTGCATTTATGTTCCTTGCTCCTGGTCTCTATGTGATTTATGCTTTACTTTATGGTATTTTCACAATGGTTACAGTAGCTCTTGGATTTAGAGCAGGCTTCTCATTCTCAGCCGGTGCGATGGATTTATTATTCTCATCTTCACTTCCGGCTGCAGCAAAGACATGGCTCATCATTCCTCTTGGAATCGCAGCTTTTATCGTATTCTACATTGTATTCTATTTCGCTATCAAGAAATGGGATCTTAAGACCCCTGGTAGAGAGGATGATGATGTCGAGGCAGAGAAGAAGGCAGTGCTTACTAACAATGACTACACAGCAGTAGCAAAGACTATTCTTGAGGGCTGCGGTGGCAAAGACAATATTGCAAGCATTGACAACTGTATCACAAGACTCAGACTTGAGGTTAAGGATATCACTCAGGTTGATGACAAGAAGATTAAATCTGCAGGTGTTGCAGGCGTTATGAAGCCTGGCAAGAATTCTGTTCAGGTTATTATCGGAACCAAGGTTCAGTTTGTTGCGGATGAGTTTTCTAAGCTTTGCGAGTAGATTTGTTCTGCAATATAGCAGTGCTGATTCACATTAGGTGATTCAAATAATTTCATAATACATGATTAAAAGCCACACCGGGTGTTTGCCTGGGGTGGCTTTTTTAGTTGGTTCGGGTCGTAAGCTCCGCCCGGTTGTGATGCACACGGACTCTCGTTTTCGCTACGCTGCGCTGTTAAGATACTGTACGGATTATGCTTTTGGGTTTTCAATGCTCGACGAAACCGGCTTTTATGCGCCGTCCGTGGCGCATAACGCCTTCCCCAGCCGTCCATGGCTGCGGATTTCTGTGCTTCACGGGCATAATCCTACAGTATCTAAACAGCTTCGCTATGCGCTCTCACGAGAGTCCGTGTTCACCCCGCCGGGTGGGGCTTACGGCCCTTACGCTGTGAATGGAATCCGCTTAGGAGAGAGTTGCGAGTTGCACATTGTTGTAACCGGCAACGGTTTTATCTACGCCTTGCTTCTACGAGGCTGCGGTGGGATAAAATAAGAAAGGATTGAAAAGCGAACAATTGTTTGCTATAATAAATGAAGCGAGGAAATAAAAGTATATTAGGTTTAGTAATTTAAGTATTCATTTAATTTATTGTAATTAGGGAAATCCAATATAAATCGATTGATAGAAAGAGTGATTTTATATGAACATATGGCTAAAGCTAAGGAAAACAGCAGCAATTACACTATGTGAATTACTTGCAATTGCTACAATTTTTACAGGCTGTGCCTCCGCTGATTTATCCGGCACTGAAGGTGCCGGGCATGCCGTAGGAGCTGTTGTAGCAGATGAGGATTCTTCCGGTGCTTTAGGCAGCAAGGATAAAGTGGATGGGCCGCAGGAGAATCTTGTAAACAACAATTCCTACGTTTCCCTTGATGCTATTCCGGCATATGATGGCAAGGCATATGTGGCTGTCAACAATAATGAGCCTTTTTTTACGGACAGCGATATGACTACCACTGCTTTTGAAAATTACAGTGATTTGGATTCACTTGGCAGATGCGGTGTGGCTTATGCCAATATATGCAAGGATATCATGCCGACTGAGGAGCGTGGCAAGATAGGCATGATAAAGCCATCAGGCTGGCATACGGTGAAGTATGATGTGATAAAGGACAGGTATTTATATAATCGCTGTCATCTTATTGGCTATCAGCTTGCCGGCGAGAATGCCAATCCGAAGAATCTTATTACCGGTACGAGATACCTGAATGTGGAGGGCATGCTTCCGTTTGAGAATCTGGTAGCGGATTATGTAAACAATACAGGAAATCATGTGCTTTACAGAGTGACTCCGATGTTCTCGGGTAGCAATCTAGTTGCAAACGGCGTTCTCATAGAGGCAAAGTCGGTTGAGGATAACGGTGGCGGCATACTTTTTAATGTCTATTGCTATAATGTGCAGCCGGGCATCGGAATAAACTATGAGAATGGTGACAGCTGGCTGGATGGCACCACTCCGCAGCAGAGCGCTCAGACGGATACACCGCAGAATGAAGGCTCGCAGAGCAGCGCTGGAAGCGGGGCAGGAGAATCCGGCTCTTCAGGCAGTACAACAGGAAGTGCATCATCAGGCTCAGACAGCTCAGCAGCAGAAAATAGCGCTGCAGATTCCTCAAACAGCGAGACTATGGTTCATATCACAGCAACCGGCAAGAAATATCACCGTGCGGGCTGTCGTACCTTGAAAAAGAGTGACACAGAGGTAACGCTTGATGAAGCAAAATCCATGGGCTTGTCTCCGTGCGGAATTTGCAATCCACCACAGTAGATGTGCATTAGCATTTGCAATCCGCCACAGTAGATGTGCATTAGCATTTGTAATTCACCGCAGTAGATGTGCATTAGCATCTGCAATTCAACGCAGTAGATGTGCATTAGCATCTGAAATCCACCACAGTAGATGAACATTTGCATTTGTAACCTTTCACCACAGATGCTCGTTATCTTTGCAGTACAACCAAGTTTATTGAAGAAACTAGGAAGAAACCGTGCAAATGAAAATACTGTCACAGAGTAAGGGCTGCAAGCCACGGCACCGCTGTGGCGCACGCATATGCATTTGATTGAGCGAATAGCAAAGCCGCTTAGATACTGTAGGATTATGCACATGAAGCACAGAAATGACTTGCCATGGAGGGCAAGTCAAGGAGAACCGCGCCACGGAAGGCGCGTTTCGACGGTTTCGTCAAGCATAGAAGCGCAAAAAGCATAATCCGTACAGTATCTTAGCGGCAAAGCGTAGCGAAAGCAAAGCATATGCGTGTGCCCTGGCGGTGCCGTGGCTTACAGTCCGTCCTGTAGTACATCCTATAGCACATACAGCAAAATCCCCTGTAACCCTTGACGATTGCAAAACCGAAAAGTATAATAGAATAGCTAATGAATTCAATATTTTAATATAGATGGAGGAAACCAAATGGCACTGAGCAAAAAGCCGGTCAACGGCATGAAGGATATATTACCTGCAGAGATGGAAATCCGTGATTATGTGACAAGTGTGATCAAGGATACATACAGAAGCTTCGGATTTACACCGATAGAGACACCATGCATGGAGAATATAGCAAATCTCACAAGCAAGCAGGGCGGAGAAAATGAGAAGCTGATCTTCAAGGTAATGAAGAGAGGCGAGAAGCTGAATCTGGAGACAGCAAAGGAAGAATCGGATGTAGTAGACTTTGGAATGCGCTACGACCTTACAGTGCCACTTTCAAGATATTATTCAAACAATGCCAACAACCTGCCATCGCCGTTTAAGGCACTTCAGATGGGCAGTGTGTGGAGAGCAGACAGACCTCAGAGAGGTCGCTACAGACAGTTTACACAGTGTGATATAGATATACTCGGAGAGCCAAGCAATCTGGCAGAGATAGAGCTGATTACAGCAACTACTACCACAATCGGAAGACTCGGCTTCGAGAACTTTGAGATAAGAATCAACGAGAGAAGAATCCTAAAGGCAATGGCTGCTTACAGTGGTTTCGCTGAGGAGGACTACGACAGCGTATTTATCACACTCGATAAGATGGACAAGATAGGAGTGGAAGGTGTTGCAAGTGAGCTTGCACAGGATGGCTACCCACAGGAAAATATTGACAAATATCTTGATTTGTTCAAGCTTTTGGAGCAGACAAGGGATGTCACTGAGGGTGTAAATATACTTTCAGAAAAGCTTGGTGAATATTTAGACGAAGAAGTGGTTACAAATATGACAGAGATAGCTACGGCTGTTAATGCTACAAAGGGAGCAAAGTTTGAGCTCGTATTTGACCCTACACTTGTTCGTGGAATGAGCTACTACACAGGAACTATTTTTGAGATATCAATGCCTGAGCTTGGCGCAGCTTGTGGCGGTGGCGGACGATATGACAAGATGATTGGAAAGTTCACCGGAAATGATGTACCGGCCTGTGGTTTTTCAATCGGTTTTGAGAGAATTATCCTGCTTCTCATGGAGAGTGGCTTCAAGATTCCTGAGAGTCCAAAGAAGGTGGCTTATCTGGTTGAGAAGAAATATCCGGCAGACAAGCTTGTTGATGTCATGAACCAGGCAAAAGACGCAAGAGCAAACGGACAGCAGGTGCTTGTTGTGCGAATGAACAAGAACAAGAAATTCCAGAAGGAGCAGCTTATGAAAGAGGGCTACGAGGAGTTTGTTGAGTTCTTTAACAGATAGGAATCTGATAAGCAGCAGATTAGCTGTGTAGCAGCGGTACCAAACAGTTATTAGAATAAATATATAGTAGAAATATAAGGAGTATAAAATGGCAGAATCAATGCAGGGCTTACATAGAAGCCATAGATGTACAGAGGTATCAAATGCCAATATCGGTGAGAAGGTCACCGTCATGGGCTGGGTACAGAAGAGAAGAAATTTAGGAAGTCTCATTTTCGTAGATTTAAGAGACAGAAGCGGAATACTTCAGATAGTATTCGGCGAGGAAAATGTAGGTGCAGAGGGCTTTGAAAAGGCAGGCACCTTAAGAAGTGAGTTCGTCATCGCAGTTGAGGGAACTGTCCAGAAGAGAACAGCTGCTGTCAATGAGAACTTAAAGACAGGTGATATCGAGGTTATCGCTACATCAATCAGAGTGCTTTCAGAGGCACAGACACCTCCATTCCAGATTGAGGAGAATTCAAAGACCAGCGAGGACATCAGACTTAAATACCGTTATCTTGATCTTCGCCGCCCTGATATCCAGAGAAATCTCATGCTCAGAAGCAATGTGCTTCGTGTGATGCGTGACTTTATGGCAAACGAGGGCTTTTTGGAGATAGAGACACCAATCCTTTGCAAGTCTACACCGGAGGGAGCAAGAGATTATCTCGTGCCAAGCCGTATACACCACGGACATTTTTATGCGCTTCCACAGTCACCACAGCTCTTTAAGCAGCTTCTGATGGCTTCAGGCTATGACAGATATTTCCAGATTGCACGATGCTTCCGTGACGAGGATCTGCGTGCAGACAGACAGCCTGAGTTTACACAGGCAGATATGGAGCTTTCATTTGTAGATATCGATGATGTAATCGAGGTAAATGAGAGACTGTTAAAGCACCTTTTTAAAGAGGTCATAAATGTGGATGTTGAGATTCCGTTTAAGCGTATGCCTTGGCAGGAGGCTATGGACAGATTTGGTTCTGACAAGCCTGATACACGCTTTGGCATGGAGCTTTGCGATGTTTCGGAAGTGGTAAAGGACTGTGGCTTTGGAGTATTCACAGGAGCTCTTGAAAACGGTGGCTCTGTCCGCGGTATCAATGTAGAGGGACAGGCAAAGATGCCTCGTAAGAAGATTGACAAGCTTGTAGAGCACGCAAAGGGCTGTGGAGCAAAGGGACTTGCTTATCTGTGCATCAATGAGGATGGCACATACAAGTCATCATTTGCCAAGTTTATGACAGAAGCTGAGCTTGATGCACTTGTTGCAAAGATGAACGGAAAGCCGGGAGATTTACTCCTTTTCGCAGCAGACAAGAATAAAATCGTATGGAATGTACTTGGAGCGCTTCGTCTCATGCTCGGAGCTGAGCTTGGCCTGATTGATGAGAACAAGTACAATTTCCTCTGGGTAACAGAGTTCCCACTCCTTGAGTGGTCTGATGAGGAAAACAGATTTATGGCAATGCATCATCCATTCACTATGCCTATGGAGGAGGATTGGGACAAGATAGACTCAGATCCGGGCGCAGTTCGTGCAAAGGCATATGATATCGTACTCAATGGTACAGAGCTCGGTGGAGGCTCAGTGCGTATCCATCAGGATGACATCCAGGAGAAGATGTTTGAGGTGCTTGGCTTCACAAAGGAGCGTGCACATGAGCAGTTTGGATTCCTGCTTGATGCATTCTCATATGGTGTGCCGCCACACGCAGGACTTGCCTTCGGTGTTGACCGTATCTGCATGCATATGCTGCATACAGACAATATCAAGGAGGTTATTGCATTCCCTAAGGTAAAGGACGCTTCGGACCTCATGTCAGAGGCACCCGGAACTGTAGATCCAAAGCAGCTTGATGAGCTTGGAATAGCTGTAGCTGCAGAGGAAGATGAGGAATAACACTATAATATGAATTTGAAAAAAAATATTTTCAATGCGATTACCATAATACTGCTTGCCGCACTTATTGCGGGGGCAGTATTGCTTAATAACAGGATAAAAAAGCTCGAGACACAGATGTCATACACCTCAGACAACACATCGGTGATACTTTCCGATGTGCAGACCATGCAGGATGATATCAAGTCCACCCTTGAGGAGGAGGCCAGCCTCATAACAGACTGGGATATTTCCTTAAAAAGTGCAGACTTTACTGATATGACATACACAGTCTCTGTCTCGGTGGTGCCAAAGGAGTACACAGAGGATACAAAAACCAGTGTATTTTTCGGTACAAACGAGATACCGCTCGAGCTAAACGGCATCAAGTATACGGGTGAGGCCACACTTCCACTGTCTGAGGACTATGCAGGCAATGTGACATTTCTGTTTGTTGACGGAAATAAGAGAAGCACAGAGGTGCTCGATGAGTTTGAAGGTGTGACATCAGTGTTCAAAAATGTAGCATCCGGCATACTTGTCGATAAACCAACCTTTGACAATGGCAGCATAAAGCTTGGCACAGATGTAGATGTAGCGGTCATGGGAAATGATTACTTTGACTTTAACAGTGTGCAGCTCGTGGTTGCAAGCTCAGATACAGAGCTAAAGACATACGATATCAGACAGCTGTTGGCAGAAAACGGCACAGACAGTGCAGACTCTGCAGACACAGACTCCATCACATCCGCCTTAAGCCGGAAGGATGATGCCAAAAAAGATGGCTCAAAGAATGACACGGAAAATGATACCTCTGATGCCTCAAAAGAGGACGACGGTAAGCTCCATAGCCTCGAAGGCACAGTCAAAATCGAAGACTTAATCCCTGTCACAGCCGCAAGCAATATCAAAATATATGTCAAAGCAGTATCGGCACAGGGCTACACCTTCACATATGACCTGTTCGATGGTACCGTAAATCAGGACATCACAGACTTTGAAACCACAGCCGACATATCCGGCGGCGACTACACAGTAACCGACCCGGCCGGCAGCAAATATGAACCGTAAAAATATGATATAAGCGTAATTATTTAAAATCAGTTTTTCTTGTGTTTTCAAGGCGGCTCAGAATATTTATAAACAATATATAACTATTAAATAAGCTCATTTCGCATAAGTGAAATGAGCTTCAAATTTTAAGAAGAAAAAGTGCCGGACAAAATTTCACGCCAGTGAAATAAGTCCGGCACTGCCAGAATGCAAGGCAGCAAAGCGCCTCGCTCGTAAACCTGAATTAGCCGGAGAGTACACAGTGTGTTCCGAAGGAAAATGTGAACTGCCGCGGAGTTCCATAAAGTAAAAAAGAAAGAAAATGTAAATAAAACCATAATCTGCCCGGACAAACAACCGCGGCTGACTTCACATTTTTCTGAGGAATATACTGTGTGCTATGCCGGTAGCCTCACAACCTAAAAAGCGAGGCGCCCACCACACCTATCATATGATGAGCTGCGCCTCACCCTTCTTTTTTGCTGAGCGGCAGCGTAAATATAAACTCAGTTCCCACACCCTCAGTGCTTATCACATTTATATTCTCACCATGCGCCTGCACAATTTCTTTAACTATAGAAAGGCCAAGTCCCGTACCGCGCTTATCCTTTCCGCGGGATAAATCACTCTTGTAGAAGCGTTCCCAGATCTTTGAAAGGCTGTCCTTCGGTATACCGATACCGTGATCCTTTACTGATATAAACACCTTTTCATTTCTGATACTCGTCTCAATCTTGATACTCGAATCATTATTTGAAAACTTCACAGCGTTGTCTATCAGGTTGTAAAGAATCTGCTGGATTTTGACCATATCACCGCGCACGAAAAGCTCTTTTCCGGTAAGCAGCAGGTCAAAGCTTAAGCCCTTTTCACTGCATTTACCCTCGAAGGTGAGGATTGTCGTGCGGATCATTGTATTGATGTCAAAATCAGCAATATCCAGGTGTATGCCGTGATGACCGAACTGGTTCAGATCAATAAGACTCTTGGTGAGCTTATTAAGCCTCTCGGTTTCAAAAAGTATGATATTTAAATACTTATCCTGCATCTCAACAGGGATTGTTCCGTCCAGCATAGCCTCCACGTAGCCCTTTATCGAGGTAAGAGGGGAGCGGAAGTCGTGTGACACGTTGGAAACAAACTTGCGCTGATCCTCCTCAAGAGTATCTAGCTCCGTTGCCATGTAGTTGAGTGTGTTTGCCAGATAGCCGATTTCGTCGTTGGAATGTACATCAATCTGGGCAGTGAAATCGCCCTTTGCATACTTCTTTGCGGTCTTTGTGATTTTGGAGATAGGACGGTAAATAGAGCGGCTCATAATGACAAGCAGAACAAATGCAAAGGCAAAAATGAGCGCTACAGTGTAAAAGGAGATATTCATAAAACCGTTTACACCTGCCGTGATATGGCTCATTGTCTTGTGAATGACTATGTAGCCGATATTCTGGTACGAGACATTTACCGGGGAAAATACGGACAGCATCTTATGCTTGAAGGAGCCGTAAAAATCTCCAATCATATAGTTGTCGCTGCCAAAATCGGTGACATCAAAGCCATTTATCACTACAGGCTTAGAACTGTCATTTTGGGTATCAGTGCCTATTGACGGATCATCTGAGTCCATGAGCAGCTCACCGTCAGGGCTGACCACCCATACCTCGGCATCCATATAGTCGGCTACGATTTTCATGTGATTCTGGAAATCGCTAAGCGACATGGATGAGTCAAAGTATTCGGCGGCGTAATCACCTGCAATGATGGATGCTTCCCTGTAGAGATTGGAAGCCTCCTGCTTTTCAATATAGTCTGTGGTGAGATGCTGTGTAAAGGTGCATATAATGAAAAAAGCGATGACACCGTAAATCAGATAGCTGATTAACAGCTTAGTGTAGATGGTATGCTTCATTATTTATTTTACCTCAAACTTGTATCCGATACCCCAGACAGTTGCGATACGCCAGGTTGGCTTGTCCTTGATTTTCTCGCGGAGACGTTTTACATGCACATCGACAGTGCGGGTGTCACCGACATATTCATAGCCCCATATGTTGTCCAGAAGCTGCTCCCTTGTAAACACCTGATTTGGAGATGAGGCAAGAAAATATAAAAGCTCAAGCTCCTTTGGCGGCATATCAATCTGCTGTCCGTCATAAGTGACAGAGTAGTTGGACAGATTTACAATAAGCCCCGGGTACTCCACACACTTGATATCTACGGAAGCATAGGCCTCCGGCTTTGCAGGCTGGAAGCGTCTGAGCACGGCCTTGACTCTTGCCACAAGCTCCTTTGAGTCAAAGGGCTTGAGTATATAGTCGTCGGCGCCAAGCTCCAGGCCTAAAACCTTGTCAAATACCTCGCCCTTTGCGGAGAGCATGATAATCGGCACATCGGACTTTGCACGTATCTCACGGCATACCTGATAGCCGTCTATGCCCGGAAGCATAAGGTCCAAAAGAAGCATGTTTGGCTTGTAGTGCTCAAATGCGATAAGCGCCTGCTCACCATCATTTACGATTTTGGTGTCATAGCATTCCTTGGTAAGATATAGAGATATAAGCTCTGCTATATTGTTGTCGTCGTCTACTATCAGTATTTTCTGTTTAACAGCCATTTCTAATCTCCTTCTTAAAAATTATTTATATTCCGTAAAAGTACATTGTCGTTATTTAAAGGTTGCGATGGTTACTCCGGCATCGCCCTCACCAAACTCACCGAGATGGTATTCCGCGATAGTTTTTGTCCTATTAAGGAGTCCATGCACAGCCTTTCGCAGAGCACCGGTGCCTTTTCCGTGGACAATGCGCACTGATGAAAGATGAGCGATATATGCGTCGTCTAAGTATTTATCTAAGAGAGCAAGTGCCTCATCCGTAGTCTTTCCTATCAGGTTGATTTCTGATGAAACTGACAGCGATTTGCTCATCTTTATCTTGCTTCCGCTGCCGCCGTACTTCTTGGCAGGAGAGACATCGTCGTTTAAGAGCACGAGGTCATTAATATTAACCAGCGAGCGCAGTATACCCATCTGCACATACAAATCGCCCTTGGCGTTTGGCAGAGTGTGGACAGTTCCCTTCAGATTGAGGGAGAGCACAAGCACAGAATCACCGATGCGCAGCTTCTTAGGCGCTTTGTGATTTGCCTTGGCAGTGTTTTTCTTGATGTCTGACAGCTTTTTTTCCTTGTCATTCATCTTGTCACGAAGGGCAGAACGCTCCTTTTCCATCTGGCTCATAGGAGCCTGTCCCTGTCCGTATTTGTTGAAATTGCGGATGGTTTTGTCGGCAAGTTCCTTTGCATCCTGCAGTATCTTGTAGGCTTCCTCATTTGCCTCGCGTAAAATCTTGTCTTTGCTCTTGTCTATGCGCTCGTTTTTCTCTTCGAGCTGTTTCTTGAGCTTTTCAATCTCGGCCTTGTAGCTGTTGATTTCAAGCTGTTCCTTTTCGATAGTCTGTCGCTGTGACTCGAGGCTTGCAATCAGATCCTCAAAATCAAGGTCGTTATCATTAATCCTGCTTTTTGCATCCTCGATGATGTTTTCGTCCAGACCAAGCTTTGATGAGATTGCAAATGCGTTACTCTTTCCAGGAATACCGATTAACAGGCGGTAGGTAGGGCTTAAAGTCTCCACATTGAACTCACAGCAGGCATTTTCCACACCGTCTGTGGAAAGCGCATATACCTTCAGCTCGCTGTAGTGTGTGGTGGCCATGGTGATGGCGCCATACTGGTGCAGTCTGTTTAAAATTGAGATGGCAAGTGCCGCACCCTCTGTCGGGTCGGTTCCCGAGCAGAGCTCATCGAACAGGCAAAGGCTTCTGTCGTCAGCTTTTTCAAGAATTTTTACGATATTGGTCATGTGAGACGAGAAGGTACTGAGACTTTGCTCAATACTCTGCTCATCGCCTATATCCGCAAAGACATCCTCAAAGATGGCGAGCTTTGACCTGTCAGCCGCAGGAATGTGAAGACCTGCCTGACCCATGAGAGTCAAAAGTCCGACAGTCTTTAGTGAAACCGTTTTACCGCCGGTATTTGGTCCGGTGATGATGAGCTGCTTATATTCCTCGCCGAGCCGTACATCTATAGGGACCACCTTTTTAGCATCCAAAAGCGGATGACGGCCCTTTCTGATATTGATATGCCCCTCGGTGTTGAACTCCGGTGCCACACCGTTGTATGATTTAGCCAGATTTGCCTTTGCAAAAATGAAGTCAAGCTCTGAAAGAATCTCATAGTCCTGCTCCAAAGCAGCCGCATTCATGGCAACCTTGTCGCTGAGCGCTGCAAGGATTTTTTCAATCTCCTCCTGCTCCTTTATGAAAAGCTCCTTGAGCTCATTATTCAAATTGACGACAGCCATCGGCTCGATAAAAAGGGTAGAGCCGGTAGATGACTGGTCGTGCATCATGCCGGGTACATTGCCCTTAGCCTCAGCCTTTACAGGCAGACAATATCTGCCGTCGCGCATGGTCACAACCGCATCCTGCAGATATGTCCTCGTTGTGCTGTTGTTCATGAGCTTGGTGAGCTGCGCATGGATTCTGTCGTTCATGCCGCGTATGCTCTTTCTTATCTTAAAAAGCTCAGGACTCGCATCATCGGCAATCTCTTCCTCAGATAAAATGCACCTCTTAATCTCATCGCAGAGCGCAGAAACCGGTTCAATCCCTGCAAACAGACCGGAGAGAGAATCCTGCTTCTCATTGTCCATGGCGCTTCTGCCATAAGCCTTCACGCGCTTTGCAACCTCCAAAAGACTGCAGATGCGAAGAAGCTCGGTCGTATTCAGTGCACCACCGATATCAAGCCTCTTTAGGGAAGCATGTACATTGTGTATGCCAACGAAGGACACTCCGCTGTCCTTGTACAGGCGGCTTAGTGCATCGGCAGTGGTGGTCTGCAGATGTCTGATTTCGTATAAATCGGTGATAGGCTCAAGCGAAAGACACCTTTTCTTTGTCTCATCACATGCTGCGTAGCTGCTTAGCATGGTGAGGATTTTGTTATATTCCAATGTTTTGTAAACTTTTTTATTCATTTCTATATCCTTATATTTCGGTAGTTGAATATTAAATTCATATTTACTGTATAGCTTATCATATTATAGCTGAAAATCTTCAAAAAAACCATAATAAATATGTATTAAATGATAATTACAAGATGATAACATAAAGTTTAATACATAACAAACCAGTTTGTTAAACGAGCCAAAAAGTAAGGGCTTGCAGCAGTCCGGCGGGTACATGCCACAAGCCCGTACTCAAAAAATATGGTTGCAACGCAATATAATTCAGAATATAATGTAAGATAGTAACTAAAGACATCTAATCAGGGTGACAATATGGAGCAATTTATCAGAGAAAAGATAAAGGATAAACCGCTGAATAAAAAAAGACTTGCAAAAAAAGCAGGCACAGCAGCACTATGCGGAGTGGCATTTGCAGTGGCTGCAAGCATTGTTTTTGCTATATTTCTGCCGGTTATCAACAGACAATCAAAAAAAGCTTCAGATGGAAAAAATAATAATGATGTGCAGATAGCCACACAGCAGCCTGGCATAGATGACAGCAATGATGCATATAGTGAAAATGGTACACAAAGCACAGAGTCCGGCACTTCTTCGGAGCCGTCTTTGCAGACCTATCAGCCTACACTCGCAGATTATCAGGCAGTGCAGAACCAGCTCTACAGCGTGGGCGCTTCGGCCTCGAAATTTGTAGTAGGAGTCACGGGTGTGACAGATGCCACTGATATTTTCAACAATTCCTATGAGACCGAGGGTCAGGGAGTGGGAGTGATACTGAGGGACAATGGAAAGCAGCTAATCATTCTGACAGAGAAAAATGTAGTGGATAAGGCGGATAAGCTTAGTGTAACCTTTGTAAACGACATGATGGCTGATGCTGCGCTGGTCAAGTATGACAGCAATACAGGTATAGCAATCATTTCCGTGGATAAGTCACTTCTGGACGACGCCACAACAGGGGCTATAGCGGTTGCGGAGCTTGGTAATTCAAATATCGTTTCAAGAGGAGCATCTGTCATTGCGCTTGAGGCAAACTATGCTATTCTCACAGGTCTTGTAACGTCAACAACCAACGAGCTGTCGGCGCAGGACAACAATTACTCGGTGCTCACCACAGATATCGCAAGCAACAAGTTGCAGAGCGGTATACTGATTAATACAGATGGTCAGGTCATAGGGCTTTCGCTGCAGGATTTTAATCCGGCGGAGGAAAACAATACGCTCACGGCTGTCAGCATAAGCGACCTGTCACCTGTCATTGAAAAGCTCGAGAGCGGCGCAGATGTGCCGTACATAGGCATCACCTGTACTACAGTTACAGAAAAAATAGCAAACAGATATAACATCCCAAAGGGTGTTTATATAAAGCAGGTTACCATGGATTCACCGGCATTTGTCTCGGGGCTTCAAAGCGGAGATGTGATAGTTGCGGTAAACAATACAGATGTGTCGAATGTGTCCGCGTACAACAAACAGCTTATGCAGCAAAAGCCTGAGGATACCTGCAATCTGAAAGTAAAGAGAAAAGGAAGCAACGGCTACACGGAGATTACCTGTCAGGTGAAAATCGGAGTGATGAATTAGCCGAAATAGGAGGATATATGAAGTATATTTCAACTCTCCGCGAGGGAGAGAGAATCAATGAGATTTTTTTATGCAAGAGCAAGCAGACAGCCATGACCAAAAGCGGAAAGCCTTATGACAATGTTATCCTGCAGGATAAGACAGGCACGCTGGATGCCAAAATATGGGATGTGGGCTCAGTAGGCATTGAGGAATTTGATGCAATGGATTACATAGCCATAACCGGTGATATCACAAGCTTTCAGGGCAATTTGCAGTGTTCCATAAAGCGTGCGAGAAAGGTGAACGAGGGAGAATATGACCCTGCGGATTATCTGCCGGTCAGCGATAAGGATGTCGAGGTCATGTATAAGGAACTCATGGGCTTTATCGGCTCTGTAAAGAATCAGTACCTGTCACAGCTCTTACATAGCTTTTTTGACAATAAGGAGTTTGAGCGCCGTTTCAAGTTCCATTCAGCCGCAAAGAGCGTGCACCACGGCTTTGTAGGAGGTCTTTTGGAGCATACACTCGGTGTGACGAAGAACTGTGATTACTTTGCAAAAATGTATCCGGTTTTAAACCGTGACCTGCTTCTTACAGCAGCTATTTTCCATGATATCGGAAAATTAAAGGAGCTTTCTACTTTCCCGGAGAATGACTATACAGACGCTGGTCAGCTCCTCGGACATATCATGATTGGTGCAGAGTGGGTAGGCGATGCAATCAAGAGCATCGACGGCTTCCCGGTAGTGCTCGCAAACGAGCTGAAGCACTGTATACTTGCCCACCACGGCGAGCTTGAGTTTGGCTCTCCGAAAAAGCCGGCACTTGTCGAGGCACTTGCACTTAGCTTTGCCGACAACATAGATGCCAAGATGGAGACCTTCAGGGAGCTGCTTGTAAATGTGCCTGAAAACGATACAAAGTGGCAGGGCTACAACAGATTTATGGAGACAAATTTCCGCAGAACAAGTGTGTAAAAAGCGGACGATATTAATCATAAATGAGGGGCAAAATACCTTTTGACCCTCATATCATTATACATAAAATAAAGAAGAGAAAAGCATGAAAAAAAATGACATATTTGAACTTGAAATAACAGATATGGGAACAGATGGCGAGGGTATCGGACATTATGATGGCATGACCTTTTTCGTAAAGGATGCACTGATTGGTGACGTCATAACAGCCCGCGCAACAAAATTAAAGAAAAACTATGGCTACGCAAGAGTGGAAGAGATTAAGACCCCTTCCACTTTTCGCGTTGAGCCGCAATGTGAGCTGCAGAAGAGGTGTGGCGGCTGCCAGATACAGGCGCTCTCCTATGAAAAGCAGCTTGAATTTAAAAATAATAAGGTGCGCAACAATCTCATGCGTATAGGTGGATTTTCCGAGGCAAAGCTGGACAGTAAAATGCAGCCGCCTGTTGGCGCAGACAATCCATACCGCTACCGCAACAAGGCACAGTTTCCGGTGGGATATGACAGGGATGGCAATATAGTGACAGGCTTTTATGCATCGCGAAGCCACAATATCATCCCGGTCGAGGACTGCAGGCTTGGGGTGCCGCAAAACAAAGAGATACTTGATATCATAAAGGAATGGATGAATGAGTGCGGCATCACACCGTATGACGAGAACACACACAAAGGGCTCGTGCGCCATGTGCTTATCAGATATGGTTTTACATCAAAGCAGATTATGGTTTGCCTTGTGATAAATGGGGACAGTCTTGAAGCAAAACACCGAGCAGCGGATATACTGTGCGAAAGACTCTCAAAAATCGATGGAATGACTTCGATTTCTTACAATATCAACAAGGAAAACACAAATGTCATCCTCGGCAAAAAGACAGTCTGCATATGGGGCAGACCATATATTGAGGACACCATCCATCTGCTTTCTTACCCTGATTTCACACCACAGGGGACAGGCATCACATATCAGATTTCGCCACAGTCGTTCTATCAGGTAAACCCGAAGCAGACAGAAAAGCTCTACAGCACGGCACTTGCATTTGCAGGGCTCACAGGAAATGAAAATGTCTGGGATCTCTACTGTGGTATCGGTACCATATCGCTCTTTTTGTCACAGAAGGCAAAGCAGGTATACGGAGTGGAAATAGTGCTTCAGGCAATCGAGGATGCCAAAAACAATGCGAAGCTAAATGGCATCACAAATGCACAGTTTTTCGTAGGAAAGGCTGAGGAGGTGCTTCCGCAGTTTTATGAGAATGCAAAGAAAACAGAGAATATCACTGATGATACAAAAACCACCGGACGTACAGATATGCTTCGCCCGGATGTGATAGTCGTTGACCCTCCAAGAAAGGGCTGTGATGAGAAGTGCCTGGACACAATGCTTGCTATGTCACCGGAGAGGATTGTATATGTGAGCTGCGATTCGGCAACATTGGCAAGGGATTTGAAGATACTGTGTGAGGAGAAGTATGAACTCATAAAGTGGCAGGCATTTGATCAGTTTTCTCATACGACGCACGTAGAAAGTATTTGCCTCCTCGAGCGGGTGAGCAACTGAAAAATATTGATATGAACTAAGTAAATTTATAGACATTTTCTTATCGTAAAGCTATAATATTAAAATCATATAGAACAGATAGACATTGATTTTAGAAAGTGATACAAATGAAAAAGCTAAAAAAGAGATTCATTATTCCGGCAGTGGTATTTATATTGGGCATGTGTGCGTTAATCGGCGCTATATATGTAGTCGGCAAGAGTCAGGAACAGCAGAACAGGACAAATGCAAAGCTCAATGCGATGACATATACGGAGCGTATATATGGCGAGCTTATGGAGGGAATAGGAGTTACCGATACCTTAAAGCAGGTTGTCATAAGTGGTGATGGAAATATAAATAAGTTTTATGATATTGCAGCAAATATGATGGACGATTCGATTCAGAGTATACAGATAGCACCGAATGGAGTTGTGAATGAAATATATCCAGAGGATCTGAATGAATCCGGCAAGATAGATCTGATAAATGATAGTGACAGGGGAGAGATTTCGCGCTATGCGAGGGATAATGACACTGTAATTATGCAGGGACCATTTGAGCTGAAGCAGGGCGGATATGGTATAGCAGTGCGCAATCCGGTTTATTTGGAGGATGAAAATGGTAAAAAGAGCTTTTGGGGCTTCACAATTGTTATACTGAAGGTTCCGGAAATTTTTTCTGATTCTGTAGAGGCTCTTTCCAATTTTGGATATAAGTACAGTCTGCAGAAGTGTGCTTCGCCGTGGGATGATACGTATGAGTGGGTTTACGGTTCAAAGGAAGCGTTGAACGATCCAGTGATATATGACTTTGACGTGTATGGAGGCAAGTGGAGGCTTGAGATTTTACCCAAGAGTGGGTTTTATAATAATAACTACCTGATATACATGTTTATTGGAGGTGTAATTATAGTCCTGCTTTTGACTGGGCTTACAGCAGCGTTGATTTCAATCAATGAGAACAGGAAGAATTTCAAGAGACTTGCTGTGACTGACACACTGACCGGTATCTACAACAGGCTCGGCTTTGATGAGCAGGTTGAGCAATATATGAGACAGAATCCGCAAAAGCATTGTGTTGTGGCAATGCTTGATATTGACGATTTCAAGCTGGTCAACGATGTGTATGGACATGCGGCAGGTGATGGTGCACTGCAGAAGCTTGCAGAGAGCATGAAGCAATATTTTTCAAAGGATGTTATACTAGGCAGAAACGGAGGCGATGAGTTTAGCATTTTCATGCCGGATTGCACTGTCGTGGAGGTTAAGCCTTTTCTTAAGAAGTTTACAGAAGAAACCAGGAAATTTTATTGTAAAGGTGAAGCGCATACATTTACCATTTCACTGGGCTTTGCGGAGTATCCTGTTTTGGCTGATGACCGTTCACAGCTCATGCGGTGTGCGGATATGGCACTTTATGAGGTGAAAATGCGTGGGAAGAACGGCTGCATGGCATATCGTGAGGGTGAGCATGTAAAGAGCCGCGCAAAGCTTGGTTTTGCAGTGAAGGATATTATTAATAATTTGCCTGGAGCTTTCATTGTTTACAGAGCAGATAAAGAAAATGATGAGATTCTGCTTGCAAACAGTGAGTTGCTTCGGCTTACAGGCTGTAAAAATATGGACGAGCTGCTTGCATATACAGGTAAGAGCTTCTGCAATCTGATACGGCCGGATGAACAGGAAAGCTGTCAAAAAAGCATATGGTCGCAGATTAACGGAGGACACTCAAATGATTATATTTTCTTTCATATGAAAAAAGCAGACGGCACATATATTTCAGTGCTCGATCATGACAGGATAGTGGATTCAGTGCACAATGGTAGAGTATTTTATGTGATGATTATGGACTTAAAGTCACTGCAGAGGCACTATGGAGACTGCCTGGAGCTGGTGGAGAAGTAGAAAAAAGCAGATTGTGAACACATGCGTTCACAATCTGCTTTTTTAATAGTGCATACACAATTTATTTATCCGAATAAATCACATTTCCACCGCATACGGTGTACTTAACCTTACCGGTCAGTTCCATGCCGGTAAAAGGTGTGTTTGATGACTTTGATGCATATTCGCATGGTACCCATTTTTCGTCAGGATCAAAGATGACAAAATCTGCAGCAGCACCCTCTGAGATAGTACCGTAAGGCATGTGGTACAGCCTGGCAGGATTGATAGTCATCTTTTCCAAAAGCTCAAGCATGCTCAGATGGCCCGGTTTGACAAGGCTTGTGATACCAAGAGCAAGAGATGTCTCAAGACCGATGATACCGCTTGGAGCTTCGGTTACAGGCTTTGATTTTTCCTCAGTGCTGTGAGGCGCATGATCTGTTGCGATAAGGTCTATTGTGCCATCGATAAGTCCCTCTATAATCTTTTGACGGTCTGCTTCAGTGCGAAGAGGCGGATTCATCTTGGCAAGGGTGCCGTGCTCTAAGACAGCATCCTCAGTCAGCGTGAAGTGATGAGGAGTGGCCTCGGCATGGAGCCTTGCACCAAGCTTTTTGTAGGTGCGGACTATATCAACAGATACACCGGAGCTGATGTGCTGTATTACAACATCAGCACCACTGCGCAGCGCAAGCAGACAGTCTCTTGCGACAAGGGCTTCCTCAGCGATGGATGGTGAGCCGTAGATACCGAGAGCGTCAGATACTTTTCCATGGTTGATGCCGTTGTTTTTGATAAATGCAGGGTCCTCCTCATGGAGACTTATCGGCATATCCAGCTTTGCAGCATTTTGCATGGCTCTGTAGCAGAAAGCAGCATTTGTAAGCGGAATGCCGTCATCGGTAAAGCCACATGCTCCGGCTTCCTTTAAAGCTGCCATGTCAACCTCATCCTGTCCTTTGAGGGAGTGCGATATTGCAGCGGCCTGATACATACGGATTTTTTCCTGCTTTCCACGTGTGAGGTTGTCCTTTAGAGTATCCACATTGTCCACTGTAGGCTTTGTGTTTGCCATGCACACGACAGTTGTGAAGCCACCCTTTGCGGCAGCCAGGGAACCGGTGTGGATATCCTCCTTGTATGTGAAGCCCGGATCACGGAAATGCACATGTGTGTCGATAAGTCCCGGTCCGACAATCATTCCGGATGCATCTATTATTTCTTCTTTTTCAGTTGCAGCAGCATCTGACGCACATGAGATGTCAGGTGCTATTTTTACTATTTTTCCATCTTTTACAAGTATATCCATCTGTTCGTAGAGACCTGAAGCAGGGTCTGCTACAATGCCGTTTTTTATTATCATGATAATCCTCCTGTAGATTGTACTTATTTTCTGATATATCCTAGTATAACAGGTTTAAACGAACTACACCATATCACTTGCATATTTTACCGGTAGTACAAGAAAATAAAATTGAAAATATATAGGGGATAAAAGTATATTGACAGCCTGTATATAACTGTATATACTGTGCATATAACAGGCGGGTCAAAAAACGCAAAATGAATAAATCGCAAGTGAATAAATGGCTAAGTAAAAAAATGGCTAAGTAAAAAATGCCATTTGCATACAAAGGAGTAGCTTATGAATAATGCACTGATAGTCAGAAATGTCAGTAAAACATTTGACAAATTCAAGCTGGACAATATTTCATTTGAAGTGCCGGGTGGAAGCATTGTAGGTGTGATAGGAAAGAACGGCTGTGGCAAGTCAACACTTCTTTCTGTTCTTATGGGGATGAAAGAGTCTGATTCGACAGACACCGGTATTGTGATAGGCGGTGCGTGTCTGCAGAAGGATGAGAAGGAATACAAGAAGAAAATAGCTTATGTATTTAGTGAATTGCCGTTTATGGAAAAAATATCTGCTGTCTCGATAGGAAAATATTACGGCAGATATTACGACGGATTTAATCAGAAAAAATATGAGGCTCTTCTTAAGCAGTATGGTCTTATCGATTTTCCGGGCGTACCTCTTAGAATTTCAAAAAGTAAAAAGGATATTATGAATGCCTCGGATTTTTCGCAGGGGCAGAAGATACTGCTACAGCTTGCATTTGCACAGAGCTATGATGCACAGGTGTACTTTTTTGATGAACCTACGGGAAATCTGGACACAGAAAACAGCTCACAAATTATTCAACTGCTTTCTAAACTGGCGCATGAGGAAACCTGTTGCGTGGTAGTTGTCACACATGATTTGGAGGTTGCCAAAGCGGCGGATGTCGTATTCCGTATGGACAGCGGCAGAATCAAGGAGGACGCTGTATGACACCTTTGAAACAGCTTTTTCGTCAACCAGTTCGCTTGCTTGCAATTATCCTGCTGGTGGGAATGGCTTCCGCTTTTATCTGTCTGAGCGCAGGCGTATTTTCATCTGCAAAGGCAACGCTTGCGCAAATTGAAGAACGCTATGTGACAATTGGCATCCCCACAACGGAGACAGAGGGTGTGACAACAGAGTACAACGGGCTGACGCTCCATCATGAAGAAAGTATAATTAGTCAAGATATGTGGGCGTATATGGATCAGCTTGCTGCTGATGGAAGGATCATAAAAGGCGCGTACCAACAAAAATATATCAGTGCATATTGCCCCTCTATTCAGACCGTTACCAGCGGAAATGAAGATGGCACATATGCCCCCAGCCTTGATACGCCATATGGTCGAGCGATTTTGGTAGTTCGTATCACGTCAGTAGATGAGATAAATCTGCCTGAGTTTGCTGAAATTGCGTCCGTATCTGTTACCGCTTCGATTGAAAACGTGATTAAACTTCATCAAGACTATGCTGTTCGCAGCACGCTATACCTTACTATAGGGTGTAACTCTCGGGAAGAATTGGACGCACTTGACATTCAGGTTGGGCGACGCTACTTGGTTTATGGATCGGAATATATAGACCGAGACCTAGAACTGCGCACGACATTAGCAGAATCGCACCGGTGTTCTGTAGAAGATATTGATTTGTCTCGTATATCATATGACTTGACGGCAGATGAAAAGAAAACCGCTTCACAAGATTTCATACCAGTAGCAAAATACTCTTCTGGTGAAAAAACGTCTATTTTGGGACAGAACATGGTTGACGCAATAGATTCCTGTGCAATGACTGTTACACACTGGCACGGACTGTACCCAGAAACACAGCCAGACTATGCAATTGACGGTTCTGAAACGGGTGTACTGCTAAACGACCAATACCTTGATGTATACATGACCCCGTTGGAAACTGGTCTGGATGTCTTTCTAAGCTCAAATGCGGGAATTGAATGGCGGAGCGCAGCCCAAGAATTGGATACGCAATATCATACTGTCAGTGTAATTGGTACAGATCTTCTGGAAAGCATGTATTGTTTCCATCAAAAGGACTCTTTCGTAACAGAAGGACGGAGTTTTGGGGCGGACGATTATAAAAATGGCTCTAATGTCTGCCTGATTTCTGAAACAACTGCCATTGCAAGCGGACTCGGTATAGGGGACAGCATTGATTTGTCGTTCTATTGGGGTCCAAACCCTCTTGCTGATTTAACAGCTCCGGAATGGAAGGTACAGCCACAGCGTTTTTCCCAAAAGATTGGGGTTTCGGGTGATGCGAAAACGTATCAGATTATAGGGATTTACCGACAGTCAGACTTGTGGGATACCGCAGACTATCGCTTCCTTCCGAATACCGTCTTTGTCCCTAACACTTCTCTGCCAGAAAACTGCTATAGTAGTCGAAATGGCGTTTTCTTTACATACGTTCTGCAGAACGGAAAGGTATCTGCGCTCCAAGCTGCACTGGAATCGAATGGATACCCGGCAAACATTCTGTTTTGCTTTGATAACGGATACACTGAAATCGCCGAAACTTTGCATGGATTTTACAGCAGTGCGCAGCAGCTTCTTTTCGCTGCCTGCATAACAGCGAGTGCGGCCCTGTTCGTATTTCTTGCTCTGTTTGTAAACCGTCAACGGCGGACGCTTGGCCTGATGCTCTCGCTTGGTTCCGGTAAAAGGACCGCTGTGATGTTTAGCTGGGAGGTAGCTGCAATACCTATCATCCTTGCGACAATAACTGGGATCATTGTTGGAATCCTTACAATGAATGCTACGACACTAAATCTGTTTTCCTCCGTTTCAGAAGTGCTTAATACAAGTTTGAGCGGTGCAGCCACGATTGGATATAACGATATGATAACGGAAGTCGTATCAATGCCAATTGCGGTTATTGTGGCAGGTGTCCTGCAACTGATTGTTTATATTGTGGCGACTTACCTGCATTTGCAGCGGTTGGCGCAACGATCCCCGCTTGAGTTAGTGCGGAAAGGCTAAGTTTCAGTATTGACAAGAAAAAGCAAACTTGATTGGTTATCAATTCCAATACTTCATTTAGAGAGCGCCCTGTCATGATTATGTGCAGGGCGCTCTCTTATGAGGAAAATACCCTTGACAAATCTCTTCTCAGCGCATGATGCTTAGACAGTATGCCGCAGAGCATGGGCTGACCGTTGTAGACG
>ENA-ORTF01001509-ORTF01001509.1-human-gut-metagenome-genome-assembly--contig:-NODE-1509-length-26559-cov-4.417975_pt1 | contig 26559 bp, 19 predicted proteins | sample MGYA00241908_ERZ509180 | MGnify/ENA primary metagenome ERZ509180 (study PRJEB26280, sample SAMEA2338814) | human gut metagenome | biome: human gut; feature: human-associated habitat; material: faeces... | reverse complement strand
GCGTCTGGCTCCGGATGAGACTGCATACATCATCAATCTGACCGGGGAAGAGACAAAAAAGGTACTGGCCATTACAGAAAACAATACAGCGAAAACAGAATTTGAGGCATCCGTAAGCTGCATCGGCGCATCCGTATGTCAGGTGGGCGTGCGGGATTCCCAGGCGCTTCTTCAGGCCTGCGTAAAAGCTGTGCGGGAGGCAGATCTTCCGAAGAACGCCCTGCCAAAGATCCATATTTCCGGCTGCCCGTCTTCCTGCGGTACCCACCAGATCGGTGTGATCGGCTTCAGAGGCGGCGCAAAGACCATTGATAAAGTATTAAAACCTGCTTTTAACCTTTATATCAACGGCAGCGATATCCAGGGCCAGGAGCGCATGGGAGAAGAAGTGGGAACTTTATTGGAAGAGCAGATCCCGGATTTCTTATGTGCCTTAGGACATGCTGTAAGCGACAGCGGAATGGATTTTGACACATGGTTTGCAAAAAATCCGGAAGGCATCAAGGCCATTGCAGCTTCTTTCCTGGTATAAAAGGCTTTTCATTTAAGCCGGGCTGTTGTATAATCTTCATATCATGCCCGATTTTAGGAGGAAACAATGGGATTATTTTCAAATAAAAAAATGTACTAAATTTAGTACAATCCGAAAAGACATAAAAAAAGAACACTTGTGTGTCCGAACTGAAAACTTTTATTAAATTAGCACTCGTGCATATTTCTCCTTTCGTTAATGGTATGTTCATATGTCTAATTATTTCATTTTGAGTACCTTTAAAAAAATCAAGTGGCTTAAACCCAGTGTTTAAGCCACTTTGAGAGTGGACTAGACGGGAGTCGAACCCGTGTCCGAAATACAATTCCCTGTCCTTCTACGAGTGTAGTTTATTATTTAACATTCCCTCTGCCACACGATAACAAACAACCTTGTGGTTTCAGTAGCTTCATGATACGCCCGATGGCTCAAAGCTTTGCCAACGTCGTTTCTCACATAGTCGAAGCCTGGGTCCTAAAGTGTGAGTGCTCTAGGTCAGACTGCTGCCATTAGGCAGCGTATGCTAAATTATCTTCAGCGTTTAATTTTAATTTGGCCATTTAACGCATCGCCATACGACTCGCTTCTCCAGCTGCATGTACCCCGTCGAAACCTTTACTAGCCCATATTCAATTTTTTTTGCGGGGTACATGCAGCTACGCTCCATGTTCTCCGCTCCGCTTCGGTCCGCCCAAAGCCAAGGTCCACCGGACCTTGTGGGCCCCGTCGAAACCTTTACTAGCCCATATTCATTTTTTGCTAACCAAGATTTCTGATTTTGAAATCTCTCTGTGCCTCTCGCTTTTGATCCTTCTTGGCTATGTCTGCTCTCTTATCATAAAGCTTCTTACCTTTGGCAAGTGCTATCTCTACTTTGACCAGACTCCCCTTAAAGTATACCTCCACCGGCACAATTGTGAAACCCTTTTCCTTCATCTTTGATGAAAGCTTCTCGATTTCCTTCTTGTGGAGTAAAAGCTTTTTAGGTCTGAGTGGATCCTTGTTGAAGATATTTCCCTTCTCATATGGTGTGATATGCATGCCATACAGAATAATCTCACCGTTCTCAATACGGATGAACGACTCCTTTATGCTGCCCTTTCCCATTCGAAGTGACTTCACCTCAGTTCCTGCAAGTGAAATACCGGCTTCGTATTTCTCAAGCAAAAAGTAATCGTGATAGACCTTTTTGTTGTTGGCTATTAATTTCTTTGGTTCCTTAGCCATGTCGGTATCTCCTTTCCTCAAACTGCTTTACAATACTAACACATTTTTTTACAATTGCCAATATATAAAACGCAAATTATTGTAAACCGCTGGTTCACATTTTTGTTTATTTACACTATATAATATATTATGACATCTTTTTCAATAAATCTATCGCACAACGACCGACAAATAACAGATAATCAAATAAGTATTTTTAATATCATAAAAGATTTCGTCATTATTGTCATATTATTCCGCCGGTTTAAAATCAATTGTACGCATAATTTTGTCAGTACTGTCTACAACAACCTTGATTTTTTGTCCAAGCTTGTATCTCTTATTGGTGGCTGAACCGGCCAGCTCATAGGTATCCTCGTAAAACTCATAGAAATCGTCTGTCAGGTCTGTCACGCGCACAAGTCCCTCAACTGTATTTGGAAGCTCCACGAAAAAGCCCCACTCCGTGACACCTGATATAACTCCTTCAAAGCATTCACCAATATGATTTGACATGTATTCACATTTTTTAAGCTTGACTGTTTCACGCTCTGCCTCTTCTGCACGTCGTTCGGTCTCACTTGCCTGCTTTGCAACAGCATCGAGTATAGACTCATAGTGCTCCCTTCGGTTATCATTCATCCTGCCGCGGATATTTTCCTTGATGATACGGTGTATCTGCAAATCAGGATATCTGCGGATTGGTGATGTAAAGTGACAATAATAATTCGCCGCCAGTCCAAAATGTCCTATACATGCTGTTGTATATCGTGCCTGTTTCATAGAGCGCAGTGTCAGTCTGCTTATCAGGGATTCTTCATCTGTGCCATCCACCTTCATCAAAAGCTTCTGAAGCTCCTTTGGGTGTACCTCATCAGCTCCAATATGAAGCGTATAGCCAAAATTATTGATAAATGTGGAAAGCTTTGCGATTTTTTCTGAGTCCGGCTTGTCATGTGTTCTGTATACAAAAGGTATTTCCTGCCAGAAATAATCCTCAGCCACAGTTTCATTTGCTATAAGCATAAAATCCTCAATGAGCTTTGTTGCCACATTTCTGTCATACGGCTTTATATCTATCGGATGACCATCTTCATCGAGCACGACTTTGGTCTCCGGAAAGTCAAAATCTATAGAACCTCGTTTCATTCTCTTTTTGCGTAGAATTGCTGCAAGCTCTGCCATTTTTTCAAACATAGGCACAAGCTCCTTATATTCTTCAATCACAGTGGCATCCTGATCTGCAAGAATCTTTTTTACATTTGTGTATGTCATCCTGCGGTTTGTCTTTATGACTGTCTCTGCAATTTTATGATCGATGACTTCACCCTTTTTATTTATTGTCATAATGCATGAAAGAGCCAGCCTGTCACATCCCTCATTCAAGGAGCATATGCCATTTGAAAGCTCTCTTGGAAGCATCGGAATCACTCTGTCTACAAGATAAACAGATGTTCCTCTCTTAAGTGCCTCCACATCAAGGGCACTGTGCTCCTGCACATAATTCGACACATCTGCTATGTGTACTCCAAGTACATAATTGTCGCCATCCATGTATAAAGACACGGCATCATCAAGATCCTTTGCATCTTCTCCGTCTATCGTGACCATCATCCAGTCGCGTAAATCCATCCTGCCGGCCATATCCGCAGGTGTCACATCCTTTGCCACATTCTGCACCTGATGCATGATTTTCTCTGAAAAATCCACAGGCAGATCATAAGCCTTTACTATAGAAAGAATATCTGTACCTGGGTCATCTATATGTCCGATTATTTCAACAACCTTGCCCTCCGGCTTTTTGCCCTTTTTACCATAGCTTGTGATTTCAACCACTACCTTATGGCCCGACATAGCACCCTTTGAGCGTTCCTTTGGTATGAAAATATCTGTGCCAAATCTGGTATTGTCAGGCACTGCAAAACCAAAATTATCACTTGCCTCATAGGTGCAGACTACCTGCTTCATGCCTCGCTCTATGACAGAAACAACCTTTCCCTCCTTGCGGCGTCCTGTTGTGACAGGTGAGATTGTAATCTCAACAGTGTCCATGTGCATCGCACCATTTACATACTCTGCAGGGATAAAAATATCATCAGGCTCTCCCTCCACAGTGACAAAGCCAAATCCCCTTTGATGCGCTGTGAATACGCCGACTGTCTTTTTAATTTCCGACTTTGAGTATTTCCCGCGCTTTGAGAGTGTTATCCTTCCCTCTGCCTGCAAATCCAAAAGAATCTGTTCAAGCTGTGGTCTGTCCTCTTTTTTTACTCCGAGTACTATGCACAGTTCCTTGATTTTCATCGGAACATACATGTCATCGCACATGAAGTCATAGACCATCTTTTTTCGTGTTTCATATTTATCTATATTACTCATTATCTCTCCTTTTCGTTGCCCCATCTGATTTCAAATACACAGGCTTTAAATAAAATTTCATCATCTGGATGTTGATGCGATAAAAAAGACTGCCGATTTCTCGACAGTCTAAGTATTTACCATATTCCCATATTTAAAGCAATTGAAATAATAAAGAAAAGAACAACACATACAATGGTCGCCTTAACCAGACGTCCTTCCTTTGAACGTCCCTTGTTCTTGCCCCAATATGTATCAGCAACTCCGGCGATAGTGCCAAGCCCTGCTGACTTGCCCTCCTGGAAAAGAATAACTATAGTAATTACTAAACTGACGATTATAAATAATACCGATAAAACAATTTTTAAAGTTGCCACGATAAGACCTCCTAATTTCAATTCTAAATAACAGAACTAATATACTACGTTTTTATTGCACAGTCAAGAGTTTTTATACTGTATGTAACAGATTTTCACACTTTATGCAATGGATTTTATTAGTTTCACACAATAAATGTATCGCTATTTTTCCTCTTTGTGTCCAAATCTCTCTCCTGCTGCATTCATAGTCTTTACTATGCAAAATACGATGAGTGCCATGATAAGGAAATTGACTACAGCGGTAAGAAACTTTCCATCACTAGTATCCTTTCTTTTTACTCTCTTCTTTTGATAATCTAAACCATTTTTTAATATTATACATTTTTCCATTTTATTTTACAAGAAAATACATTATAATATAATTAAAAAAGAAACAACTTTATATTTAGGAGATTTTTATGAAGTGCATACTGTATAAAAAAGCACTTCCACTCATATTATTATCATGCCTTTTGCTTGGTGCATGCGGTAATTCCAAAAATGACGATGTATCTAAGGAGCCTCTTTCCCATACTTCTACTGAAAAGGGCACCTGGGACTCTGCTCCAAAGGTGCTTACCCCAACTGCCGACGGCACACAAACCTATACATGTGATGTAGCCAGTATCGATGCTTCAAACAGTAGCAGCGGCTATATCATAGTGAATTATCACGGTTCTAATCAAAAGGTCAAGCTTCAGATAACCGGGCCTGACAGTGTCACGTACACCTTTGATCTGCATGGAGGAAATGAAGTGTTTCCTCTGGTTGCTTCAAGTGGTTCGTATACTGTAACCGTGTTTGAAAATGTTGAGGGGACACAATATGCCACCGTGCTGTCGCAAGTGATTTCTGTCTCCATCACCGATGAATTCGGACCGTATCTGTACCCTAACCAGTATGTAAATTTCACTGCCGATTCTCTGGCTGTGAAGGAAGGCAGCTCACTGGCGTACTACTGCAGCAGCGATACTGAGGTCGTGGAAAGTGTATACAATTATATCATTTCAAACTTCAAATACGACTATGACAAGGCTAAAAATGTCAAAAGCGGCTATCTGCCTGATGTGGACAAGGTCTTTACCGAAAATACCGGTATATGCTTTGACTATGCGGCAGTCATGGCCACTATGCTAAGGACTCAGGCTATTCCCACACGTTTAGAGGTAGGATATGCCGGTGAAGAATATCATGCCTGGATCAGTACTTATATAAAGGACAAGGGCTGGATAAACGGCATCATCGAGTTTGATGGTACCTCATGGAACATGCTGGATCCAACATTTGCATCTACCAGTGATTCGCCAAAGAAGTTCATAGCACAAAAAAGTGATTACATTACCAAATACGTCTATTAGGAGGACATAAATGTCTAGAAAATCCAAGATTTTAAGCAATGCAGAGCTTTCTGCCTTCTGTCAGCAGATTTCTCTTATCATAGCAGCCGGGCTTCCTACATACTATGGTGTTTCCATATTATGTGATGAAGCACCTGATAAGCAGACACGTGATCTACTTGAGCAGATATATAAGCCAATGGAGCTTGGTGCAACGCTTCACAGTGCACTTAAAGATACAGGATACTTTCCAAAATATATGATAAATATGATACAGCTGGGTGAAGAAACCGGCCGTCTTGAAGAGGTCTTAAACTCACTCTCAAAGTACTATGACCGCGAAGACGAAATAGCTTCAGGCATCAAAAGTGCAGTTGCCTATCCTCTCGTGCTTTCTGCCGTGATGATTGCCGTTATTGTCGTTATGATTGCCAAGGTTTTACCTGTATTCTCACAGATATATGCAGAGCTTGGAAGTGAGCTTACCGGCACCGCTGCCGTGCTCATGAAGCTCAGTGAATACATCAACAGATATCTGCTTATCATTATAGCTGTCATGCTCTTTGCCGCACTGGTTCTTTTTATATTTTTTAAGACACGCTTCGGAAAAAAGTTCCTTATGAAAACTGCTCTTTACATGTCAATCGCATCCAGCCGCTTTGCAAACTGCATGTTTTTAGCACTCTCAAGCGGACTCGACACAGACCGTGGTCTTGATCTGGCACAGGCTCTTGTAAACAATCCTGTCCTTGATTCTAAAATAAATGACTGCCGTAAAAATATATCTAACGGTGAGACATTTTCGGAGGCACTGCTGCACTCCAATATTTTTTCAAAGATGTACTCAAGCTGGATTGCAATCGGCAGCAAAACCGGTTCTATGGACGAGGTCATGCAGCATATATGTACATCCTGTGAGGATGACACAGATGCAAGGCTGTCACGATTCATATCAGTGATTGAACCTGCCATGGTTATCCTGCTTTGTATATTCATTGGCTTCATACTAGTATCATTTTTACTCCCACTGCTTGGAATTATATCAAGCATAGGATAGCTTACGGAGGCACAGTATGCTGTTTTTTGTTCAGAAAAAGAAATCAACCATATGGAAATTCATACCGATTGTGATTTTGGCCGCATGTACCGTTTTGTTTGGTGCTTTCTCTTCAAAGCTGTCAGATGACAATACCAAAAGAAGCAAGAGCACGCTGGAACGCGCCCTCACACGAAGTATCACACAGTGCTATGCTCTTGAGGGAACATACCCTCCGGACATAAATTATCTAACAGACCACTATGGTCTCACCTACGACAGCGACTATTATTACATAGACTATCAATACATCGGCTCCAATCTGCGTCCCGATGTGACAATAATAGAGAGGAAATAACCCATGTTCAAGCTAAAATCAAGATCACATCAGGCTGACAGTTTTTTTGTGATGCTGCTGTTTTTTCTTTTTGCGCTGACTGCTTTTATCCTCGTGCTGATTGGCGTAAAGCAATACAAGTCCACTGCCAATGCCATGAATTACAACTACGAGGTACGCACTGTCACATCTTATCTGCGCGAAAAAGTCAGACAGAATGATTCTGACGCTGCAATCAGTGTAGAAACAATAAATGGCACGAAGGCTCTATGTCTGAAAAACACAATAAATGACATCGTGTATAATACCTTCATATACTATTATGACGGTTCTCTAAGAGAGCTCTATGTACAGGATGGTTCCTCATACAGTCTGGACAGCGGACAAAGGATTGTCGAAATCGGAGGACTTGACATGACAGAAACCACCGACAAAATGATTACCGTAACTATCACCGATACATCCGGTGGCACTACCGATACCTACTGCTCCGTCAATTCCGACTAACCATCGTCCGACAATAAATGCAGCAATATCACGTACACCGCTCCCCGATATGCCGCTCGATGCCACACAAACTTACATACCACAAGGAATAAACCATGATTTCAACAAAGCTTAAACAATCGAAAAACAGAATATTCCTGCTTGAGATTACCATTAATCTGCTGCTTTTTTCAGCTCTTTTGATTGTGGGACTGCTTTTCTTCATAAAGACCCACAAGCTGACAGAAGAAACTCAGGTGCTGCATGAGGCTGTTAATGCATGCAGCAATGCAGCAAGCGCATACGAACAGGAGCATGGCGATTTAAACGCCGTATCATCGCTTTTTGACGGCTCCATCTGTGCAGATGAAAAGCTATTCATTTATCTTGACAAAAGCTATCATCCATGTGATAAGGATGATGCCGCATACAAGGTTATTGTAAGCAGGCTTGGGCAGGATGCCTACGGAGTACAAAAGGCTGACATAGAGTTTATAGCAGCAGACAGCCACTGCGTATACAGTATTACCGCGTGCAGCTATACTGCACTTTCCTCTGATGGAAGGACGGTGAGCACCCCATGAAAAAAAGAAGAGAGTTTTCAAATTTCGGTTTTTCGACCATCCTGCTTACCTTTTCCATGATATGCATTGTCACGTTCTCGGCACTCGCCTTTGTCACAGCAAACTCTGACTATAAGCTGAGCAAACGCGTTGCTGATAACAACAGCTCGTATTACCGTGCATGTGAAAAGGTATGGGATGAGATATCACAGATTGATGCCATTCTTGCATCCGCCTACGATGGCAGTCCTGATAAAACAGCATACTATGAGGCCATAAAGACTGCTCTATCAGACAACGATACTGCCATAAATAAAAACCTAGCTGAGAATGAATCAAACGGCAAGGTTACCGGTCTGACCTATACCATCACCTGTACTGTAAGTGATACGCAGACTCTCACTGTAAAGCTTGATATCAACTATCCTGTCCACAGGCAGGATGCTTTTTATAAAATAAAACAATGGAAGCTCAATACCGACACAGCTTTCGAGGAAAATGATACACTAAACTTAATTGGAGGAAACTAAAATGGATGTTAAAAAGATATTAAAGGAAGCGACTGACAACGGAGCATCGGATATTTTCATAGTGGCCGGCCGCCCTCTCACATACAAATCAAAGGGAGTGATGGAGTGCCTCAATGAAATCAGAATGATTCCAAAAGAAACCTTTGAATTTGTCACATCAATCTATGCTCTTGCCGAGAGAGATATTTCAAAATTCGAGGAAACCGGAGATGATGACTTTTCCTTCGCTATACCGGGAGTATCACGTTACAGAGTGAGCACTTTCAAGCAGCGTGGCTCTTACTCTGCTGTCATCCGTGTTATCTCATTCACACTGCCAAAGCCAAGCGATTTACATATACCGGACTCTGTTATGGAGCTTGCGGAAACTAACAACGGCATGGTGCTGGTTACCGGCCCAGCCGGAAGCGGTAAATCTACCACACTTGCATGTATTATAGATCAGATCAACCATGAAAAGGAAGAGCATATTATCACTCTTGAGGATCCGCTTGAGTTTTTACATCGTCATGACAAATGTATTGTGTCACAGCGTGAAATCAACACAGATACAGAAAGCTATCTCACTGCACTTCGCGCCGCACTCCGCCAGAGTCCTGACGTCATATTGCTTGGAGAAATGCGAGACTATGAGACCATCAATACAGCTGTCACAGCAGCTGAAACCGGTCATCTCATATTTTCATCACTTCACACAATTGGTGCCGCAAATACCATTGACCGAATAATCGATGCGTTTCCTGCTTCTCAGCAGCACCAGATAGCCATACAGCTTGCATCTGTACTGCAGGCTGTTGTCTGCCAGAAGCTTTTACCTGCCACAAACGGTGAGATGGTTCCTGCTTTTGAAATCATGGTACTCACGCCTGCAATAAGGAACTTAATCCGTGAAGGCAAGGTCCATCAGATTGACGGTATCATCTACACCTCTGCAGCTGAGAATATGATTGCAATGGATACAAGTATCTTCAATCTGTACAAGGCCGGTGTAATCAGCAAGCATGTGGCAATCAGCGAGGCTACCAATCCTGAGATGATGTCAAAGAGAATTAATTTAAACTAACTTCATACTTGACGAATATATAAAACCCCGGCATATAAACCATGAAACAGGTTTATATGCCGGGGGTTTTCATTTAGATAAATATGTTAACACAAGCAAATTACCGTTATATATACTTTCGATATTATACGTTAATCTCTGCCTTTACTCCACTCTCATCCTTATGTGCTTCAAGCACCGGATTAACTACATCACGCAGATATACTTCTACCTGACGAGGTGCACGTCCCACATAAAGCTCAGGCTTAAGGTTCTTTTCGATATCAGCCTTTGTCAATCCGAATGCAGGATCTGCAGCGATTAAGTCTACGAGGTTATTCTCTTTTCCCTCTTCCTTGACTGTCTTTCCTGCCTGCATTGAGAGCTGTCTGATCTTCTCATGGAGCTCCTGACGATTTCCACCGTTCTTTACAGCATCCATCATGATGTTCTCTGTTGCCATGAATGGTATCTCTGCCATAAAGTGCTTTTCAATAACCTTTGGATATACTACCAGTCCATCCACCACATTGAGGCAGAGGTCAAGGATTCCGTCTATTGCAAGGAAGCCCTCAGGTATTGAAAGACGCTTGTTTGCTGAATCGTCAAGTGTTCTCTCAAACCACTGTGTAGCTGAAGTAATTGCAGGATTCATTACATCTGCAAGAACATATCTTGAAAGAGATGCAATTCTCTCACTTCTCATAGGATTTCTCTTATATGCCATGGCTGATGAACCTATCTGATTCTTCTCAAACGGCTCCTCTACTTCCTTAAGATGCTGGAGCAGTCTGATATCGTTTGACATCTTTGTAGCTGATGCAGCAATGCCTGCGAGTACATTTACCACTCTTGTATCTACCTTACGGGAATATGTCTGACCAGACACCGGATAACAATCCTTAAAGCCCATCTTCTTTGCGATCATCGGATCAATCTTGTCTATTGTCTCATCGTCTCCGTTGAAGAGCTCAAGGAAGCTGGCCTGTGTTCCTGTAGTGCCCTTTGAGCCAAGGAGCTTTAATGTTCCCTGCACATACTCTAAATCCTCGAGATCCAGCATAAACTCATTTAGCCACAGTGTGGCACGCTTTCCAACTGTTGTCGGCTGTGCCGGCTGGAAATGTGTAAATGCAAGAGTTGGCTGATTCTTATACTTATCAGCAAAGTTTGCAAGCTCTGCAATAACACTTATAAGCTTTTTGTGAACAAGCTTTAATGCTTCATTCATGATGATGATATCTGTATTGTCACCTACATAGCATGAGGTTGCTCCAAGATGTATAATTCCTGCTGCCTTAGGGCACTGCTGTCCATATGCATAGACATGACTCATTACATCGTGACGCACAAGCTTCTCACGCTCCTTTGCCACATCATAATTGATGTCATCCACATGTGCCTTTAATTCATCAATCTGTTCCTGTGTGATAACCGGCTTGCCATCCTGTGAAAGCCCAAGCTCCATCTCAGTCTCTGCAAGAGCAATCCAGAGCTTTCTCCAAGTGGTAAATTTCATATCCTGCGAAAAAATATACTGCATCTCTTTGCTGGCATAGCGCTCAGAAAGAGGACTTGTGTATCTGTCTGTACTCATATTCTCTCCTTTATTAGCGATTAAGCATTTTTCTCTCGAGGTCTATTTCTTTATCAAAATACTCGCCTCTGATATCATCCTTCGGTGGCTCCATCGGATATTTTCCTGTGAAACAGCCCATGCATATTGGCAGTCCCTCTACCATCTCATGAAGTCTGTCAATTCCAAGGTAGCCTAAAGAATCTGCACCTATAATCTGTCTGATATCCTCAATAGTCCTGTTGTAAGCGATAAGCTGCTCTCTTGCAGGAATATCTGTACCGAAATAGCAAGGCCATAAGAATGGCGGTGAACTGATACGCACATGCACCTCTGTGGCACCCGCCTCTCTTAACATACGCACTATTCTGTCTGAGGTTGTTCCTCGCACAATTGAATCATCAATCATAACAACTCTCTTGCCCTTAACAGCCTCCTTTAATACATTGAGCTTTATCTGCACGCTTGATTCACGGCTTGACTGCTTAGGCTTGATAAATGTCCTGCCGACATAACCATTCTTGACAAATGCTGTGCCATATGGAATGCCCGACTCAAGTGAATAACCAAGAGCAGCGGCATTTCCTGATTCCGGTACTCCTGTCACGATATCAGCCTCAACCGGTGAATCCATTGCAAGGAATCTACCAGCCTTGATACGGCTGCCATACACGCTTACTCCGTCAATATGGCTGTCAGGTCTTGCGAAATAAATGTATTCAAATACACATCTGGCCTGTTTTTCAGGGGCAAGTGCCATAGTCATATCAGACTCAATGCCCTTTTCAGGAGTGATGGTAATAACCTCTCCCGGCTCTATATCCCTGACAAACTCTGCACCGATTGTATCAAGCGCACAGGTCTCAGATGTAACGATATATGCATTGTCTCTCTTTCCGATGCAAAGAGGCTTAAAACCAAATGGGTCTCTGGCTGCAATAAGCTTTCTCGGGCTCTCGACAACAAGCGCATAGGCTCCCTTAAGCTTCTGGCAGGCACGTCTGACCGCCTCCTCCGCTGTTTTTGAGTTGAGACGTTCTCTTGCGATATGATAAGCTATAACCTCAGAGTCGATTGTGGTCTGGAAAATTGCTCCTGTATACTCAAGCTCCTTGCGAAGCTCCTTTGCATTAATGAGGTTTCCGTTGTGTGCCATGGCAAGTGTGCCCTTGACATAATTTAATACGAGAGGCTGTGCATTCTCACGTGTTGATGAGCCTGCTGTTGAATAGCGCACATGTCCCACTCCGATATCACCCTTCATAGGCTCTAAGATATCAGGAGTAAATACCTCATTTACAAGGCCCATACCCTTATGTGTGGTCACCTTTCCCTTTGGTCCGTGTGTATCACTCACTGCAATACCACAGCTTTCCTGTCCTCTGTGCTGAAGCGCAAAAAGACCATAATAGATAGTGGATGCGACATTTCCTCCATCAAAATCATACATGCCGAACACACCACACTCCTCATGAAGCTCATCAAATACATGGTTATGCTCGTCAATATCAGAACACCTTTTTAATTTTGTACCGGTATGACTTTTTGTATCTATACTAGTATTTATATACTGATTTATGTTATTGTCCTGGTTCATAATATCTCCGTTTATAATTGCGAAATAGTAACGCGGAATAAATAATATATTAGCGGCTGAATTTGCTTCCTGTAAGAAGCTCAAATGCCTCTTTATATTTCTCTACAGTCTTCACAACAACCTCATCAGGTAAAAGAAGGTCATTGTCAGGATTTGCCTTGAGCCAGTCTCTTACATACTGCTTGTCAAATGAAGGCTGTCCCTGTCCAGGCTTATATCCATCAAGTGGCCAGAAGCGTGAGCTGTCAGGTGTGAGCATCTCATCGGCAAGCACTACCTCACCCTGCTCATTTAAACCAAACTCAAACTTGGTATCTGCGATGATGATGCCCTTTGTAAGAGCATACTCTGCACATTTCTTGTAGAGAGCAATTGTATAATCGCGAATCTTCTCTGCGTACTCTCTGCCCTTCTCAGGATAAATCTTCTCTAATACTTCTACTGATTTTTCGAATGAGATATTCTCATCATGATCTCCAAGATCAGCCTTGGTAGATGGTGTATAAATAGGCTCAGGGAGCTTATCAGACTCAACAAGTCCCTCCGGAAGTCTGATTCCGCAGACTGTACCGTTCTCCTGGTAGCTTGCCCAGCCGCTTCCTGTGATATATCCACGAACTATACACTCGATTGGAAGCATCTCAAGCTTCTTGCAGAGCATGCTGTTTCCGTTGAACCTGTCCTGACCGAAGAACTCCGGCATATCCTTTGCGTCTACTGAAATCATATGGTTAGGAACAACATCCTTTGTGAATTCAAACCAGAACTTAGACATCTGTGTGAGGATGGCTCCCTTGTCTGTAATTTTATTCTTTAAAATATGGTCAAAAGCGGAAATACGATCTGTTGCGACCATAATAAGGCTGTCCCCGTTATCATATACTTCTCTTACTTTTCCTTCTTTGAATGGTTTAAATTCCTGCATGATTGTCCTCCATCTTATGTGTAATTTATTTTACAAATCAAATGCTACCCTTAAATTATATACCAGCTCAATTTGTAAAGTCAACGTATATTATAAGTTTTTTTAAATAATTTTGTACTATTTATAAGCAATTCTTATATTTATTATTATATCTTTAATATATCAAAACAAAAGCTCCGGTTCAAACCCTTTGTCTGCGCCGGAGCCTATATAATACAGATTTTATTTAACGATAAGTGACTTTCCTGTCATCTCTTTTGGCTGTGGAAGTCCCATAATCTCAAGCAGTGTTGGAGCGATATCTGCAAGACATCCGCCCTCACGAAGCTTGTAAGAAGGGTCAGCGTTTACAAGAATGAAAGGAACAGGATTGGTTGTATGAGCTGTATGAGGTTTTCCTGTCTCATAATCAATCATCTTCTCTGCGTTTCCGTGGTCAGCACAGATGAATAATACTCCATCCACATCCTTGATTGCCTGGACTGCATCACCTACGAGTGAATCAACTCTCTCAACAGCCTTTACAGCAGCCGGAATCACACCTGTATGTCCAACCATGTCAGGGTTAGCAAAGTTGATGATAATAACATCATACTTATCTGACTTGATAGCCTCAACAAGATCCATTCCAACCTCAGGAGCGCTCATCTCAGGCTTTAAGTCATATGTTGCAACATCCTTAGGACTGTTTACAAGAAGACGTGCCTCATCGATATTCGGCTCCTCTACTCCACCATTAAAGAAGAAGGTTACGTGTGCATACTTCTCTGTCTCTGCGAGACGAAGCTGTTTCTTGCCATTTGCTGCAAGATACTCACCAAATGTATTCTTGATTTCTTCCTTCTCAAAAGCGATAAGCTTGTTAGGAATTGACTCGTCATAATCCTTGAAGCATACAAATGTTGTCTTAAGGAATGGGCGCTCAAAGCCTGTAAACTTATCATCGCAAAATGCTCTTGTCATCTCACGAGCACGGTCCGGACGGAAGTTGAAGAAGATAACAGAATCATTGTCCTTTACAACAGATACCGGTGTGCCATCCTCGTTTGTGATAACTGTAGGAAGCACGAACTCATCTGTAACGTCATTCGCGTATGACTCCTCCATAGCCTTTACAGGGCATGTAGCTTTTACGCCTTCACCCTTAGTGAGTGAATCATAAGCCTTCTGCACACGATCCCAGTTGTTATCTCTGTCCATTGCATAGTAACGTCCTGAAAGAGATGCTATCTTTCCTACACCGATTTCCTTCATCTTGGCGAGAAGCTGCTCGATATAGTCCTTGCCTGATGCAGGAGGTGTATCACGACCATCAAGGAATGCGTGTACATATACTCTGTCAAAATTCTCTTTCTTGCAAAGCTCAAGAAGTCCGTAAAGATGCTCGATATGGCTGTGAACTCCACCATCTGAAAGAAGTCCCCAAAGATGCAGATCAGAGTCATTCTTCTTGCAGTTTTCGATTGCAGAAATTAATACCTTGTTCTTGAAGAAATCACCATCAGCAATTGCCTTTGTGATTCTTGTAAGATCCTGATATATGATACGGCCTGCGCCGATATTCATATGTCCAACCTCAGAGTTTCCCATCTGTCCGTCAGGAAGTCCAACTGCAAGACCTGAAGCTGCGCCCTTTACAAAAGGACACTCTGCCATCAATTTATCCATAACAGGGGTATTTGCCATAGCTATGGCATTTCCCTCTTTGTGGTCACTTAAGCCGTAACCATCAAGTACCATTAATACTACCGGTTTCTTACTCATTTATATTTCCTCTATTCTTCATATGAGGCTTGCAAAATGCTCTATCACAGTGACATATGCAAGCTCACAAAAAATTTCATTACATAATAAATGCCACTAAATGCAGCTAAGCTGGTGAATTTAGTGACATTTAGTTATTGTGATTGTCAAATCAAATATTAAATTATGATTTAATAATTACTTGTAGTTTACGATCTTTCCAAAATCAGCCTTGAGTGAAGCGCCACCAACTAATCCACCGTCGATGTCAGGCTTTGCAAAAAGCTCTGCTGCATTTCCTGCATTTACAGATCCGCCGTACTGGATACGAACTGAATCTGCTGTAGCCTGATCATAGATCTCTGCTACACACTCACGAATTGCACCGCAGACCTCCTGAGCCTGGTCAGAAGTAGCTGTCTTTCCTGTTCCGATTGCCCAGATTGGCTCGTAAGCGATAACCATGTTTGCAACATCTGATGCAGCAACACCTGCGAGATCTGACTTAATCTGAAGTCTGATCCAGTCAAGTGTAACACCGCTCTCTCTCTGCTCAAGTGTCTCACCACAGCAAAGGATTGGTGTAAGTCCAGCCTCGATAGCCTTCTTTACCTTCTTGTTGAGAAGTGCGTCATCCTCTTTGAAGTAATCTCTTCTCTCTGAATGTCCGATGATAACATACTTAACACCTGCATCAAGAAGCATCTCTGCTGAGATTTCTCCTGTGTAAGCACCCTTCTCCTCGAAGTACATATTCTCTGCTCCAACAGCAACATTTGTACCCTTTAATGCTTCTACAACAGGTACGATGTCGATTGCAGGTACACAGTAAACAACTTCAACATCATCTGAAACTACGAGTGGTTTTAACTCTTCTACTAATTTAACAGCCTGGCTTGGAGTCATGTTCATCTTCCAGTTGCCGGCTACAATTTTCTTTCTTGCCATTTTATATCTCCTTGTATTTGTATACAAATATTTTTTGCCTGCGGCTCGATTTCATTAAGTTGCTTTCGGCCTATTTATCATCAGCACAAGCTACACCAGGAAGCTCCTTGCCCTCAAGGAACTCAAGGGAAGCACCGCCACCTGTTGAGATGTGGCTCATCTTGTCGCCAAGTCCCATCTGGTTAACTGCTGCAGCTGAATCTCCACCACCAATGATTGTGATAGCATCTGATTTAGCAAGTGCCTCTGCTACTGCAAGTGTACCTGCTGCAAGTGTTGGGTTCTCAAATACACCCATTGGTCCGTTCCATACAACAGTCTTAGCTGATGCAACAGCGTCAGCGAAAAGCTTGCGTGTCTTAGGTCCGATATCACAGCCCTCACGGTCTGCAGGCATCTTGTCATAATCATATGTCTCTGTCTCTACAGGAGCATCGATTGGATTTGGGAAATCCTTGATTGTAACTGCATCAACAGGAAGAAGAATCTTCTTTCCAAGTTTCTCTGCTTTTGCAAGCATCTCTTTACAGTAATCAATCTTTGTCTCATCAAGCATTGAGATACCAATCTCATAGCCCTGTGCTTTAAGGAATGTGTATGCCATTCCACCACCGATGATAAGTGTATCAGCCTTCTCGAGGAGGTTGTCGATAACATTGAGCTTGTCAGCTACTTTAGCTCCACCAAGAATAGCTACGAAAGGACGTACAGGATTCTCTACTGCCTTGCCAAGGAAGTCAATTTCCTTCTGCATAAGGTATCCAACAACATTCTCTCCACCCTTAGCTGTGATGAACTTTGTAACACCTGCTACAGAAGCATGTGCTCTATGAGCAGAACCGAAAGCGTCACATACATATACATCAGCAAGGTCAGCAAGCTCTTTTGCGAATGCATCTCCGGCTTCCTGTGGCTTTGTCTCCTCTTTGCCTCTGAAACGTGTATTCTGAAGAAGAACTACATCTCCCTCTTTCATCTCTGAAACAGCCTTTGTTGCAGCCTCACCTGTTACGTTGTAGTCAGCTACAAATGTAACCTTCTGTCCAAGCTTAGCCTCAAGAGCTGCAGCTACAGGAGCAAGTGACTCGCCCTCGTTTGGTCCGTTTTTAACTTTTCCAAGGTGTGAGCAAAGGATAACCTTTCCACCGTCCTTGATTAATTTCTGGATTGTTGGAAGAGCTCCGTTGATACGGTTCTCATCTGTGATTTTTCCGTCCTTAAGTGGCACGTTGAAGTCACATCTAACGAGAACTCTCTTGCCTTTTACGTTGATATCATCAATTGATTTCTTGTTTAATGACATAATATGTCCTCCCTTATTTCAAGGCATAAGCCATGTGGCCATGCCATATTGTGCATATTAAAAAATATAATTAATTCTACAATTCACAGATATTCAAAAGAAATAGCCATGCTTTAAAAAAGAGGCGCGGTTCAATTAAGACCGCGCCCCTTGAGTAGTCTTGAGATATACTGTTCTTGTGGGTACAAGAATTAAGCTAACTCTGAGAAGTACTTGATTGTACGAACCATCTGAGATGTGTAGCTGTTCTCGTTATCATACCAAGAAACAACCTGTACCTCGTACAGATCGTCAGAAACCTGGTTAACCATTGTCTGTGTTGCATCGAATAATGAACCAAATCTCATTCCAACGATATCTGAAGATACGATCTCATCCTCGTTGTAACCGAATGACTCGTTAGCTGCTGCCTTCATAGCTGCGTTGATATCCTCTTTTGTAACGCCTGCTTTCTTAACAACTGCTGTAAGGATTGTTGTAGATCCTGTTGGTGTAGGAACACGCTGTGCAGATCCGATTAACTTTCCGTTTAACTCTGGGATAACAAGGCCAATTGCCTTAGCTGCTCCTGTTGAGTTAGGAACGATATTAACTGCTGCTGCACGTGAACGACGAAGGTCTCCCTTTCTCTGTGGTCCGTCAAGAGTCATCTGATCTCCTGTGTAAGCATGGATTGTTACCATGATACCAGACTGGATTGGAGCATACTTGTTAAGTGCATCTGCCATTGGTGCTAAGCAGTTTGTTGTACAAGAAGCTGCTGAGATGATTGTATCAGAAGCCTTAAGTGTCTCATGGTTTGTATTGTAAACGATTGTAGGAAGGTCATTTCCTGCTGGTGCAGAGATAACTACCTTACGAGCTCCAGCATTGATATGAGCCTGAGCCTTCTCTTTTGATGTATAGAATCCAGAGCACTCAAGTACAACGTCAACCTTTAACTCTCCCCATGGGCAATTGTTTGCATCTGGGAATGCGTAAATTTTGATTTCCTTACCACAAACTGTGATAGAATCATCGCTTGCAGAAACCTCATCTGCATGCTCGTATTTACCCTGTGATGAATCATACTTTAATAAGTGTGCTAACATTTTTGGGCTTGTTAAGTCGTTGATAGCTACTACCTCGTATCCCTCAGCTCCAAACATCTGTCTGAAAGCAAGACGTCCGATACGACCAAATCCGTTGATTGCTACTCTTACTGCCATTTTAATTCCTCCTAGAATTGTAAAAAGTATTTTTAGGGACATGCCCTAAGATGCTTTTATTATAGCGAATAATTCTCAAAGGTTCAAGTACTTTATTTGCGTTTGTTAAAATTTTCACTAAATATTTTCATTTACACACATTTTTTATCATTCTTCACAATTTTTCTTTTTAGATATTGCACTTTATTATAATCTCGGCTACACTTAATTAATTGCTGTAATTCGCACTTTCCGGCAGCCAGCATCAGACAATTATAAATCATGTAACTTATAAAGTTTTTTAACAACAATACATCAGTTTTACGGAGGTATTTATATGTGGGATCAGCACATGCACTGCATGTTTTCGGGTGACAGCGATGCCGACCCGGTATTGATGATAAAATCAGCAATCAACAAAGGGCTGGACGGCATCTGCTTTACAGACCATCTGGACTATGACTATAAAGAGGAGCTCGGGCTTTTCGACCTTGATATAGCAGCATATGAAAAGCGCATCAAAAGACTTGCAATTGTTCTTAAAGAAAAGGGCTGCCCGGTAAATATCCACTGGGGCATTGAAATCGGTTTACAGCCTCATATTACAGACAAAAATAATGAGGTCACCAAAAAATATCCGTTTGACCTCGTGATCGGCTCAAGCCATGTAGTAAACGGCATTGACCCATACTACCCTGCATTTTACAAAGGTAAGACAGAGCACGAAGCCTACACCGAATACTTTGAATCCATACTCGACAATCTGCACAGCGGAGCGGATTTTGATGTGTACGGTCACATCGACTACGTGGTCAGATACGGTCCTGACAAAAATAAATACTATTCATATGAAAAGTATGCCGACATAATTGATGCTATATTAAGGGAAATTATCTCCAGGGGAAAAGGCATCGAGCTCAATACCGCAGGCTTTAAATACGGGCTTGGCCACCCAAATCCGACCGAAGATGTGCTAAAGCGCTATCACGAGCTTGGCGGTGAAATAATCACAGTCGGAGCCGATGCCCACAAGCCGGAGCATGTCGCGTACGATTTTGACAAGGTTTCAAATATCCTCAAGGATGCCGGGTTTATGTACTATACAGTATTTGAAAACCGCGTTCCTGCTTTCATCAAATTATAGCCCAGCCTTAAAGGCTTACGTTGTCATTCTATCTAACTATTAAACCTCACATGCATTCGCAAATGTCAAAAATAGGAGCCACCTGATCTACATTTTACATCAAGTGGCTCCTAAAGCATTGGTTCCGTAAGCTTCACTGTATAACCTCCAAGTTCCGCTTTCGCTATATGAATTTATTTTGGCATTTCCATATTGCTTTGCTATAAATCTGATTCTGTTTATGACAGGATTCTTATTCTTTTAGCTTAGCTATGAACCTCTACCCTTCTTCATAAAATCACTCCTTTTGGTTACATTATCTATGTAAACTCTTATGAGAGATTCTATCTTTCACTTTTAATCTACAAGAACTTTTTCAACGATATTATTTATTTGCTAATATATCTGTGCGATTACTGCTCTTCGGCTCGCCCTACAGATTTAAATATTCCGTTCAATCATCCTTATAGTACTTTGACTTAAATTATGTAATCCCCATTGGACTGTACCTCCTGTGTTTTATTTTTGTTCCTTTCGTATCTCTTTTTGTTGATTTAAGATTACACCAATTTTGCCTATTTGTCAATATATTTTTTGATAATTTTCATTTTTATTTTAAATTGTCTGATATTTTATATATTTTTTGTTTTGTTTACACATTTCTTGCAATTCAATCACATGATTAAAGGGGGCAAAATATCTTTGCCCCCTCATGCCATCATTTATCATTTATCATTCTTCATCCTGTAATCAATACACCTGTTCAGGTAATCGACATAATCCGGATTCTTGCACATGCCCTTGCCTGCCACGTCGGAAATCTTTGCCACATCCATGCCGTTACACTTGGTGGTCTTCATAACTATGTTGAGTGCTTCCTCATCAGTGTCGTTACTGATAAAGGTTCCTATACCGAATGCAACCTTTGCCTTATCCTTGAAATAATCATACAATGCAGTCGCACGCTCGAAATCCAGGCTGTCGCTAAACAAAAGTGTCTTTGTCCTTGGATTGATTCCCAGACTGTTGTAGTGGGCTATCATCTTGTCTCCCCACTCGTACGGATCTCCGCTATCATGACGCACTCCCGAAAAAAGTGTCGCATAGGTAAGCTGAAAATCACGCAGGAAGCAGTCTGTTGTTATGGTGTCAGTAAGCGCAATACCGTTTAATATACCATACTCCTTAACCCATGCATCGAGTGCGTACCAGTTTGAATATGCCGGATTATGCTTGTGATTGCCCTGTCCTGTACACATAATCCACTCATGAGCCATTGTTCCCACCGGCTTTAAATTGAATTTCTTCGCAAGATATACGTTTGATGTACCAATAAAATGTGAGTCTGCAGGCAGCTCAACCTCTGCGATTGCCTTTACAGCCATCTCCTGCGCCTCAGCAGACAGACGGCGTCTTAGTCCAAATTCACTGAAATCGCTAAGCCTGTAGGTATCCTCCTCGAGCAGACGCACCTTCTCATCAAGCCTGCGCTTAAACTGCTTAAGCAGCACATCATAATCATATGCCATACGGAAGTACACTTCATTTACAATAGCAAGCACCGGAATCTCATACATCGAAGTATTAAGCCACGTGCCGGCTGCATCGATTGCCAGCCCACACGGTGCATCTGTTGTGATGGTAAACTCCTCATATCTCGGCTGCCAGAGTCTTAAAAAATCAACATATGTGCCCTTTATCCAGGTGATGTTATCAAGATATTCAAGCTCTTCCTCCGTAAAACGAAGCTGACAGAAGGCCTGCACCTGTTCCTTTATCTCCTCGACCATCTCATCTGTAAAATGCACGTCTTTATTTCTGCACTTGAAGGTCCAGGTCGTTTTATAGCTTGTGAACTGATGGAAAATCGTCTGTCCCATGCTGAATTTATACATATCAGTCTCAAGGAGGCTGTTTATTATTTGTGGCAATCTCATCTGTTTTATGTCCTCTTTTCTTTCAAACCATTTACTACCGGTAATTTTAGTCTTGATTTTACCACTGCGACTATCAAATATCAAGCAGACACACATGTTTAATTATCTTCAATTTATTTTCTTTTCCGTCAACATATTCACTGGTTCCAAAATAAAAACTCCCATGAAAGCCACTAACTGTGACCTCCATGGAAGCTTAATTGTTTATATTGCAGAGATAATAACCCAATAAATATATAAGATATTGTAATTATTCAGTTATGAATTATTTAAAATATTTCACACCGCTTTCGAATATCTTCATATCCTGCTCGCCGTAGATATTGATTGCTACAGATTCGCCGCGGCGCTCTGAATGAGCCATCTTGCCGAGGATTCTTCCGTCAGGAGATGTGATACCCTCGATAGACATGTATGAGCCGTTTACGTTCCACTCCTCATCCATTGATACATTTCCGTCCAGATCAACATACTGTGTGGCAACCTGTCCGTTTTCAAAGAGCTTATCAAGCCACTCCTTCGGTGCTACGAAACGTCCCTCGCCATGTGATGCCGGATTGCAGTAGGTCTGACCAAGCTTAGCCTGTGCAAGCCATGGGCCCTTGTTTGAAACAACCTTTGTATAAACCATCTTTGAGATATGGCGGTTGATTGTATTGTATGTGAGTGTAGGTGACTGTGCATCCTGCTGTCTAATCTCTCCATATGGTACAAGTCCAAGCTTGATAAGTGCCTGGAAACCGTTACAGATACCAAGTGCAAGTCCGTCCCTCTCATTGATGAGCTTTTCAACAGCCTCTGTCATCTTTGCATTTCTAAATGCTGTTGCAAAGAATTTAGCTGATCCCTCAGGCTCATCTCCTGCTGAGAATCCACCAGGGAACATGATAATCTGTGATTTGTCGATTGCCTTTACAAACTCATCAACCGAATCACGGATATCCTCTGCTGTGAGGTTCTTGAATACCTTTACGATTGTGTCAGCACCTGCTCTTTCAAATGCCTTAGCACTATCATACTCACAGTTTGTTCCAGGGAATACCGGAATAAATACTGTAGGCTTAGCAACTTTATTCTTGCATACATAGATATTCTTTGCATCGTAAAGACCGCTATTTACCTTGCTTGTATCGTCTGTTGCCTTTGTATGGAAAACGCCCTCAAGCTTTGCTGTCCATACATTGACAGCTTCCTCAACAGGAAGCACCATATCGTCACACTCGATAGTCTGCTTATCGTTTACATAGCCGACTACAGAGGCTGCATCTGAAATACCTGCTGCATCAATTACCTCTCTGACCTTTGAAAGTGCATCAACAGGAACCTCAGCTACGATATTACCAAAGCCAGGTGCAAAGAGTGTATCGCTGGTCACCTCATCCTCGATGGTTACACCAAGCTTGTTACCAAATGCCATCTTTGATACTGCTGCTGCGAGTCCTTTTCCGTCAAGTGCATATGCTGAAACAATAGCGCCATCCTGGATAAGATTTCTGATTGCTGTATAAAGTGTCATAACCTGATCATATTTTGGAAGATCAAACTCATCCTTATCTATTGTAAAGAGAACAAGCTGGTTGCCCTCCTTCTTGAGCTCAGGTGTGATGATATCCTTTTCCTTTGCCACATCCACTGCAAATGATACGAGTGTAGGCGGTACATCAATATCATTGAATGTACCTGACATGGAATCCTTTCCACCGATTGAAGGAAGTCCGAAGCCAATCTGGGCATCATATGCTCCGAGGAGTGCTGCAAACGGCTGGCTCCAGCGCTTTGGATCCTCGTTCATTCTGCGGAAGTACTCCTGATATGTCATACGGATTTTGCTGTAATCTCCGCCTGCTGCTACGATTCTTGAGATAGACTCAAGCACTGCATATATAGATCCGTGGTATGGGCTCCATGATGAAAGATATGGGTCGAAGCCGTAAGCCATCATTGTTACTGTATCGCATTTGCCCTTTAATACAGGAAGCTTTGCAACCATTGACTGTGTCTCTGTGAGCTGGTAACGTCCACCATATGGCATATATACACTGCCTGCTCCGATAGAGCCGTCGAACATCTCAACAAGGCCCTTCTGTGAGCATACGTTAAGGTCTTCAAGCTCTGCCTCCCAGGCACCCTTCATATCTCCTGCCTCAACCATCTTGGCTACAGCAGGTGTGCTGATTTTGTCCAGATAATTGTCGCTCTCGCAAGGCATCTCAACCTCAACATCTGTCTCCTGATGCGCTCCGTTTGTATCAAGGAATGCACGAGAGATATTTACTACCTCTTTGCCTCTCCACTCAAGCACAAGTCTTGGATCCTCTGTAACTACCGCAACCTCTGTTGCCTCGAGGTTTTCCTCCTTTGCGTATGCAAGGAACTGCTCAACATCAGAAGGCGCAACTACAACTGCCATACGCTCCTGTGACTCTGAGATAGCAATCTCTGTTCCGTCAAGACCTGCGTATTTCTTTGGTACCTTGTCAAGCTCTATGCGAAGTCCGTCAGCAAGCTCTCCGATAGCAACAGAAACTCCGCCGGCACCGAAATCGTTACATTTCTTGATGATATGGCTGACCTCTTCTCTTCTGAAAAGTCTCTGAAGCTTTCTCTCTGTAGGTGCATTACCCTTTTGTACCTCAGCTCCGCATACTGATGTAGACTTTGTATTGTGTGCCTTTGATGAACCTGTAGCACCACCGATTCCGTCACGTCCTGTGCGTCCTCCGAGGAGAATGATTTTATCTCCCGGATCTGAGTTAAGTCTCTGGACAGCACGTCTTGGAGCCGCACCCATAACTGCACCGATCTCCATACGCTTTGCAACATAATTTGGATGGTAAATCTCCTTGACATAGCCTGTTGCAAGTCCGATCTGGTTTCCATATGAGCTGTATCCGTGAGCTGCTTCTCTGACAAGCTTCTTCTGTGGAAGTTTTCCTTCAATTGTCTGTGAAACCGGTACTGTAGGATCTGCTGCACCTGTTACACGCATTGCCTGATATACATATGTACGTCCTGAGAGAGGATCTCGGATTGCTCCGCCAAGGCATGTAGCAGCGCCACCAAAAGGCTCAATCTCTGTAGGATGGTTGTGTGTCTCGTTCTTGAAGTTTACAAGCCACTCCTCTGTCTTTCCGTCCACCTCAACAGGTACCACGATAGAGCATGCGTTGATCTCATCAGACTCTTCCTGATCATCAAGCTTGCCCTCTGCCTTTAATCTCTTCATGGCAAGAAGTGCAAGATCCATCAGGCAGACAAATTTGTCATTTCTGTCCTTGTAGATATTTGAAAATGTATTGAGATAATCCTTGTAGGTATTTTCAATCGGTGTGCGGTAGAAGCCATCGTCAAACTTGACATTCTTAAGCTCTGTAGAGAATGTGGTATGACGGCAGTGATCTGACCAGTATGTATCGAGCACACGGATTTCTGTCATTGAAGGATCACGCTTTTCCTCATTCTTAAAATAATTCTGGATATGAAGAAAATCCTTAAAGGTCATGGCAAGGTTCAATGATAAATAAAGCTCCTTCAGCTTATCCTCTGCCATATCCTTGAAGCCGTCAAATATGATGACATCAGCAGGATCATCAAACTCCTGCACAAGTGTCTTAGGCTTTTCCATGCCGATAGCACGCGAATCAACAGGGTTGATGCAGTGCTTCTTAATAGCAGCAAACTGCTCATCTGTGATATTTCCCTCAATCACATATGTGATAGCACTTCTGATAATCGGCTCCTCATTCTCATTGAGAAGCTTCACACACTGCTCGGCTGAATCTGCTCTCTGGTCAAACTGTCCCGGTAAAAACTCTACAGTAAATACTTTTGCATCACCATAGTCAAATGTCTCCTCATAGATATCATCAACAGGTGGCTCTGAGAAAACTGTATACAAGGCTTTCTTGTATGTCTCCTCTGATATATTTTCCACATCATATCTGATTAATACACGTACTGCCTCCACAGTTGTGATTCCCAGATAATGCTTAATCTCATGCTTTAATTCCTTTGCCTTTACCGCAAAGTCAGGTTTTTTCTCTACATATACACGACGTACGTTACTCATATGTTCTCCTTTCAATTCGAGAGTATGTAACCAATTATTCGTTACCGTCCGGCTTTTTGCACAATCGGACTTTAAAACTATGGTTGTAGTATAACACTTTAGTTATGATAAGTATAATTAATATATTTAATTTGTTTTATAAGTTCATTTAATATTTAATCTACTATTTATCACGCACACTTCACACTCATTTAATCATAAGAATCGATTGACACAATTATAAGTACGTCTTATAATTATATCTATTCAGGCACATCAGTCTGTATATACGCTCATTATAATCTGAGGTTTTCTCTAACCTGGAAACCTTATTGGAAAGGTACACGCATTTTTATGGATATCAACTACGAGTTATATAAAGTTTT
>ENA-ORTF01001495-ORTF01001495.1-human-gut-metagenome-genome-assembly--contig:-NODE-1495-length-26771-cov-3.863789_pt1 | contig 26771 bp, 28 predicted proteins | sample MGYA00241908_ERZ509180 | MGnify/ENA primary metagenome ERZ509180 (study PRJEB26280, sample SAMEA2338814) | human gut metagenome | biome: human gut; feature: human-associated habitat; material: faeces... | reverse complement strand
ATAAGTCATCAAAATGTTGTCGTGACGGCATAAATGTAGAAGGACAGGATGCAACTGTTATTGATGCAACTTATTGTGGGGATTTTAAAGAGAAGACTGAGGGCACAACAGCACAAGCATGTCATTGTAGCGCAGGTCCGGAGGATACATTAGATGTATCATGCGAAGCTAAGAATTGTGTATTTAATGATAATTCTAAGTGCCATGCGGACAAAATTACAATTTCAGGTAATGGAGCAAAGCATGAAAGCCAGACAGAATGTGGAAGCTTTGAATGTGGTTGTAAGTAGAATCAACTTATTTTTCTGCAATTGTGCAAGCACATACGAAAAAATAGAGTTGTAGAATGTAAATATATTGATTACACGGATTGCTACGTGCTACGCACTGCCACAATCCACCACCAAATTCGCATATCGCAAAGCAAGAGCTTCGCTTTTATGCTCATTTGGAACAGTGTAATCAAAAAAGTCGTGAAGATTATAATTAAATGCAAATAGTACTAGAAATAGTACTGTTTGCATTTATTTTTTTGCAATTAAGCGAAAAAAACTGTACAAATTCTAAACAGTTCAGGATAACAACAGAAGTTAAAAAGGATGAGGAAAGACAGGGTGACAACTTTGTCCCCTAATTTGAGTGGTGACAGAAATGAGAAAAATTAAGTATTTTGATAACGAGCTATCAGTTGAGGAATATATAAAAATACAGCTGGTTAGAAATGATGGAACTAAGAGTTTAGTATATAGACAAGATTTGATTGATGAATGCAAGTCGAGAAACATTCAGACCAAAGCTACATCAACAAAGGAGCAGCTTGTGGAGTTGTTAGTTAATAATGGAGTTACTTATAAAGAGCTGGCAAATATATACAAAATCGGAGTAACAAGTAAAGCATATCAGGATACGTTTGGAATAAATCATAATCAGGTGAAGAAGTTGGAAAAGAAGAAAGTAATTGATGTAGTTGGTCAATATGAGTTTAGAGCTTATGGACGAAATTTAACAGCACCTTTATATGATATATACCAATTTGCTTCCATACCGGAAGAAGTTATTAAAAATATTTAAAAGATTAGAAAGAGAGGAATAATATGGCATTAGAAGAAAAAATTGTTCTTATTATACTTGCTATTTGGTTCGTTGTTTTTCCTATAATCTTTACAATTCATTGGAAATTAGAAAGTAGGGATGAACAAAGAAGATATGAACTATGGAAAAATGGAAAAAAGAGAAATGAACAGGACGATATAGGAGAAAAAACAAATGAAAATAATATGTAACAATTAATGGAGGGGATTAATTAAATGCAACAGAGTGAAAATCAATTAATAAGACTAAAAAGGAAATGTGTACCGGTAACGGTGGTTACTTTGATAATGGTAATTATGGCAATGGTGATGTCAATAATCATATTTAGGATGATATTACTTAGATGCTGATTACATAAATAATTTAAAAAAAAAGGAGGCGGAATGTATGCCAAGAGCAAGAATATCATACGAACAGAGAGTAATAATCGAGGACATGAGAAAAAACGGATATAAGGCTAAGGACATATGTGAAGCCATTGGAATAAGTTCTTATGACTATCAGAGAGAACTTATTTTAGGTTTTACGGAAGATAAGAAATACAGTGCGATGAAGGCACAGATGTCACTAAAATAGGAGGCTGAAATGGAAAACGAGAAGATGACAGCAAAGGAACTATATGAGGCAATGATTGAAGGTAAACTTGAATACACGATAGATTACAGTGTCCTCAAAAAGAAGAAAAAGAAAAAAAGAAAAAAATAATATGAAACGCACATTGAAAACAGAATACGTATGAATTGTTTAATTACTGAATCTTTACCTATTATTTGACTACAAAATATATTATAATTGGATAACAGAAATTATTAAAATTCAAATTGAAACAATAGTGAAGAGGAGGGATTACATGAAAAAGTTAAAACACGTAATGGCAGGAATCGTTTTTACATTTGCAGTAGGATTGATGCTGGGCTGTCAGGTAAAGGCAGAAACAACCATAGACTTAAATGGAAACAAGGTTGAGGTTTCAGTTTGGACCAAACAGACTTCAATGAAAGACGGAAGCTACAAAATTATATCATCAGAAGCAGGAACAATTGCTTACTTTGATAAGGATGGAAACTTGCTAAAGGTAGAAAATAAGGCTACAGGTAAAATCATCATGAACAACATGAAGGAACCGGAAACGACCACAAAGCAACCTGAAACAAGTGTAAAGGCTGCTGATAAGATTACAATGCCAAAAGTAAAGAAGCTTAAGAAAAAAACAAAGTATTCTTATTATAAGGGTGTTAAGTCAGTCAAGAAGAATGGTAAGCCAAATTGGGGCAAGATTAAGTATCAGTATGGAATCAAGCTTATATGGAGCAAGGTAAAGAATGCAAAGGGCTATGAGGTATACAGATACGAAAATGCTAAAGGTTGCTGGACCAAAATTAAGACAGGCAAAAAACCAACTTATACTCTTACAAACATGCTTGAAGGTGAAAAGGTTAAAATAAAAGTAAGAGCATATAAGAAAACAAAAAATGGAAATGAATATGGAAAGTATTCAGATGTTTTGAGTTTTACAACAAAGAATATGTATACCAAGATATACAAAAATGGAAAGACAAAAGGATTTTTCAGTAAATGGGCATCGGAAGATGCATTTGTCATTCAAAACGATATGCGAGTTAAAGCTGGTGCAAAACCATTAAAGTGGAGCGACAGAATATATGAAATAGCATCTCTTAGAGCATACATGATGGCAACAAAAGATGGGTTAACTCATAAGGGATTGGATAGAGATATAAAGTCATTATTTGCTAAATATAAAGTTAAAGATAATAAATTAAAAGAAGATAAGTATTGGAAATTAGATATGTTAGCAGAAAATGTGGCAGGGGCATTTAAAACACCAAAAACAGTAGTAGCAAGTTGGAAAAATAGTAAAAGGCATTATAAAAATATGGTAAATGAAGATTATAATACAGGAGCTATAGCAGTGTATAGAGTATATGATTTTAAAAAAAACCATATGACAAAATGGTGTTCAGATTTTTCAGATTATTCAGATTATGATTATCTTTTCAATGAAGTAATGTAAATAAAATAATTAATAAAGACAGTTCATACGTAAATGTATGGACTGTTTTTTTATACATTAAGTTAAAACAGATGTTAAATATCTTTGGATATATGACATAAATAAAAACACAGGAGGTTATTAAAAGTGAAAAAGAAGAAACTCTTAAACAGATTGTTGTCTGCTTTATTGGCAGTAATAATGGCCATAGGTTTAATTCCAATGGGTGCAGTTACAGTCAAGGCAGAAACAAAAAACGCAACACTGTCTAACCTGGGGGCACTGGGAACAGTGAAGATAGGCAGTAAGTCAGAAAGCGGCTCATGGTATCAGACCGAAGTTGCAGGAACCCCGGTGTTCTGCCTGGATCTTGGAAAGGCATGCCATGCAGGCGATGTCTATGAAAGCAGTGATGCTACATATTCAAGCGACAGTAAAAATGAAAAAAAGGCCTTGGAGGCAAAGATCGGTCACTGGTATTCAGTAACAAAAAAAGAAGCTACGAAGGCATGGGTTTATGCTCAGACTCTTATGTGGGCTTGTGAAGAAGGACAGACTTCTGAAAAAAATCTTACTAATGTAATAAGTCAGGTAAGAAAAAATACCGGATACTATGACAGCAAGAGTGCTGCGGCTTTATACGATGAAATCTTTAAGATATCAGCTACTGTTTCCTGCAAGATTAAGATATGGAAATACGGTGGGAGTGGAGACTACAGACAGGTTTTAATGGAAATTGAATCAGGAAATCAGCCTGAATACAAATACGAAAAGATCAATGACACCTTGGTTTATCGTCAGAGAATTACAATTGACAAGACGGATGAAGACGGTAACCCGGTATCACAGGTTCCGTTTGAAGTTACGGCACAGAACTACAAGGAACTGTATGATTACAAGGTTAACGGCTGGGGAGATGCCGAAACCGGAGATGCAGATGGAGAAAGCGTGTTTAGCTCTGTAGCTGAGACGGATTCAAGCGGAAGAATAACATATAAGTTTAATTATCAGATACAGAGTAAGAATTACGGATATGTAAAGGCTTCTGATTTGGGATCAATGACTGCTGATGATAAAAAAGACATTAAGAATAAGATGGATGACAAAAACATAAATTATGCATCTGACCTTACAAAAGCGGGAGCTGAAAAATTAATGAAGGCTGACCTTGATGCACAGATGAAGAAAATCAGCAATCAATATGCAGTCAAGGAAGTTGGTGCCGGAAGTGATGACATGCTTGTCAATTCCGAGTATGCAAATGGAAAGATAATCACAATCGAATCTGCAGGAAGCTGGACTAAGGTTAACGGTTCATGGCCAGAAACAGCAGATAAAACTTATGCAGATTATGGTAAGGCAACAAAACTTGGAATTGTAAATAAGTACAAGAAGGCAACTATTGTTGTAAATAAAAAAGTTGAAAACACATCAGACAACACAGCTCACGGTGACACATCTGTTGATGGAGCAGTTTACAGAATGTACACTGATGCAGCCTGCACAAATCCGGTTACAACAGTTTATGATGCAAACGGAAATGCAAAGGCAGCATCTGATTACACAATCAAGAATGGAACACTTGAAACTGATTACATAAGAACAAAAGATACGGTGTACATTAAGGAAATCAAGGCACCGGAAGGATTCTTCCTTGATCCAACAGTTCATCAGATTAAGGTGGATGGTTCACAGTTCGATGTTGAATACAAGGCAAAGGCAGTTATTGAGGATTCTTACGAAAGTGAGAAAAAGGGATTCTTTGAAGTGTACAAGATGTCATCTGACGGTTCTACAGGACCTGCAGATTTTGAAGAGGGAGCAGAGTTCCAAATTTATCTTAGATCAAATGGAAGCTATGACAACTGCAAGGATGACGAGCATTCAACACTTACAATTGATAAAAAGGGAAGTGCAAAGACTGCATCAGCTTTGGCTTATGGTACGTACGTGCTTCATCAGACAAAGACAGGTGCAAAGGACACTGAAAAGATTGATGACCAAATCATTGAAATTGGTAAGGACATCACAAGTGAGGGACTTAATTACAAAACATATACATATCTCTATAACAACAAACCATTTGAGGCATACTTAAAGGTTGTTAAAAAGGATGGAGACACAGACAAGACAGTACTTAAGGCAAACACAAAGTATCAGATTTACAAGGTTAACAAGGATGGAAGCGAGACAAAGGTTGTACAACAGTATTCAAATGGAAACAAGCTTGTAGACATTGACACATTCGTTACAGATGAATCCGGAGAAATAATGACAGTCAAGGCTCTTAAAAGCGGACAGTACAAGATTTACGAAATTGACAGTGCATCAGGGCTTGTCATTAAGGATGAATTTATTGACGTAACAATTGGAAGTGGCAATCCAAATTATACATCATGGACTGATTCAGAAGGAAACAGTCACGCACTTGTTACAGTAAACTATGTTAATAAGGAAGCAAAGGGAAAGCTTACACTTACTAAGTCAGGTGAAGTGTTAAAGGGCTTTAACCACTATGTTTCAGAGCCTGAAAACAATAAGTTTGTATTTAAGACAGATTATTTGAAAGGACAGAAATTTACAATTTATGCTGCAGAGGACATAGTAACGCAGGATAATCAGGGAACAAACTGGTTTGATAAGGGCGAAAAGGTGGCAACGGTAACAACCGGAAACGGAGCAGAATTTACAAAGCAGTGCAGCGACATCACAACTTCAACAGTTGATGATGAAACCGGAGCAGTAACTATATATCTCCCACTTGGTAAGTATACAGTGAAGGAAGAAGAAACACTTTATGGTTATGTAATTCCTGATAAGAATACATGGGACATTGAATTTAAGTGGAATGATGCAAAGACAGATGTTGTTAGCAATTCAACAAAATACACAGACAAGGAAGGCAATCTTAACATTAAGAATGAAAGAGCAAAGGCTGATGTCGAAATTAACAAGAAGGACATGACAGCAGACCTTGGAGTGGCAGACACAGTATTTAATTTTTACACAAAGAATGACATTTATAATGCTGATGGTGAATTGCTTCTTAAGGCAGATGAACTCGTAACAACAGTAAAAACAGACAAGAATGGTAAGGCTGCCATCAATACGGATCTTCCAATTATGAGTGAGGGATACAACAAGGCAGAAGACAAGACAGGTCTTAATAGCGGTGATTATTACTTTGTAGAAGACAAAATTTCAAACAGTTACTACATTGACAAGACACCTGTAGACATTCACTTGGAATACAAGGATGCAAAAACCGTAAAAATCAAGGCAGAGGCAAAGAAACTTAATAAGGCTACAGAAGTCAATCTGTCAAAGGTAAAACTTACAGACAATACAGAACTTGCAGGAGCATCACTTAAGATTACGGATGAAGCAGGCAATGAAATAATTTCATGGATTAGTGGAAATGCTGATTCAATAAAGATTACTGACAAGGCATATGAACTTGGTTATAGAAACTTAAGAGCTGAAATGCTCAATGGAAATCTTGTTGTTAACGGATTGCTTCAGAACAAGACTTATCAGATGACTGAAACAAGACCGGCAGACGGTTTTGTTTCAGCAGAAAGCATTAAGTTTAAGCTTACGGAGGGAAATGTTAACGGAGAAGCCACAACTGTAGTGACAGTGATTGGAAATGACGGAAATGAAAGCGTTCAGCCTGAAAACAAGGTAATCATGAAGGATGACACAACAAAGGTAAGCTTTTCAAAAACTGCAATTACAGGAAGCAGGGAGCTTCCGGGATGTGACTTAAAGATTATCGATGAAAACGGCAATGTCATTGAAAAATGGACATCAACAAAGAAACCGCACGTAATTGATGGAAAGCTTGTTGCAGGAAAGACTTATAAGTTTACAGAGACAAGACCTGCAGATGGTTATGCAACTGCAGAAAGCATTAAGTTTACCGTAAGTGACACAGGAGAGATTCAGAAAGTCAGAATGAAGGATGACACTATTAAGGTTGAAGTTCTTAAGACTGACAAGAAGGATAAGGACAAGGTTCTTAAGGATGCCGAGTTTACATTCAAGCTTAATGGAAAGGTAGTTGCAAAGGCGACAACTAACAGCAAGGGAATTGCAAAAATATACGGAAAACTTGCTGCAGGAAAGACTTACAGGGTTGAAGAATCAAAAGCTCCTGAAGGATATAAGAAGGTACCCGCATTTGATTATAAGGTTAAGGATACCGGAGACATTCAGACAATAAAGGTATCTGATGAAAGAAGCGGTGATGCAACACCGGCAACGCCAAACTGGAGAGATTCAGGAGCAAAGTCACCACAGACTGGTGATTTTAGTAATCCGCTATTCTGGATTACATTATTCCTTCTTTCTTTTGTGGGAATTGTAATTTCAAGATACAAGATACGTAAAAAAGATGAAGAAGCAAACTAAATTAAGGATTATATCTTTTTTTTCACTTTTGTTTTTGCTGTCGTTTTCGGTTTACGTTTTTGCGGAGACCGAGACGGTGACAAAGATTGAAACATATAAGAGCAATGATAAAAATGAAAAAAGGGAGAGTGAAAAACAATTTAGTAAGGATGGAATTAAGTACAAATTCCTAGATGAAACTTACGAGATTGTTAATCAGGAAGATAATTTTGACAACGAAATTAAGACATTAACGATTAACAAGGAAACAAGAAGCAAGACATATTCACCTAAAAAGATAATTAAGAAAAATGGCATTACCTACAAGCTTAAAAATGTGGAAAACAGCGTTAGAACAGTCAAAAAGAAAAATGGTAGAAAGGTGACAGGTTATCTTTCGTTTGATTCCAAAAGTGAGGCTTTGAGTGCACCAGCAACAAGAGTATTTAGCGCAAATGGAGCCACTGCAAAATGCAAAAAAAAGAACATGGTAAAGGAAAAGGCTGCAAGCTGGCAAAGCAGTTGGATAGACTTTACATTTACATCGTCAGACAAGGATTACTATGAATGGAATGGACATGAGATTGATGGAAAATCCAAAAATCCATTAAGGGGATATGATGATGAAATTCTAAAAAGCATTAACGTGGATAAGAGTAATTATAAAATAGGCGATACTTATTGGAAGGGTTCGGCACATAAAAAGAATGGCATTTACACAAGAAAACTCCGGGTGGAAGTTAAGAAAAAAGTGCCACATTACAGGGTTAATTATGAAGGCTATTCAGATGATGAAACAGAGGACATAATAACTTACAAACTTACATATGAGGGAACAGTACAGATTAAGACCGGGACTACATATGACATTAAAAAAACAGCTTACTATGAAAAAGTTCCTGAATCTAAAAAAACGGTCAGGGAAGTTCTCATTAGTATCGGAGTAATGATTCTTGAAATTTCTTTTGTGGGAATATTATTCATTGTCTTTTTTAAGAAAGGTAATGAAATAAAACAAAAAAATATAATTAAGAAAAAGTAACAGCGTAAATGTAAAACATTTATGCATGGCAACTGATAACATTTTTTATATGTCAATTAATATATATCACGAAAAAACTTTTGTTAAATGGCATTAACTAAAACAAAGAAGAGAAAGAGGAATTTATAAATGGATAAATTTGCAGAAAACATAAAAAATTTATTGAGTGCATGTACACCTTATGCATGGCTTCTTCCGGTTATTGGATTGGCAATAATCGGAATCGCAATGGCAATACCAAGTGAAAAGACAAAGGAATTTGCTAAAAGTCACTGGGGTGGAGTAATCATTGGAACAATAATATTTGCAGGATGCATATACATTGGTAACTGGATATTTGGAAAGATTTCATTTTAATTTAGATGAAAAAATACATTCTTCTGCCATGAAAGTGGCAGAAGAAAATTAAAAATCAGGAGGAATTATGAAAAAGAAAAAAAATCCCAAAAGAGTAATGCAGATAGAAAGATACCTAAGTGATACAAGATTCATAGTGGCAATAATAGCGGTCATTGACATATTCTTTTTCATGATTTTGAATTACGTGGTTAATTCATTAATTGCCATTCCTGACATGATTAAGGATTTGGATAATCCGGGAAAATACATAGGTCTTTTTAATGTGTTCCCAAACATTAAAAATCTTAGGGAATACGGCGGAATATATTTCCCGCTGATAATCATTCTTATTGTTTTTTTAGTATTTTTGGATATTTATACAGCGTACAAAATGAAAGTGGCGTGGTCAGAAGAATATTTTAACATTGGTCAAAAAGGTAATGAACGCTGGACCACGGATGAAGAAATCAAGGCACAATTTTTGGAAATACCGGAAAAGAACGAAAGCTTTCCGGGATATGGTGGAACGATAGTTTCAAGAATTAAGGATAAGTTATACATAGATACATCACCTGTTAACAATCTTGTCATTGGTATTACACGTTCAGGTAAGGGGGAAATGTATGTATTCCCTTCAATAGATGTATATTCAAGAGCAGAAAAAAAGGCATCAATGGTCATAAATGACATGAAGCTTGAATTATATAAAAGTTCCAAAAAAACTTTGGAAAAAAGAGGATATAAGGTATATCTTTTAAACTTTGACGATCCGATGCATTCTATGGGATTTAATCCGTTGACAGTCATAGTTAGGTTGGCGGTCAAGGGAGATTATGAAAGTGCTGAATTACTTGCCCAGGCATTTGCATTTTCAATATTTAATCCTGACGAACCAACTAACACGGACAGATTTTGGAATGATGCATCTTCATCACTTCTTGCAGCTCTCATATTGGCCCATTTGGAAGATTGTTTGAGAATGGATGAAATGGATAACGACAGAAGATATAAGATATGGACTAAAAAAAGAGCAGCATATGACGGACTTGATGATGATTTAAAGAAAAAAGCAGATAAATTATATGAGGAAAAACTAAATAAAAAGGAAAAATCAGACATTATATTAAATCCTGCAGTCATGTACTTACCGGAAGATGCAGGATATGAAAAAACTTATGAAAACGTAAAGAAAATAAACATGTATTCAATAATAAACACATTTACAGAGCTTGCAAGGATTCGTAATCCGGAAAATCCGGACATAACGGCGCTTGACATGTACTTTTCAAGACGTCCACAGCTTGACAGGGCAAAACTTAAGTATGCTGCAATTGAAATAGCGGGAGACAAGCCTAAGAGTTCGGTGTTTTCGGTTATGCTTTCAAGACTTACAACATTTACTTATGAGAGCATGGCAAAGATGACTGCAGAGAGCAGTTTTGATTTGGAAGAAATAGGTTATGGAGATAAGCCGGTGGCAGTATTCCTTGGACTTCCTGATTACGATAATTCAAAACATTTTTTATCAACAGTATTTGTCCGTCAGCTTTCACTTGTCTTATCTAAAAGAGCAAGCAGGGAAAAGAGTGGAAAGTGCAAGAGACTTGTTAAGTTCATTCTTGATGAGGCAGGTAACATGCCGGCAATAGAAGGACTTGAAACCAATATCACAATGAACCTTGGACGTAACATTAGTTATGATTTCTACATACAGTCTTATTCACAGTTTGAAAAAAAATATGGAGAAGGATATAAGACAATTAAAGGAAACTGCGGTAATCAGATATACATTCTTACAAGTGATGGAGATACTGCACAGACCTTTTCGGAAGACTTGGGAAATGAAACAATAGTTGACTTACAAAGAACAGGTGAGAAGCTTTCAACCCACAAGCATTTTATGGAAAACACACAGGAAAAGCCGTTACTTAACAAGAACCAGTTGATGCGACTTAATGAGGGTGAATGTGTGGTCAAGCGTGTAATGAGCAGAAAGGATTTAAATGGAAACAGAGTTGAACCAACACCGATATTTAATTCCGAGGAATCAGGAAAGCGATTTAAGTACAGGTATGAATACTTAACTGAAACATTTCCAAATCCGGGAGACATAGACTTATATGAAATTAACACAGCAGACAGAAGCCACATTAACCTTAAGGAGCGGGTGTGGGACTATGAAATATCAATGGCATGGCTTACACACAATATCATGGAAAATGATAAGGAAAATCCAATAATAAAGAATCTTTCTAATGCAAAGGCAGTCATGAACGCATTGGAAAGGGTATTAAATGAGGAAGACATAAGAGAAATAAACGAAAATACGGAGCTGTCAAAACTGACGGATCTAATTTACAGGAAGGTAGATAAAAAGGATGAAAGAGATGCAGTTTTATCTTTAATTAAGATAGGAAGTGAGGCAGATAATGAATAAACCCCATAAAGGAAAAAAAGGAAAAAGAATTATATTATGTGCAGGATTTTTTACATTAATATTTTTTCTTTTTGCGGGAAAAACTATAATGGCTGCAGGTTATTCAGATGAGGAGCTAATTAAGATATACACCGATTACAGTGACCTGTTTAAGCAAAACGATTTGGTTTCTAATGCATTTAGATCACTTGGATGTGGAGTACTATCGTTCCTTGTAGTCATTGCGGATGGCGCATCAGGGCTTTTTGAAAAATCCTTTGGAATGATTGACTTTACAAAGTATCAGCCTGTTCAGGATTTCATATCAGACTGGCAGGTTGTATGGGTTGCGCTGTTATGTGTGGCCATTGGCTGGCTTGGAATTAATCTTGTTTTTAATTCGGATAAAAATCCAAAGATTGCCACTAACATATGCGTGGCCATACTTGTGGTTACGTCCATGACATGGATGGTAAGTCAGATGAACACTCTTTTAACTAAGGGTATAAGGAATGAAATATTGGGAACAACAACCACTAACACAGTGTATGCGACATTAGGAAATAATGTGCATGATTTAAGATACATTGATTCGGTAGTTGGACTTGGAAATCTTGGAAGTAAGAATGCAGATGGTGTGACGTATGCTAAGGCAGGAACACCAATGAACAAGAAAATATGGAAAGCGTTAAAAATAAATGAAATAGTAAACCCTGATGATGTTAAGGATGAAAGTAAGGATATTGTGGAAAACTATAAGACTGACATTCCAACAGCAGATGGCAAGGTTAAGTCTATGGTATCTGAATGCTACGATGGTGTGGCTTGGACTGATTTACTTAATACATATTACTACAGATATGAAATAGACTGGCTGGAGTCGTTTCTTGAAATAATCAGTATTGCAATCATATATTTGTTCTTTTCATACAAAGTCGTTAGAACTCTTTACGAGGTTGTTTTTTCAGAAATATTGGCAATGCTTTATTCTCCCAATTTAACCAACGGGCAAAAAACCATTAAGATTTTGGATGGAATAAAGGACAGTTACATCATCATAGTATTATCCCTTGTGTCAGTAAGGTTATACATGATTGCAATAGAATACATATCAGGAAAAAACTGGAACGGCTTTACTAAGGGAATGTTTTTACTTTTTATTGCCTTTGCCGTAATTGACGGACCAAATCTTGTACAGAGAATAACCGGATTGGATGCCGGACTGTCTGATGGCATGCAGAAGGTAATGAGTGCATATTATGCAGGTGGAATGATGGCAGGAGCAGCAAGAGGCGCAGGACACATTGCATCAGGAGTTGCAAAAGGTGCAGGCAAGTTTGGTAAGACAATTGGAGGAGCTGTAAGAAATGGAAGTAAGAATGCAAATGTAGATGCATTAAACGGAGCAATGGGCGCAGGTGCCGGAGCAGGTGCGGCGGAAGCATTTAATGATAATAATGAACAGAATGAAAACAGAAATGAACAGAAAAACGATGAAGGAACACAGTTTAATGAGGCTAACGAAGATGTTACACAGAATGAAAATGGTGAGGCTGACAATGGTTCTTATGTAAGTGAGGACGGTAAAGGTTCACTTGATGAAAATGCGGATGCTGCAGGCAACAAGAGAGCAATGGATGATGCGGGAATTAACGGAATGAATCCTGACAATGCAAAAGCAGATGCATTAAACGGAGTTAATCCATTAGGTGACGGTGGCTCAATGACTGACAAGACAAGCAGGATGGATAAGGAGCTTGACATGGAAAGTGCAACATCAACCTTTAACGGAGGCGGTGAAAGAGGAGTTCTTTCCTCAAAATCTGATTTGGCAGGCAAGTATGGAAAGGCAGGAGCAAATTCAGGCTTTACTTCAAGGGCTGGAGATAACTTTGGAAAAAACGGAGCAAATAATCATGGAACAGGCACTAAGGGAAATGCCGGAATAAGTCACAATTCAGGAATGCCATCAAACGGAGGAGCAAAAAGTTCAAATAAAAAAGCTTCGGAAAGCAATGCAGCTCAAAAATTAAAGAAGGATGTTCTTAAGAACAAATAAGAGAGGTGAACATGGATAATTTTAAGTTTATAGCAATGGATGAAACCAAAAGTGAAACAAAGGTTGCCGGCAACATTTACTTGTATGACTTGTTTTTCATTTTAATATATTTTACCGTCAGTGCAATGCTTGGAACAATAGTGTCATCAGCTTTAAGAATACCTTACTATGCGTTTAATATAATATGCGCATTGTGGCTTACGATGAAAAGCCACAGCAACAAGCAGAGAAGAAATTACCAAAGCATAGTATTGTTCTTAAGACGTGACTATAGGGTTTATAAGGATATTGTTGTGGAAGATGACAGAAAGGACGCCAATGAAGAAAACTAAAACGAACAATAAAAATAATAAAGCGAATAAAACACATGTATCAGACACGGTAAAGGACATCATTGACATTTATTTTTATGATGACAAACTGAAATGCTTCATAAAAAAGGACAAGACATACATGGACATTATTCAGATTAACACAAAGGATTTGGTAAGCGCATCCAATGATGACATAGAGTATGACATCATGCGCTACATAAAGCTTTACAAGATGTATGCAGACGACATAAAAATTGTGGCAATGAACTTTCCCTGCAGAACGGGCAAACAGCAGGAATATTTCAGACACAAGATACAAAACACTTCAAATGAAATTTACAAGAAATTTTTACAGAGAAGTCTTGATGAACTTGTATGGATTGAGAAAAACGACATGGTAAGGGAATATTACTACATGATCTTTGGGAAAAAGGAATCTGACATAAAGAAAAACAGAGACTTAATGTTCAATGTTTTGGGAAAAGGCAGAAATGAACTGTTAAGTGAAATTGACAAAAATAAGAAGATACAGATTTTGGAACGTATGAACAATAAATGCTTTTTACTTAATTAGGAGATTAACATGATAGCAAAAAAAGAAAAGAGAACAAAAAAACCAGAGAGAGACATGAATCTGTTAAATGAAATTAAGCCTGCAGGAGGAATAACATTTAAAGACGTTAAGTACATTACAACCGGATCAGGATATGAAGGATGCATTCACATTTACAAATTTCCGGAAAATATTGATACATACTGGATGGCTAAGGTATGCAACATTAACGGAACAGTCGCTTTAGTTGACATATCAACAGATAACATGAGTGAGGTAAAAAAGAACCTTAACAAATCAATGAAAGAACAGGCAGGAAGAAAAAGTGGAGCAAAGGATTTTGCGGAACTGTATGATGCAGATAAAAGACTTGAGGAAATGAAGAGAATGTATGATGAAATACAATCATACAACGAAGTTATAAAGTTGGTCCACATAAGAATTTTTCTTGCCGACAGAAGTTTTGAATCACTTGAAAAAAAGATTAAGAACATAATGGATAAGTTGGAAACTGATTCAGGATTTTTAACAACCATATATTTGAATGAGAGCAAATCAGAGTACAAGTCAATGACAAGGTCTTATAAAAAACAAAAGGAAGAAATGTTTTTCCCAAAGGGCCAATCACTTACTGCAACCGGTGTTGCTCATGGTGATCCGTTTCACTTTTCAAGTCTTGATGATGAGACCGGGGAATTTTTGGGAACAACACCTTGTGGCGGAAACGTATTACTTGATATTTTTCAAAAGACTTCAACAAGACTTTATTATAATTTCCTCGCAATCGGAGAAATGGGTTCAGGTAAGTCAACACTATTAAAAAAACAGTTTAAAAGCAATGCCATAAAAGGAAATTATGTAAGAACTTTTGACATATCAGGAGAATTTACAATATTGACAAAAACCTTGGGTGGGAAGGTAATTAAGCTTGATGGAAGCGAGGGTATCTTAAATCCGTTGGAAATCCTGAAAGCCGGTGACGATGAAAACATATCATTCACCCGTCATATATCAAAGGTTAGTACATTTTATAAGTTTTTGGTCGGTGGAAGCGTTGATGCAGAGGAAATAGCAGAGTTTGAGGATGTGTTAAAGCAGTTGTATTCAAGCTTCGGCTTATGGTCGGATGACAGACGAAACATTCAGTGTACAGGATTACCTGCAGCAAGCTATCCAACATTTACTGATTACTTAAACTTCCTTACAGAAAGCATGGAAGTAATGCAGAATGAAAAATATTCTCACCTTGAAGAACAGGTTGTCGCTAAGACACTTTTATTAAGGGATAAGATACGTAAGGTAATTAAGAACATAGTTGATACGTATGGAACTCTTTTTGACGGTCATACATCAATTGATAACATTCTTGATGAACAGATAGTAACCTTTGACATTTCAACACTTAAGGAGCTTAAGGATGAGGTCTTTGATGCAATGATCATCAACATAATATCATTGTGCTGGGATAACTGCGTAACTAATGGAAAGTTAATGCTTAACATGTTAAGGGAAGGAAAAATCAAGTTATGGGATGTAACAAGATTTCTGATTTTAATAGATGAAAGTCATAGATGGCTTAACGCTAAGAAAACACATGCACTTGACTTGGTATCCGTATATTTAAGAGAAGCAAGAAAGTATTTTGGTGGAATTGGCCTTGCCTCACAGCGAGCTGCCGATTATGTTCCAGAAGGATCTGACAGTGATGCAGTTAACAAGCTTAAGAACATATTTGAACTTACGCAGTACAAGTTTGTATTCAGACAAAGTTCCAATGCAAAGAAGCTGTTATATCAGATTTTTGATGGAGAGTTAACAGGAACACAGATTGAGAAAATACCAAAGCTTGAAATAGGACAATGTATTTTGTTAATCAGTGGTGACAAGAACATTGAATTTAAGGTACATCTGACAAAGGATGAGGACATGCTGTTTTCAGGAGGACTTTAAGAGAGGTATACATGAAGGAAAAAATAATTGCTACTGTAACAACCCTATGTGTGCTTTTTATGGTAACTGTAGTAATTCTTGGAAGTGTGATATCAAGTCTTGCAGCCGTACTTTCAGGTGGAGGAGAAGAAGAACAAAACAATACGGATAATGAATTTGTTTATGAAAATTCGCCGTTATCTCCAACAGTTCTTGCACTTAAGGATGAGATTGAAAAGGAGTTAAAGAAGTATGGAAAGGAAAAATATGTTTACCTTGTCCTGGCACTTGTACAGCAGGAATCAGGAGGAAACGGAGAAGACATTTTTCAATGTTCCGAAAGCCTTGGAAAAGCTCCAAACTCAATAGACAGAAAAACATCCATTGAACATGGTGTAAAGGTCATTTGCAATCTTCTTAATCATGAAAAGATAAAGGTATCATCACCGCAGGACTTGGAACACATAAAAATTGCACTGCAGGCTTATAATTATGGCTCCGGTTACATTACATACATTAATGATACATCAGGATTTGGAAGAGACACAACAAAGGAACAGGTTCAAAACATAGGAAAGTGGACACAAAGCAATGCACTTGCATATCAGAAAAAAATGAGTGCGCAACTTAACGGAGGCGTGGCAAAGAAAAGAACTGGAAGTTCTGCAGACATCCTTGGCCCATATGCTTACGGAGACGCTTATTATGTATCGCACGTACTAAGATATTACTCTGCAGATGGCATTGATGGAGTTTCAGTAAAAGGCGGGGAAGCTGCAAAGGTTAAATATGAAGACAAGCAAAAATTCATATGGGAAGGTGCTACAGTTCCAAAAAATCAGTCGGAGGTATCCAAATATCTTGTACCAATAACAGTCAAAATATATGACGAAAAGGGAAAGAGCACGACAATGACATTAACAGTACACAAGAAGCTTGCAGAAGAATTTAAGGCAGTATTTGAGGACATGTACAAGATTAAGTTTAGAATAAAGGCTTCACAGACTGCAGCTTACGTATGGAAGAACATAAGTGGTACAGGTACCATATCACAACATTCTTATGGACTTGCAATTGACATTAATTGGAATGATAACCCTTGCTTTTATAATACCAACGTGGACGTGTCAAAAGGATATGGTGGTTACAAGCCCGGAGTTAACAAGTTTAGTGTCACACAAAAAGTTATCAAAATATGGAAATCACATGGCTTCTATTGGGGAGGCGATTGGTCAGGGAAAAAAGACACAATGCATTTCTCATATACGGAAAAGCCAGGATGATGGAAGGGAGAATCATGGATAAAAGAAAAGTACTTGGAATAGCAATGATTTGTGTTGCAATACTCATTGCAGGCTATTATTTTTTACATCCATTGTTTAATAAAAAAGATACAGATAAGGAAGTGACCACAACGGTCGAAAGTGCGGAAATTACAACGCATGATATTCCTGAAAGTACAAGTTATGAGGAAATAACAACAATCGAGGAAACAACAGCCGAGAATGTAACGGTTGATGAGTACAGGGAAGAACATCTTGAAATGCAGAACATGGAAATAAAACTTCCAAGTGATGATGTAATGGCACTGGTTGAAAATGACGTTGACGGGCTGAAAAATGCAGTACAGGCATTTGTTAACGGATACGGATATGGAAATGCCAAGTATGCCGATTATGCAGGCGATGTTCAGATTAATACCAATGACGGCATTGTTGATATGACATATTATCTTAAGTTTGAAAAAAGTAGGGCACTATATTTTTATGTAACTTATGACAAGAATACAAAGCAATGGACTACAAGACTTGCGTGAAAGGAGACCAAATGAAAAATAACAGAAGAGCATACTTATGCTGCAACGATAAAATGGAAGGTTTTTACAAGGGACTTTGGGACAAGAGATTAGGAGAGTACATAACAAGAGTTAAGTCCATTGATGATGCAACGGGTGTCTATGTCATTGACAAGGATAGCATCAATAAGGACAAATTAAATAAAGTATTGGAAGAAGCACAGATGAAAGGAATACGTGTATGGAATCTTAACAAGGAACTGGTTGATGAAGAGCTGATCAATGCATTGTATAAGGACAAACTTAATTCAAGAATTAAAGGAGCAAACATTGAAATTGAAAGATAGAATAAGCATAAAAAGAAACAAGGATGCCATAAGATTTTTCATTATCATTTTCTTTTTTGTGGGAGGATACGTGTTTTTCTTTAGTTCTACCTATTGGATGCCAACATCTGCAGATGCATCATATCTTACAAAGATAGGAGTTACCAATTCGTGGGAAGACAGAGAGGTGACTATTAACAGATGGCAGTATTCCGAAACACAGCAATTAATGGAAATTGACCTTGATGTTGCAAACAAGTCATATGATGGCATAAACAAATATAAGTTTTCTGCCATGGACTTAAAGGGTAACAAGTTGAAATGCGATGTGATGATTGAGGAAGATGATTGGATTATCTTAAGAATATCAGGCATTCCAAAAAGATGGAGTGATGTGTCATTAAGAATGGAAATGCCTGATGGAACCGGAGACAGACTAAAGCTCTATACGAACGTTGTTGATGTTGAAAAAGTGGCAGAGTTAAAGAGCATGGATAGAAACGGCTACATGGCACAGAAATTTAACATTGAAATATCAAACATGCAAAAGGAAGTTGAGGCAGATAATAAACAGATTGACAAGCTTAACAATGAAATAGCAGAGGTTCAGAAGGAAATTGAACGTATAAACAAGGAAAAGATATATCAGACAGATAAGGAAAAGACTGAAAGTGATTCATTGATTGCAGAAGCTAATTCGACAATTACATCAAAGCAGAAAGACATACAGGAGCTGATGGCTGACATTGATGAAATAAATAAACGTATTGACATGAAAAATAAGGAAAAAAGCGATTTGGGACTATGACAAGCAAGGAAAAATTTGATTGGATAAAAGAAAACATAAGTATTGTGGATTATGCATCGTCAATAGGTTTTACGCCTGTAAGAAAGGGTAAGTATTACAGCTTAAAAGAACATGATTCAATAATCATAGATACTCATAAAAACGTGTATTGGCAAAATTCCATTTCAGGTTATGGAAAATGCATAGGAGAAATGGGTTCAATAATAGATTTTGCCATGAAATTCTGTAACATGAGTTTTTACGAGGTTATCAGGCAGTTTGAGGGAGACATCCCAAGGGACAGTCAATGTCAGGTCAGAAAGGAAAAAAGAATTTCTGATAAAACACTGAAACTTCCGGCAAAGGATGTAAACATGAGAAAGGTGTATGCATATCTCATTAAGACAAGAAACATAAAACCGGATGTAGTACAGTTTTTTGTTGATAATAAAATGTTGTATCAGGATAAAAATGGAAATTGTGTTTTTGTTGGATATGATGTTAACAATGGAATGGTTCCGGTGTTCGCCTGCAGAAGAGGTACGAACACATTTAAGCCGTTCTATGGTGATGTTGCAGGATGCGATTATGCCAAATGCTTTTATGTTGATAATGAGAGCAATGTGTTGGTGGTGACAGAATCTGTCATTGATGCAATGAGCATCATGAGCCTTGTTGACAGTAATGAAAAATATAATTATCTGGCACTTGGTGGTGTTGGAAAATGGGAAGCAATAAAGACTTATCTTGATAAGGGAAACATTAAAAAAATCATTATTGCGACTGACAATGACAAGACAAATGACAATCAGGGCGGAATCCCATGCGCACAGCTTATGTGTTCATTCGTTAAGGAAAATTATCCTGATGTGGTAAGAAAATGGAAATTGCCGCCAAAACAATACGGTAAGGATTGGAATGATGTTCTCAAGAGTTATAAGGAGTGTAAGAAGAATGATTATTAGCAAATTAAATAATTATGAGAATATTGAAAAATTTCCCAAATTAGATGAAATTGAGAAAATTCAAAAAGCATCAAAGAAGAAACATGGAAATTTAACAGAGACAGTAGAACAGACAGTTAATGATTGGGAGAAATAAAGTGATAAAGATAAAAGATAGATTACAGTCAGTAAGTTTAAAAAAATTATACATAATTTTATGGATTTTCATTGTTTTAACGTATGGGTACATGTTTCTTAATGAAACAAAAAGAGAAGAAGATAATTACATATACTGCAAAATTGTAAAACAGGACGAAAATAGTTACATGCAAATATCGTTTCCTGATGGAAAGAAACAATGGATAGAGAGAAAAGACGAGGAAATAACTAAGGATGGAAAATATGTCAAATTAAGAGTGATTAGATACTTCAATAGAATCAATCAGTTGAAGAGTGAAGTATTAATGGATACATGGATAAAGACAGATAGATAAGGAGAAGTAAGAAGAATGATTATTTTTGTGGGAAGTAAGGAAAAAGGATATTTTTGTGAAGATGTTGCAGCTAAGTTTGACCAGGCGGTTGAATACATAGACACAGACATTCACATAGTAAATCAAATACCAGAGATAATGAACTATAAGGAAAATTGTGAATATCTTGTAGTTGATGTTGAGCAGTATGCAGATGATGCAGATGCAATCATTGATTCAATTATGAAAGTAAAGGAAGCTGTAAATACAAAGATAATAATATACGCTGTCGCATTTTCTCCAAAGTCTGAACTTCTATCAGGATTGTACGCAAGAGGAATACGCAATTACATTTTCTCAGAAATGCTCAGTGACAAGAAGAAAGACTTAACCAACTGCATAAACGGATTTTATGAACAGTGGGGCTATGAAAGTCTAGGAATATATTTTGAGGGCGAGGATGAAGAACAGACAGAAAAACTAACAAAAAAAGAAAAGGTAAAAACGATAGGAGTTGCCGGAGCAGTAAGAAGAATGGGAACAACAACACAGGCATTACAGATTGTTAAGTATCTTAAGTTTAACGGATACAAGGCTGCATATTTTGAGATGAATAATCATGGATTTGTAAAAGCAGTCAGGGAGTTCTACGAGGATTCACAATATGATGAGATGGAAGGACTTACAGAGTATCAGAATGTTGACATGTATTACAAGGCAGAAAGACTAAAGGAAGTACAGGACAAGGATTATGAATACATAGTATATGACTATGGTGTTTACAGTGAACATGACTTTAACAAAGTATCATTTTTGGAAAAAGACATTCAGATTTTTGTTGTGGGAAGCAAGCCGGATGAGTTTGAAAAGACATATGATCTTATTAAGAGTAATTTTTACAATGATGTATTTTATGTATTCAATTTTACCTCGGATGCTGAAAAGAAAGACATTAAGGAACTGATGGAAGACAAAGCTGACAAAACATTTTTTGCGGACGAGTCAAAGGATCCTTTTACTTTTGGAAATTCAAAAATTTATAGTGAAATGATTCCTATAGAAGATAAAAGTGAACAAAAGAAAGAAAAGAAATCAGGATTTTTCAGAAAAAGAAAAAAATAAGGAGGAAGACAATGGATAGCAGAACAGACAAGTTTATGAAGTTGATGGAACAGCTTGGAGCAGACATTGATATGCCGGATGAATTTGAGTTTGATTCTCCTGATGAAGAAGTAATTCATGAATGGGATGAGTTAGAAGGTGGTGGTACGGATGAAACTTAACAGAATGCGTGAGGAAATGATTAACAGTTTTATTGACTGTCTAAAAAAAGATACAATTCCATGGCATAGAAGCTGGAGTGCTACGGAACGTCCTTACAATGCGGTAACAAATACGGCTTATCACGGAGCTAATTCATTATGGCTTTCATATAATCAGTTTGCCAGAGAATTTGAGGATCCAAGATGGTGCACATTTAAGCAGGCACAGACACAAGGCTGGAAAATAAAGCCCGGTTCAAAAGGAACAAGAGTGGAATTTTGGTCTTTATATGACACGGAGGAAAAGAGAAAACTTACTCAAAGGGAAGCTAAACAGTTATCTGATGAATTAACACTTGAAGAGTTCAAGAATAGAGTAAAACCAATATCCAATGTGTATACGGTGTTTAATGGTGAGCAGATAGATGGAATTCCGAAATATGAGGAAAAAACATACGAGTTAAACACGGAAGAACTTTTACAGAAAAGAGACACCTTACTAAAAAACATGAATGTTGATTTTTCGGAAGGTGGGGACAAGGCATTTTATAACCCAAGTTGTGACAGAATAACATTACCTGAAATGAACAAATTTGAGACTGAATATGATTACATGGCAACACTGCTTCATGAAGCAGGACATGCAACAGGTCATATAAGCAGACTTAATAGAGATATGACAGGGGTGTTTGGAAGCCCTGAATATGCAAAGGAAGAATTAAGGGCTGAAATTGCATCAGCTTTTACTGCGCAGGAATTAGGCCTTGATTATGAACAAAATGAGCACATGGAAAACCATGAGGCTTACGTGCAAAATTGGATTGATGTTTTGGAAAACGAGCCAAATGAACTGTTTGCAGCCATTAAGGATGCAGAAAAAATTTCAGATTATCTAATAGAAAAGGGCGAATTTGGATTAGAAGAAACTGAAATGTCAAAAGATGCATCTTTCATGAAACACATGGATACGTACGTTGCTTTGCACAGAGAATACATTGAAGAGGTATCACAAAATAAAGAGCCGATAGTAATAAACGGTTACGGCGGACCGGGAGCAGGCAAGTCTACAGCATGCTTGGAAATTACTGCAGCCCTGAAAAAAGAAGGCTACATTGCTGAATATGTTCAGGAATATGCCAAGGAACTTGTTTATGATAAGGACATGGAAATGTTGGATGGATCTCCGGAACACCAATATGAAATTTTAAAGGAACAGACAAGAAGAATGGATAGGCTATATGATCAGGTTGATTTTATAGTGACTGATTCTCCGGTGATGTTAAACACAATTTACAACAAGCAGTTAACACCTGAATATGAATCGCTTGTAAATGAACTGCAGGGAGAATACATTAATTATTCTTTTTTTATGGAAAGGGATGCCTCAAATTTTGAAGAAGAGGGACGTATTCACAATCTTACAGAAAGCATTGAAAAAGACAATGAAATTAAGGACATGCTTCAAAAGAATGAGATTAAATACAAAACCTATAATCACGAAAATGTTAATGAAATAGTTAATGATGCAATAGATTTCTATGAAAAAATTAACGAAGGAAAGAGTAACGAAAAAGAGGTGGTTAGGGATGCAGAAAACATTCAATTAACCGGTGCAGAAGCTGCAAGATTTAGAATGGCCATGAAAGGTCAGGCACGTGCACTTGACATGTTCATGAATGATGAAAGCATTCCTGAATACATCAAAAGTGACAGCATGGCCATAGGGAAAGAGGCTAAGAAATACTTTAACGAAGGATTAAGTATTGGTGAAGTTATCATGAATCATACACAGGACATAGATAATTCATGCAATATTTTTAATCCAGCGTACACAAAAAATCTTCTTTCAGGATTGTATGCAAAAACCAATGAAGAATATAGAGAACTGAAGGAATTGCCTAACTTATGGAATGAAAGAGAACTGGTGGAAATATCGGAAGGACTGGCAGAGCAGCTCATAAATGAACAGATACCAATAGCATCAGGAATGTTTGCATTGGATCAGGTAGATAATCCGAGAGAATTTCAAAGCTATAAGAGTTCCAAATTTTTTGTGAATGAAAACGTGCTAATAAATGCATGTGAAAATGGCAAGGTTAATCTTGTTAAATGTGAGCAGGTCGAAACACCGGGATTTGAAACGGGTAAGTATTATACGGTAAGCGAGTATGATTTTATTTCGAGAGAAATCGACAGAGAATACACACAGGGAAATAAATATCTTTGGGACAGATATAAGACGCAGGAGAAGATTGACAACATAAAAAATCCGGAAGAGCAGAAATACATTAATCCCAAGACTAACAAGTTTAAACTTATCCTGAATGGAAAGGAACATTCGGATGCTATTATACTTGGAGAAGGAAAAGGTGGCATCGTAAAACAAATGTCAGGAAAGGCATTTTCAGACGAAGTGGCAAATGCCTTTAAGAAAGATGAACAGTTCAGAAGCTTTACAAACAAGGTAAAGGATGTTTATGAATTTGAAAACAGCAAAGGAATACCAAAAGAGTTCAGAACAACCACGGATGACATGGAAGTAATCAATAAGGACATGTTACTTACACAGCATGAGTTAATTAGCAACATGAAGCAACCTGACATGAAAGCACCGGAACAAAATGTCATGGATTTTTTCAAGAATACCGGAACTAAAACTAATACAAAAGCAAGGGGGATGAACAGAAGAATGGAAATGGAATTGTAAGGAGGATTTAAATGAAAGAAGAGTATATATATTCAGTGCAGGCTGCTTTTCTTCTAAAGAGAAAAATGAGAGAAATCCAACACATGTGTGAGACAGGCAGGCTAAAGGCCACCAAGACAACAAAAGGCAAGGAAAAACTTTTAATTGAAGTTGAATCTGTTGAAAACATATTTTACAAGCAGATTGCCAGATACAACCGTGTATACAAGTATCTTAATCTAAATGAGGAAGAAAGACTTAATTACTGGGACGATGTTGAAAAAAACATAAACATTAGGCTAAATACTGTAGATTATCTAAGTTTAAAACAAGTGGCATATTTACTTAATGTGTCAGGGCAGTTTGTTTCAAGCATGATCAAGAATAAAGAGGTAGTATGTTTTACTTTTGATTACAAAGGAAAAGAAAGAAAATTTATTGATGAAGTTTCACTTGCCAAGTTTGTTAAGAGAAGACTGGACGAAATAAAGGAAAAACATAAAAACCTTATTTCTTACATCAATAGTGAAGACAAGATGTTGTATTGGGAAAATCATGAAGCAGACATACAAGCAATGATAGATGCAGATAATAGGAAGCGAGCACGACAACTAAAAAGACAAAAGGAAAGGGAAAGAATGAAAAAGGTGGAATCACCTAAAGAGAATTAAAATGGCAAAATTTAAAAAAGGCTTAGTGAACGATATTAAGCAGGAATATGATGAAGAGGAAAGACAGAAAAAGCTTAGAGCTAAATATGAAACCTCGGACGATGTAGTAATAGTTGAAAAGGATAATACTGTTAAGTTTTTTGTAAGAACAACAGGAAACATCATAAAGCTCATTACTGGAATAATAATATTCATTCTGGCCGTAATCGGTTTGACCGCAATCATATATCCTGATACACGAAATGAACTCATACATCAGGGATTGGCCATACTTAAGGAATTAAATGGCTATCTTGGATTTTAAGAAAAATAAAAAAAGCACCCTGCAGATGCTTTTTCTAAAAATATAATGTTAAAAAAATGTTGTCAATTTTCATTATATGTTAAAAGAAATATATTGTCAATTGGCTCCAACTAATTAATTAGAAGAACTTATAAGAGGAGAAATATAATGAAGATAAAAAACAAAATTTTAACAAAATTAACAAACTTAACAGAATGTGAATGGAAGTTGTTTGAATACATGATCAGACGACAGGACAATTCAGGAAAAGTATTTGGTGTTCATAATAAAGCAGTCTGTCAGACTACAAAAATGTCAAAACAGAGTTTTTATAATGCCTTAAGAGGTTTAGCTGAAAAGAAAGTAATAACATATGAAGCGGGAGTTCCTGAATATACAGTTAATCCGGTGGCAAAACATAAGATATTTGGCAGAAGCATTGATTACAATGTTACCATCATAGATAACGATTTTTCTTATGAAGGAGCAGAAAGAGAAGGCTATGTATCCCTGCAGCGTAAATTATTCAGAAGCAAGGAATATGCTTCGTTGAAAGCTAATGAAAAGTTTCTGTTGTTTTGGTTTGCACATTTAACAAACGAAAACACTCAATCATATAAAAGAAAAGCCAAGGAGTTTTTAGGACAGTATTCAGCAATGCTTGGCGTGAGCAAGCGTGTAGTTCGTTCATACATGCATACTCTTAAAAACTTTTTTGCAATCGGAGTAAAGAAAGGAATATGCTACATTACATATTTGCATGAAAAGTTTGAAAAGGACTACAGTTCAAATCAACGTAATAATGTTCAGGAAAATTACATTCAGGGACTTGTAAGACATATGAAAATAAAGAAGGCAAGCACAAGAGACATCAAGGATACAGCTTATTTAATGTCACAGTATGATAAATTAGCAGAACTACATGGACGTGACATTAAGCTGCTGATCACAAAGATAATCATGTCTTGTGCACGTAAGGAAACAGAACCAAAGAACAGAGTACTTAATGCAAAGTACATACACAAAATAGTGAGAAGTGAATTGGCACTTTTTTAAAATGCATATCTTAATTTCGTAAATATAATCTAAAGCCTGCAGGTCAGGTTTATTTGTCGTGCATTAAAAAATTCATAAATTATTTCGGGATAAAAATAAATACACAATATTTTCAAAAATAAGATGAAATTCAGAAAAAATCTAAAAAAGCTGACTTTTTTCTTGTTTTTTTTACATTAAGTCAGTCTAAATTTATGTATGTTTTTTACTATATGGTCAAAATAATATGATTACTATTTATTTTTCTAGTCAAAATTACTGCAGAATGTTTTTGTGGGAATCCCTTATGATAAGGGGATTTGTGGGAGGCTGAAAGTTTTCTATATATATTCTTTCTTTTT
>ENA-ORTF01001453-ORTF01001453.1-human-gut-metagenome-genome-assembly--contig:-NODE-1453-length-27299-cov-3.273014_pt1 | contig 27299 bp, 19 predicted proteins | sample MGYA00241908_ERZ509180 | MGnify/ENA primary metagenome ERZ509180 (study PRJEB26280, sample SAMEA2338814) | human gut metagenome | biome: human gut; feature: human-associated habitat; material: faeces... | reverse complement strand
CCGCTCCCGCCAGTACCTGAAACTGTATAAGGAAGTCAAATACGTCAATGTTCCGGTAGGAGAAAACACGTACGCTTCCGTGTATCTCTCCCCGTCCTCCGTCAAGCGCATTACCGGTGTGGAAGGAGGAAGAGGAAAATGGGTGAAGTACCAGGGCGTAGTGGTGGAATACAACGGCAAGATTGTCGCCACTTATTCCTCCGAACGCGGAAAAATGGAAAAATGGTGGACCATCCAGTCCCCCAGCATCGTGGAAACCTCTTATTACCCCCTGCTGAACAAGGATGAAACACCTTTCTCCGTGTTCTGGTACGACCGTTATCCGGAAATTATGAGGCCCAACAGCCAGCAGGCGGCTTCCAGTTCCGTCCCCGCCCCGTTCGGTACTCCTGTGGAACCCCCGGCGGACGGCGAATAACGTTCCATTAATTCTATCATTTCATCTTATTTAACAGAAATCACCCATGGCTAATTCACGACCAATCGTCGCATTAAACGTAGGTTCCCAGAGAGTTTCAATGGGCGTCTTTTCCAAGACTTCCAAAGACGCCCTTATCCTGGACCGCTATGCTACGCGCCTCGTAGTGCTGGACCCGTCAGCAGAAGGTTTGCGCCTGACGAAAATAGGGGAAGCCATCGCCGACCTCGTCCAGGAACTCAACGTCAAAGGAAGCGTCGTCAACTATTCCGTTTCCGGACAATCCGTTTTCATCCGCTTCGTCAAGCTTCCGGCTCTGGACGATACCGATGTGGAACAGCTCATCCGCTTTGAAGCCCAGCAGCACGTCCCCTTCCCGCTGGACGAAGTCGTGTGGGACTACCATCTGCTTCCCGCCAAAGGTCTGGAACGGGAAGCCATCCTGGTTGCCATCAAGGCGGAAGACCTGGACTCCCTGAATGATGAAATCATCTCCCACGGCCTTTCCACCGGCAAAGTGGACTGCGCGCTTACCTCTCTGTACAATGCGTATGTGGACAGTTATCCGGATGAGAAAGAACCGGTCATGCTCATCGACATCGGCGCCAAATCCACGGATTTGATTTACAGCGAACAGGGACGTTTCTTCACCCGCAGCATTTCCGCGGGGGGAATCTTCGTAACCTCCGCTATCGCCCGTGAATTCAATATTCCCTTCCTGGAAGCGGAACGCTTGAAAACCACCAGCGGGCTCGTTTCCATGAGCAACGGGCAAACGGAAGGGCTGGATCCCGCCACGGCCAATCTGGCTACCGTCATCCGTACGGCCATGACCAGGCTTGCCTCAGAAATCCAGCGAACCACCAACCATTACCGCGCCCAGATGAGCGGAAGCGCTCCCGTCAAGGCATACCTGTGCGGCGGCGGAGCTTCCCTGCCCTATACCAAGGAATTCCTGGAAGATAAACTGGGCATTCCGATCTCCTTCTTCAACCCCATGCACAACGTGGGCGTGGGCTCCGGCGTGGACGTGAACACCATCTCCCGCGAAGCCTTCATCCTGGGCGGATTGATCGGCACCGCCATTCACTCCATCGGCAGGGCCTCTCTCAATATTGACCTGGAACCCACCGCAGTTGCCAAAAAGCGGGCCAACCAGAAAAAAATGCCCGCCATCATCGTCGGGGCAGCCATTGCCGTTCTTGGTGCCGCAGCTTATGCCGTCACAGGATATATGGGAGAGAAAAAGGCGGTTGAAGCACAGGCAGAGTGCCGTTTCCTTTTGTTATCACCAAACAACCTGCTGAAGCCGTCAGACGGTGGAGTGGTTGCTGTTCCTTCACAGGATATGGTACTTGGTATTTACTATCTCACACAGGAGCGTCCGGAGCTTTCAAGAACAAAGCCTGACTATATTGATGACCCTGATGCAGATAAGCATCCGGAGAGATATTATAGATTTTACAAATCAATGGAGGAAGCTATCACGGCGTATGAAAACCATGAGATATGCCTCCATGAGAGAATAAATGTCCGCAGAACAGGCATCAATGCTGACGGTGAGACAGAGTCAAGGATTATCTGCTCAACACTCGGAAGATTTATTTTTAATGAAATTCTTCCACAGGATATGGGATTTGTAGACAGAACAAACCCTGACAATTTCCTTAAACTTGAGGTTGATTTCCATGTAGGAAAGAAACAGCTTAAGCAGATTCTTGAAAAATGTATCAATGCACATGGTGCAACAGGTACAGCAGAGACAATGGATGCCATTAAGGCAATCGGTTATAAATATTCAACCCGTGCAGCCATGACGGTTTCTATTTCCGACATGACAGTGCCGGCAGAGAAAAAGACAATTCTTGCAGAAGCTGAAAAGACTGTAGAGCAGATAGCAAGAAAGTATCGCCGTGGATTCCTTACAGAAGAGGAGAGATACAAGGGTGTTATCAAGGTTTGGCAGCAGGCGGATGATGAAATCACAACTGCACTTCTTACAGGACTTGATGCATACAACAACATCTTCATGATGGCGGATTCCGGAGCCCGTGGTTCTGACAAACAGATTAAACAGCTTGCCGGTATGCGTGGACTTATGGCAGATACATCAGGACGTACTATCGAGCTTCCTATCAAGTCAAACTTCCGTGAGGGACTTGATGTATTGGAATACTTCATTTCTGCACATGGTGCCAGAAAGGGTATGTCAGATACAGCTCTCCGTACAGCCGATTCAGGATACCTTACGCGTCGTCTTGTCGATGTATCACAGGATCTTATCATTCGTGAGATTGACTGCTGTGCAAACAGAAAAGAGATTTCAGGTATGGAGATTTCAGCGGTTACTGACGGAAAGGATGTAATCGAGGAACTTCAGGAGAGAATTACAGGACGTTTTGCCTGCGAAGATATATACAGTGATGATGGAGAGCTTATCGTAAAAGCAAACCACATGATTACGCCAAAGCGTGCCGCACTTGTATGCCAGCGTAAAGAGATTGCTGAAAACAGAGCAAAAGCAAAGGTTAAGATTCGTACAATACTTACCTGTAAATCCCATGTCGGTGTTTGTGCTAAGTGTTACGGTGCCAACCTTGCAACAGGTGAGCCGGTTCAGGTCGGTGAAGCAGTTGGTATCATAGCAGCACAGTCTATCGGTGAGCCTGGTACACAGCTTACTATGCGTACATTCCATAGTGGTGGTGTTGCCGGAGATGATATTACACAGGGTCTTCCTCGTGTCGAGGAGCTTTTTGAGGCTCGTAAGCCAAAAGGACTTGCAATTATCGCAGAGATTGGTGGTAGAGTTTCTATCCGTGATACAAAGAAGAAGCGTGAAGTTGTTATAACAAATGACGAACTTAAAGATGAGAGAGCATATCTTATCCCTTATGGTTCGCGTATAAAAGTAACAGAGGGCGAAGTCCTCGAAGCAGGTGACGAGCTTACAGAAGGTAGTGTAAATCCACATGACATTCTTGCAATCAAGGGTGTTCGTGCCGTTCAGGATTACATGATCCGTGAAGTTCAGAGAGTTTACCGTTTACAGGGTGTTGAGATAAACGATAAGCATATCGAAGTCATTGTTCGTCAGATGCTTAAGAAAATCCGCATCGAGACAGCAGGAGATTCAGAGTTCTTACCTGGTGTAATGGTTGATGCACTTGAATTTGAAGATGAAGTCGAGAGACTTACAGAGGAAGGAAAAGAAGCTCCTACAGGACAGCAGTGTATGCTCGGTATCACAAAGGCTTCACTTGCAACGAACTCATTCCTTTCAGCAGCATCATTCCAGGAGACAACAAAAGTTCTTACTGATGCAGCAATCAAAGGCAAGATTGACCCACTCGTTGGTCTTAAGGAAAATGTTATCCTCGGTAAACTTATACCGGCAGGTACAGGTATGAAGTGCTACCGTGAAGTTAAGCTTGACTGTGACGAGGCAGCAGAAAAGATGATTGAGGAGCGCAGAAGAGCTAAGATAGAAGCAGCAGAGAAAGAAGCTAAGGAAAAAGCAAAAGAAAAGAATGGCAAATCAGCAGAAAAAGAAGCTGAAAATTCAGCAGCAGAGCAGGAGACTCCGGCAGACGACACAGTAAAGTCTGAAGATGGAGAGCTTGTATTCTCAACAACAACTGAATTAGACGACTAATTTTTCATAAGCATATATCTGCATGGCAAAAGTTGTTATGCAGATATAATGGCTGATTGACATAATACTTTAAATATAGTAAAGTAGAAATGCACAAGGATTAAAAAACGAGCGTAAACAATCCTTGGCAGGGGCGCCGAAATGGTATATAACCGCTTTCGGTAAATCAAAAGGTGTCGCATTGGCGGCATCTTTTTGATTTTATATGGTTTTATAGGATATTATATTGAATAAAAATTAAGAGTTAAGGATTTATTATACTGAATTAAAAATTATGGAACATCAGATATTATATTGAATAGAAAATATAAGTTAAAAGTTTTATAGAGAACTAAATTCATTGTTTTATGGAGGAAAAAGAAAATGATAGTAGAACCAAAAGTAAGAGGATTTATGTGCACAACTGCACACCCTGAGGGATGTAAGGCTGCAGTTAGGGAGCAGATTGATTATATAAACAGTATGCCAAAGACTGACGGACCAAAGAAAGTTCTTGTCATCGGTGCTTCAATGGGGTATGGACTTGCGAGCAGAATAGCACTTACATATTCATGTGATGCAGATACTATCGGTGTCATATTTGACAAAGCAGGAAAAGAGAAAAGAACGGGAACAGCCGGATGGTACAATACCGTTGCATTTGAGGAGTTTGCCACAAAAGACGGTCATTATGCAAAGACGATAAACGGTGATGCGTTCTCAGATGATATAAAGAAAGAGACAATAGACCTTATAAAAAAAGATTTTGGCAAAGTTGACATGGTTATCTATAGTGTGGCTGCACCTAGAAGAAAAGCTCCTGACGGGGTGACATACCGTTCAGTGTTAAAGACAACTGACGGAGCATACACGAACAAGACGATAGACCTTTCTACAAATGAGATTTCAGAGGTAACTATTGAGCCTGCGACAGAGGACGAAATAAACGCTACCGTTAAGGTAATGGGCGGTGAGGACTGGCGTTTATGGATAGATGCCATGAAAGAAGCGGATGTGCTCTCAGACAATGCAGTGACGGTTGCATATTCATATATTGGACCTGTACTTACACATCCTATCTATTTTGATGGTTCTATCGGAAAGGCGAAAGCAGATTTATATAAGACTGCCGATGAGATAGACGAGCAGGTTGACGGAGTAAGTGCGTATGTTTCAGTAAACAAGGCTGTTGTAACACAGTCAAGTGCAGCTATTCCTATCGTGCCATTATATCTGTCAATACTTTTAAAAGTAATGAAAGAAAAAAATGTGCATGAAGAATGTATTCAGCAGATGTATAGACTTGTGCATGATAGACTTTGCAATCCTTCAGGTGTTCCGGTTGATGATAAGAGACTTATCCGTATGGATGATTATGAGATGGAATCTGAGGTTCAGCAGGAAGTTGAGAAAATCTGGAACGAGATAACTCCTGAAAATCTTACGGAAGTTGCAGATATAGACGAATATTGGAAAGAATTTTATGAGATTTTTGGATTTAAGATAGACGGTGTTGACTATGGAATGGACTGTGATATACAGGTGCAGATTCCAAGTCTTGATAGTGCAGAATAATATTTATTATTTGCTGCCCACATAGTACATGAATAGATAAGTATCTGTTAAAAAATATATGTGAAACTGTTATTCAGATCAGATTATACTTTGTGTTTTTGGGAGGTTGATGGAGTGCATGCAATATTAAAAGGAATGTTTACATATACAAAAACAGATATTATATGTGCGGCAACATTGTTGCTGATTATTACAAGATTATATGGCTGGAAGAAAAAAGATATTTTCATGAAATTATATTTCTGGATTACATTTTCAAGTTTTTGCATGGTTATTGCATTTGCAGCAGGTTATCTTGCAGATTCTGGAATAATCAATATGTGCAGAGGACTAAGAAGTCTGACTTGGGCTTGTGCCTTTATAGCATTTAATTATACGATATTTTTGTGGTTTATATACTCAGGGATATTTCGGGAGTCATCAATCATATCAAATCGGATGAGCTGTCTGCATTGTGCGATACCGGCTGTCATAAATATGGTTATTATAATCATCGCCTGCTTTGTTGATGGATTTTACAGTATAAATGATGCGGGTAAATTTTTGAGAGGAAAATATTATGAATTTCTTTTTATAATACCTGCGGTTTATATTACGATTTCGACAGCCGCATTGTTAAAAGATGCATATCTTGAAAAAAAGTCCGGCAGAGGCAAAAGATATGTTGTGCTAATATCATTTACTGTGCCTGTTATACTAGGAGCATTTATTCAAAATATGGAGCCTCAGACAAATATGCTTGTGATAGGTATCTGTATAGGTGTTATAAGTGCATATTGCAATCTTAGTGTTGATGAGGTGGCACAGGAAGTCATTATGAAAAATATCGAGCTTGAATATTCCCAGGCAGAATTAAAGATAGCACTTGAGCATGAAAAATTCCAGTACAATACCGTCAGTTCATTGGCAAATATTTACATATTCATGTATTACATTCATATGCATGATGACAGTTATGAGAGAATAAAAGATTATACATTGGCTAATGAGGCAGTTGGTGACACAAAGTGTGCATCAACTGCATTGAGAAAAATATATTCAGAGCGTGTCGTGCAAAAGCATATAAACATGATGCTTGAATTTACCGATTTGTCAACTCTTGATGAGCGAATAGGAAAAAATGAGTATATATCTACCGAGTATAAGGGGAAAACGGTAGGCTGGTGTCGTGCAATATTTATAGAAGTTGACAGGGATGAAAATGGAAAGCTAAAGCATGTTATATTTGCTGTTCAGGACATTTCAAACGAAAAACAGCGGATGTTGGAACTTCAGGATGCATTAAACTATGCAAATCAAAAAGCATATGTTGATGGGCTTACGGGAGTTAAAAATGTTAATGCATATAAAGAATACATAGAGATTATTGATGATGTTATAAAAAACAGTGAGGTTGATTTTGCGGTTGCGATTTTTGATATAAACGGTCTGAAATATGTAAATGACAATTATGGCCATGAAAAGGGAAATATACTTATTATAGATTCATGCAGATGTATATGCCGTGCATTTAAGCATAGCCCGGTATTCAGGATAGGCGGTGATGAGTTTGTTGTAATAATAGAAAATGCAGACGTGGAACAGCTGAACAACTGCCGCAGAAATCTTGAACAGCAGTTTGAACAGATAAATGAAATGTACCCTGATTATTATTTCGCTTCAGCGGCTATGGGAATCGTGCATTATGACAGTAAAAAACATAGTTGTTATGACGATGTTTTCAAGAAAGCAGATGCGGCAATGTATGAAAATAAACAGGAAATAAAAAGAAAACCTGAAAATTCATGGATGCTTAGATGTTAGGTCACAAGCAGTTCAGCCATAAAAAGAGAATAAAATCATTGTGCAAATAGCAAAAAAAGTGTATAATGAATATATAATAATTTATGGAAAATAGCCAATTATATTGGAAATCAGAACAGGGGGATATGACCTATGAATAAGATTATTACGATAAGCAGACAGTATGGAAGCGGCGGACGCGAGATAGGACAAAAGCTTGCTAAACATTACGATATTCCTTTTTATGATAATGAAATCATTACGAGAGCGGCAAAGGAGAGCGGATTTGCTGAGGAAACATTTGCAAGAGCTGAGGATAAGGCTACAAACAGTTTGCTTTATTCACTTGCTATGGGTATAAATGTCTATGGAAACCAGGATTTTGGTTTCAGTGGTTTGTCGCTTGATGACAGGATTTTCCTTGCACAGTCTGATGTTATCAGAAAAGTTGCGGAGGAGGGATCGTGCGTTATAGTGGGAAGATGTGCTGATTATGTATTAAAAGAGAGAGAGGATGTAGTAAATCTTTTCATAAAGGCAGCAATGTCTTTTAGGATTGAGCGTGCCGTGAGTGAGTATGATATCGAGGAAAATAAGGCGGCAGATGTCATCTTGAAAAATGATAAGAGAAGAGGTAATTATTACAATTATCATGTAGGTGAAAAGTGGACAGATTTAAACAACTATGACCTTGTTGTCAGAAGTGATCTTTCAGGTATTGATAACGCTGTAAAGTGTATATGCACATATCTTGGAGAGTGATTTTAGGTATCATTAAAGGAGAAAGTGTGAAGATAGGTTTTTCGCACCGAAGATTTGTGTCTGTGCACACTTGACACAGATCTTGTATTTCACACTATGCACAAAAATGTGTGCAGAAATGAGGGTTCTATGGAGCAGGTTCTTGGAAAAATGAGAGACATTATACGCGAGGGCGGAAATATCGTAGTGCTTGCGGGTATGAACATTACATATGACATGGGACTTAACGGTGTAAATGCTGAGCATCTCGCATATGATGTTGAGCAAAAATATGGTTATCCAAACGATGAGATAGTATCTTCATCATTTTACACGAGACGTGCGTCTCTGTTTTACAAGTATTATAAGGAGGTTATTTTAAATATTGATGATCCGCAGCCTTCGCCCATCCATTATGGTATATATAAATTACAGCAGTGCAGTAAGCTCAGTGCAGTGGTTACGCGTTCGGTTTATTCTATATATGATAAAGTAGGATGCAGCAATGTCATAAAGCTTCACGGTTCTGTAGATGAAAATGTATGTCCAAGGTGTAAAAGATTATATGACTCACATTATATAAAGCACGCAAAAGGCATACCGGTATGTGAAAAGTGCGGTATCCCACTCAGACCGGGATTTACGCTTGTTGGAGAAATGCTTGACAATGGAAAAATAAGTAGGGCGAGCACCATAGTTGAGAATGCGGATATACTATTAGTATTAGGTGCAGGGATAAACTCAACACTCTGTCGTTATATGGTGAAGTATTATCAGGGGGATAAGCTTCTTCTTTTAAATGACATTGAAAAAGTTGGTGACGACCGTGCAGACTACAGGGCATATGGAAATCTAAGGGATATGTTTGCACAGGTTATGGATTTTTAGACACAGATGAGTTTAACATTATCAGGCGGATTAGGAATATCTGTCTGACACAGGTTTATGGAAAAGATATGGAAAAGCAAAATAAAAAGGCAGGGTTTCGTATGTTTTGAAATCCTGCCTAAATTAGTTAGTTAGGAGTAGCAGTTTTGGATTTGAATGAACAGCAGAAAAAAGCAATAGAACATTTTAAGGGACCATGTCTTGTTATAGGGACACCGGGCTCAGGAAAAACGAGAGTTATAACAGAACGAGTCAGGTATCTTGTTGAGGAAAAAGGAGTAAAAAATACCAACATACTTGTTATCACATTCACAAAAGCGGCGGCAGTCCAGATGAAAAAAAGATATGAGAGCATGATGGGTGATGCTTCTAAAAGAGTATATTTTGGAACATTTCATGCTATATTTTTTACAATATTAAAATATGCGTATCATTATACTGCAGATAATATTATCCGTGATGATACTAAAAGACATATATTAAAAGAACTTATAAATAAAGAAGATATAGAGATACAGGATGAAAATGACTTTTTAAATGATATTGAGGGGGAGATAAGCAGAGTCAAGGGCGAGATGATAGAATTACAACACTATTATTCGCCAAACTGTCCGGGAGAGTCTTTCAGAAGAATATTTACAGGCTATCAGAAAGCTTTACAGGGCAGGAAACTTATAGATTTTGACGATATGCTGGTCTATTGTTATGAACTTCTTAAGGCGAGAGAGGACATAAGGCAGATGTGGCATAAACAGTATCCTTATATTCTCATAGATGAGTTTCAGGACATAAATAAGGTTCAATATGATATAGTAAAAATGCTTGCCGCACCTGAAAATAATCTTTTTATCGTAGGTGATGATGACCAGTCAATTTATGGTTTCAGAGGTGCAAAGCCTGACATAATGAAACAGTTTTTAAAGGACTATAAAGATTCAAAAAGATATGTACTCGGTATAAATTACAGGTGCAGCGGTGCTATTGTAGAACGGGCCGCAAAACTTATTGAAAAGAATGAAAACAGACTATCCAAAAAACTTACGGCTGAAAATGAGTATGGGGAAGAAATAGAGATAAAAGAATTTAACAAAATATCTGAAGAATGTGAAAATATCAGGGCAAAGATACTTGAATATAAAGACAGCGGGATACCGTACAGTCAGATGGCGGTGCTTTTTAGAACAAATACACAGGCAAGGACTATGAGCTCAAAGCTGATGGAATTTAATATACCGTTTGTTATGAAAGAACGCATACCAAATATGTATGATCACTGGATAGCCAGAGATATTATTACATATATAAAAATTGCACAGGGAAGCAGGGAGAGGGCTGATTTCCTCCGTATTATAAACAGACCAAAAAGATATGTGCACCGGTCAGCATTTACTGAAAGTGTTGTCGATATAGAGGAACTCAAAAAATATTATGAAGATAAGGAGTGGATGATTGAGCGTTTTGAGCAGTTTCAGTATGACCTTAAGATGCTCTCAAATCTGAAACCATATCCGGCGATAAATTTTATAAGATATGGGATAGGATATGACGATTATATAAAAGACTATGCGGAGTACAAAGGTGTCAGAGCTGATGAGATGATGGATTTTTTAGATGAGCTTCAGGAGGAGGCAAAAGGCTATGATAACTTTGAAGAGTGGTTTGAGTATATAAGGTCATACTCGGAAGAACTTAAAGAACAGGCAGTCAAGAGCAGGATGCTTTCTAACGGGCAGGAACAGTCGGATGCCGTACTTCTTATGACAATGCATGGAGTAAAGGGACTTGAATATGAATGTGTATTCATACCTGATGCAAACGAGGGGGTGACACCGCACTCAAAAGCGGTTCTTGATGCCGACATGGAAGAAGAGAGAAGAATGTTTTATGTGGCTATGACAAGGGCGAAAAAACATCTTCATATATATTATGTTAAAGAGAGATTTAACAAAGAAGCAGATGTTTCAAGGTTTGTTTATGAGATACAAAATAAAGATTTTGAAAAGGTACAGATGGAGAAAGAGAAGTTGAGAGCAAAGAGGACACTTATAGCAGAGAGAGAAAAGTGTGATTTTAAGTATAGCAAGGCACCAAAACAGGTAAGTTCAAAACAGTATGTATTTGGGCAGACCAATATAAGATATAAAAAGGAAATGAAATAAACAAAAGCTGCAAAGCAGCGACTGACAGCTCGCTGGCAGGTTTATGAATGTAAGAAATGCAAGGCTGAACTGTTACTATAAAAAGAGGTAACACAAAGAAATAGCGTGACAATGGGTGGTTGCTGTGATATTATGTTTTCTGAGAGTAAAAATAAATGGGATAGGAAAGAATTATGAATTTTAAATTTACTAAAGAGTGGACAAAAAGTTTTTTTATGATGATAATAGCTGTTATCCTTATGGGAATGTGCGTGGCAATGCTTGTTTTAAGTGATATGGGGACGGACCCGTATTCCGCTATGAATTATGGCATTTCAGCCAGACTCGGCATGACATTTGGAAACTATCAGCTTATATCAAATTTGGTACTTCTTGTACTTGTTGTCATATTTGAGAGAAAACTTATAGGAACAGGAACTCTGGGAAATATGATACTTGTCGGATATTCAGCAGATTTTTTCTCATGGGTGTTTAAGGATATTTTTCATGTACCGGTACATCTTTCACTTGGTATGCGAGTCGGCTTTCTGATACCGGGACTTATAATATTTGTTGTTGCGGCAGCAGTATATATGCAGAGTGGGCACGGTACAGCTCCTTATGATGCGGTATCATTTCTTATAAGTGATAAGATAGAAAAATATACGGGAAAAAATACATTCAGGGTTGTAAGGATTATCTATGACCTGGTGGCAACATGTATAGGATTTGCGGCAGGTGGGGAAGTTGGTATTATGACTGTATGTATGGTCATAATGATGGGACCTACCGTGGACTATGTTGGAAAAATCTTTAATAGGAAAAAAAATAAGGTGGAAAATGCAAATGGCTGATACTTTTGAAAATAAAAAAGATAAAGCAACTCTAAAAGCTGAAAAAAGGGCGGCTATAAAGGCTGCAAGGGATGCGGCAAAAAAAGCGGCAGGAAAAGAAGTAAGAGTTCTGTCTACAGAAGAAAAAATATACAATTCAGCGGTTTCAGTAATGGAAGCTGCAGACTGCGTTGAGAGATTTGAAAGAGTTTATATTTCTATGAACAATGCTGCCGCTAAGTTTGGAAAAATCCCAGGATATCTTGATTCCGATGAGAGACGGGCAAAGTGTCTTGAGATTGCTGATAAAGCGGTAAAGAACGGAACTGCTGAAGTGTTTGATTTATCGTGCCAAAGACAGAAAAAGTCAAAGACTAAAAGCGATTTTGTAGATGCCATAGAGAATTTTGAAAGATGTAAAAAGTTCAAGTACAAGGTCGAAGAATGTGACAGGCATATAGAAGAATGTCAGAAAGGAATATTAAAACTTGAAACTAAGGCAGCATATAAAAGAAGAGGAATTGTGCTGGCTGTTTTCGCTGCACTGATAGTATTCCTTTTGCAAACTCCGGTGTATCCGATGTGCAAGGGGATATATCACCAGTCACAAAAAAAATATAAACTTGCCATAGCCAACTATAAAGAAGCAAATGGCTTTTTGGTTGCAAATGGCAATATGAAAAAGTGCTATTATTATATAGGATTGAAAAAGGAGAAAAAAGGAAAGGACAAATCGGCTTTGATAAATTTCAAAAAGGCTGAGAAAAAGTTTGACGCACAGGAGAGAGCTGCAAAACTTGAAAAGAAATTTATACAGGCAGCGAATGTCGGTGATGTGGTTATATTTGGAACTGCAAACTGGGTCATTCTTGAAAAAACATCTGACGGCAAAGTGCTTATGATGAAAGAGAAAGCAGGAAAGAAAAAGAGATTTTCGATGGAGGAAACGGAAAGTAACGACTGGTATGAGTCAAAAGCCCGCCGCTGGCTCAACACAAAGCAGTTGAAAAAATATTCCGACAACGAACTTGGACTTGTCGTGGTTCAAAATTATGTGAAATCTGCTGACGACAGTGAATTTCCTGAATACTTCTTTGAACTTTCAAAGGATGATTTTGAAAAATATAAGAATGTGATTCCACAGGCAGATACAACATACTGGCTTAAAGAAGCAGGCGAAAAGTCAAATGAGATATTGTGCGTACAGCCCGATGGAAATATAAAAGGAGAGGATGTATCAAACAGTGAAATAGCTTTAAGGCAGGCTTGCTGGCTTAATATAAATAAAAGTGCGGAGACTGTACCGACAGCAACTCCGGCAGGATAAATATAATGAAAATATTAGAAAATTAACATAAAATACTTACAGCTTAAGTTTGATTGGAAAGGTCTGATTAAAAATGCTGGATATATGGGCTAAATTAAAATTTGTATGTATAATATGCTTATTGCTGTCAGCAGTCTGCATTTTTCATTCTGATACTGCGTCAGCAGATGAATTGTCGACAGTAAAACTTAAAGTAGGTTTTTGCCGGCTTGACGGATTTTTTGAGTACGATTCAAATGGAGATGAATGTGGATATGGTGTAGATTATCTGAACGAAATATCCAGATTTTCAAGCATTCATTTTGACTATAGTTATATAAAAGTAAAATCGTGGGAAGAATTGTCAGGGCTTATTAAAAGTGGCAGGATTGACATTTTCATGCCAGTATCGGAGTCGGTTAAGGCTTCAAGTGAACTGAGTTTTACTACTGAAGATATAATGACCACTTACCATGCCATAATGACGAAGAAAAATCGTGGTGACCTGTATTATGATGACTATAACAGCATAGGCAGGATGAAGATTGCAATAACAAAACAGCTCCTTGATTATGTTGGGATGAAGCCTTATTTAAAATCCATAAATGTATATAAAAATTTAGTATATTATGATGATTACAATGAATGTAAACAGGCTTTAGACGATGAGAAAGTGGACGGTGTCATAAGCAATGTTATAGATCTTACTGGTGATATGAAGATTTTAAATAAATTTAGTGTATCTCATAATTATATTGTTATGAAAAACACTAATCCATATTATAAAGATGTCAATAAAGCACTTACTGAGCTTAAGCTTGCCGAGCCGACATTTGAGAATGATCTTAATGTAAAATATTATCCGGACAGAATAAACACACCTCTTGGAAAGTACGAAGAAAATTATCTCAGAAAAAACAATACATTAAATGTTGCAATATATGATGACTATAAGCCTATAAGTTATTATGACAAAAAGAGTCATAAATATAAAGGGATAGCAGTAGACCTTATGGATAAGCTGGGTGAAAAGCTCGGAATAAAGTTTAAGTATTTTGCGGTAAACACGAAAGATCCCTATGATATGTTCAATAGTACGAAAATTGATATTGTACTGCCGGTCTATTTTGATGACATGATGTATTATAAAAAGTATTTTATAACAAAAAGTCTGTTTGACTCAGATATAAATTATATAACAAAGAGCAGTTATGGAACGCTTAATGACAATGCGAGAATTGCGGTGGTAAAAAAATATAAATATATATCAGATTGTCTGAAAAACAAAACACAATACAATATTGTTGAGTATGACACGATAGAAGATGCCTGTAACGGGGTAGATGACGGTGAAGCGGATGCATTTGCGACCAGTACATACAACGCAAAGTTTATCATTCAAAGTCCTAGATACAGGCAGCTTGATATAAGAGAATTTAATAATATATCATTGCCGTTTGGTCTTGCGATAAACAATAATTCCATATTAGAATCAGCTTTAAACAAAGGAATACAGTGCATAACATCAGAAGAAAGAAAAGATATTATAGATAAAAATACAGCATATAAATGGTCTGACCTTTCGTGGTATGATAAGATGTACTCCTATATAGATGTACTTTCATTTGTTTCATTTATACTTGTATTTGCAGTTATCTGAATATCAATCTACATAAACAGTAAAAAGAAATTTATTGAGCAGATACAGCAAAAGAGTGATGAGGCAATAAAAGCAAGCCGTGCAAAAACTGACTTTTTATCGAGAATGAGTCATGAGATAAGAACACATATGAATGCTATACTCGGCATGGCAGCTATAGGACAGTCGAGCACGGAGATAAAGAAAAAAGATGAGTGCATAGACCAGATAGTTGATTCCGGCAATTTTCTGCTGCAGATAATAAACGACATTCTGGATATGAACAAGATTGAGCAGAATAAGATTGAATTAAAAGAAGAATATGTCGAGAGCATGGATTTTGTTGGTTCAATAAAGAAAATGTTAGAGGCAAATGCAAAAAAATACAATGTTGAACTTAGGGCAGATTTCAGCAAGTACAGATCTTTTCTTATCAAGATAGATCCGCTTAGGACAAAGCAGATATATGTAAATATCATAAATAATGCGTTGAAGTTTTCAAACAGCGGTTCCTATGTCGATTGGATAATGGAGGTAGAGGACATAGATGAAAAACTTGTTCATATTCATTGTGTAATAAGAGATTATGGTTGTGGGATGAGCAAAGAATTTCAGAAAAAGATGTTTATGCCGTTTGAACAGGAATATAATGAATTTACAAATAAAGTTGAGGGAACCGGACTTGGACTTACGATTGTAAAAAATCTTGTTGATATAATGGGTGGAACTATAGAATGTGAGAGTGAACCCATGAAAGGCACAACATTTACGATAGACTTTGACAGGGAAGTTCATAGTATTGATGAAGCAAAAAGAAATTCAGCAGTAAAGCCGGACGAAAGTATTTTAAAGGATAAAAATGTATTATTGGCAGAGGATAATGATATAAATGCTGCCGTTGCAATGGAAATATTGAAAGCACATGGAATGAATGTAGAGCGTGCAAAAGACGGTCAGGAAGTAGTAGATATGTATTTAAAATCAGCTGAGGGCAGATATGATGCTATACTTATGGATGTCAGAATGCCTAAAATTGATGGTATGCAGGCGACAAAGATAATCAGAAATTCATCGCATGAGAGAGCAAAAAGCATCCCTATAATAGCGATGACGGCAGATGCATTTGATGAGGACATGAAAAGAACAATGCAGGCTGGCATGAATGCACATTTGACAAAGCCGATAGATATAAAGAAGCTTATAAAAACGCTTGTGTCACTTACCCATAAAGAAAATTAAAAATATAATCAGCAATACAATGAGCAAGCCTAAATATTACCGATTATATTTTTAGGGTTGAACTGTTACTAAAAGTCAGATAAGAATCAAATCTACACTTGACATTCACACTAGAAATGGGTTAATATATACGGCAGAGTGAGATTTAAGTTGCAATTCACATTAGTGTGGATGGCATTATATTTAAGTCACATGAAGGGGTACACCACCGCGGGTGTATTTCTTTGTGTGGCTTTTTTTATTATATATGACAAAGTCATATATAATAAAAAAAGCTCCGCGGATGTGCACAGATGCGTAAAGCAAGATAACATGTCCTCAGACAATACTAATTTTAAAGGAGAGCGATATATGGTACATATTAATGGAAAAGACGAAAATGCGGCAGGTATGACTATTCAGAAATACCTTGATGACAATGATTATAAGGTTACGCACATTGCGGTTGAGTGTAACGAAAAGATAATTGATAAAAGTGACTATTCAAATTATATTTTAAAAGATAATGATGTTGTAGAAATAGTAAGTTTTGTTGGAGGTGGCAGTGGTATGTCAAAAGATACATTTACATTAGGTGGAAAAAAATTTTCATCAAGATTTATTTTAGGTTCAGGAAAATATTCAATGGAGCTTATCAAAGCGGCTGTTGAAAATGCAGGTGCACAGATAATCACACTTGCGGTAAGAAGAACAAATACAAAGAAAAGTGAAAATATTCTCGACTATATTCCGGAGGGTGTAACACTTCTTCCTAATACATCAGGTGCAAGGGATGCAAAAGAAGCAGTCAGAATAGCAAGAATGTCAAGAGAACTCGGCTGCGGTGATTTCGTAAAGATTGAGATAATGAAAGACAGCAAATATCTTCTTCCTGACAATGCCGAGACGGTAAAGGCTACGGAAATTCTTGCAAAAGAGGGATTTACGGTACTTCCTTATATGTACCCTGACCTTTATACAGCGAGAGATCTTGCAAATGCGGGAGCCGCCGCTATCATGCCGCTTGCATCACCAATAGGTTCAAACAAAGGTCTTGCGACAAAAGAATTTATCCAGATAATAATTGACGAGTCGGATCTTCCGGTAATCGTTGATGCAGGTATCGGAAAACCTTCACAGGCTTGTGAAGCTATGGAGATGGGAGCCGCCGCTATCATGGCAAACACGGCTATTGCGACGGCTGGTGATATTCCGGCAATGGCAGGTGCATTTAAGTCAGCTATCGAAGCAGGAAGAAGTGCATATCTTGCGGGACTTGGACGAGTGCTTGAGAGAGGTGCACAGGCCTCTGATCCGCTTACGGGATTTTTGAGGGATTGATCGAATGAAATCTTGTAAGATATTGAACGCAGATCGCAAAACGACTGCATTCATGAGCAATCCGCTTTACGGATTTAATTGGCTTATATTATATGTTACGGCATAGTAAAATATAGTTAAGATAGTTTTTTCAATTTAGATTGAATATGAGAGTACATCATATAGGAAAAGAGGAAGAAAAATGGCTGAAAATCAATTTTTTGTAGATTCTGATAAATTGTCAGAAAAGGCTTTAGAGCATAAGCACAAGTTAGAGACTGACCCATCCTGCCGTACTAATCATATGGAGTATATGGAGGGAATGGAGCAGATAAATTCTGATGTTATGGATAAGGTTCTCTCTCAGATGAATTCATATGATTATGATAAATATACTGCTGTTGATGTGCGCAGGGCACTTAACAGTGAGACTTGCAATGTTGAGGATTTCAAGGCTCTTTTGTCACCTGCTGCCGCTCCGTTTCTTGAAGAGATGGCACAGAGGGCAAAGATTGAGACGAGTAAACATTTTGGAAATACGGTGTATTTGTTTACACCTCTCTATATTGCTAACTATTGTGAGAATTATTGTGTTTATTGTGGTTTTAACTGCTACAATGACATTAACAGAAAGAAACTCAATGCTGATGAGATAGAGCATGAGATGAAAGTCATCGCCGACTCAGGCATCGAGGAAATACTTATGCTCACGGGTGAGAGCAGAAGTGCAAGTGATGTTAAATACATAGGTGAAGCGTGTAAACTTGCCGCAAAGTATTTTAGAAATGTAGGTCTTGAGATTTACCCGGTAAACAGTGATGAGTACAAGTATCTTCACGAGTGCGGTGCCGATTATATAACGGTTTTCCAGGAGACATACAATTCAGACAAATACGAGACACTTCATCTTATGGGACATAAAAGAGTATTTCCTTACAGGTTTGAAGCACAGGAGCGTGCCATCATGGGAGGCATGAGAGGTGTAGGTTTCTCAGCACTTTTAGGTCTTTCAGATTTTAGAAAGGATGCACTTGCAAGTGCACTTCATGTTTACTATCTTCAGAGAAAATATCCTCATGTTGAGTATTCACTTTCATGTCCGAGACTTCGCCCTATCATCAATAATGATAAAATAAATCCACTTGATGTGCACGAAAAAGAGCTTTGTCAGGTGCTTTGTGCATACAGGATATTCCTGCCGTACATCGGAATAACGGTTTCATCAAGAGAGCAGAAACATTTTAGGGACGGAATCGTAAAAATTGCCGCAACAAAGGTTTCGGCGGGAGTATCAACCGGCATAGGCGACCATGAGAGCAAATATGCAGGCGAGGACGATGCAGATGCAGGCGATGAGCAGTTTGAAATTTCTGACGCAAGAAGTTTTGATGAGATGTATGGAGATATGGAGGATGAGGGATTGCAGCCAGTCCTCAATGATTATGTGTATGTTGGATAGAAAGAACATTGTTTATAACACAAATGTTGTTTATAACACAAACATTGTTTATAACACAAACGTTGTTTATAACACAAACGTTGTTTGTGTGACAAACCGTAGGCTCGTGAAAGCATATGCAGAAACCGCAGGCGAATTAGACAAAAATACAAAATTTGCAAAAACATATGCAGAAACCACAGACAAGATGAACTTCACAAAAAAAAGGGAAGAAATGTCCTCATTTACTCCATTTCTTGAAAAGATAGAGGAGGTCGCAAAAAAGCAGCCTGCCTTTATCATACTTCGTGAAAAGGATCTTCCACCCGTTACATACAGGGAGCTTGCCATTAAAGTCCTTGAGATATGCGAAAATGCAGGAGTGTCATGCGTGCTTCATTATTTTTATAAAGAGGCAATCGAACTCGGAGTGAAAAAGATACATCTTCCGCTTCATATTCTTGAGAAAATGACAGAAAGAGAGAAAAACTGTTTTGAGGTGATAGGTGTCTCGACACATTCAGTAGAACAGGCAAAAATGGCTGAGAAACTTGGAGCATCCTACATAACAGCAGGTCATGTATTTGTCACGGACTGCAAGAAAGGGCTTGCACCGAGAGGACTTGGTTTTCTTAAGGGAGTATGTGAAAGCGTTGACATAGATGTCTATGCCATAGGTGGAATATCTAAAGATAATATGAGCGGCTGTATAGCTGCCGGGGCAAAAGGTGTCTGTATGATGTCGGGTTTTATGAAGTGAAATGCTTGGCATATACAAAAATGTGTAAAATATTATAATATGCGTATATCATATAGGTAAAAACTCTGTTTAATTATAAATATAAAATTAAGGTGACAGTTCAGCCCAAAAAACAAGCCAATAATACATCGAGCAAGCTCGTGTATTATTGACTTATCTTTTTTGGGCTGAACTGTTATTATTTACTGTAAAAATTGTCATATTTTATTGATATGAGAAAAAAAATAGGGTAAAATACATATATAAGATTTAAGCAAAGAAGGTGTATAGGTGTGAGCTTTATAAATACAAATGAATTATGTACAGGTTGCAACAAATGTATTAGAAATTGCCCGGTTTTTCCGTCAAACAGTGCGGTAGAGAATAATAAGGTAAATGTTGTTTTAGATGCCTGCATTTATAGCAAATTATCCGGCACAGTATAAAAGGATACTCGGTTATCTAAAGGAACTCGGTGTGTCACACATTTACAGTGTAAGTTTTGGTGCTGACATTTGCACATGGGGGTATCTCAAATATTTTGAAAAAACAGGAAAGAAAGGCATGATTTCAAGTCCATGTCCGGCAGTTGTAAATTATATAGAGAAGTATAGAAAAGAACTTATAGAATATATGATGCCTGTTTACAGTCCGGTCATGTGCATGGCAAAGTATCTGAAAAAATATGAACACATCACGGAAAAGATAGCATTTTTATCACCTTGTATTGCTAAAAAATCAGAGATAAACGATAAAAATTGTGAGCAGCTCATTTCATACAATGTGACATTTAACAATTTTATGGATTATATAGGTGACGCATACAAAACAGCGAGGGAATACAATGACGAACTTGCATATGGTCTTGGAAGTATGTATCCTATGCCTGGCGGCTTAAAGGAAAATGTAAAATGGTTCCTCGGTGAGGATGTGTCTGTCAGACAGGTTGAAGGTGAACATGAAGCATATAGATTTTTGGATGAGTATAAACCGTCATCGGATAGTCCGATAATGATAGATATACTCAACTGCGGAAACGGATGTCTGTTTGGAACGGGTACGCAGTCAGGGATTGACGGGCAGAATGTGTATGCTGAAATGTCAAGACAGAGAAAAATTGCAAAGACTGAGGCGAAAAAAACTAGATTTAAAGTTCAAAAAATATCGTCATGGACTGAAAATGCGAGCCCGCAGGAAAGATACAAGGCATTATGCAGGCAGTTTGAAAATCTTAACCTCAATGACTTTGTCAGAAATTATACAGACAGAAAGATAGATATTAATACACCGTCGGCAACACAGCAGAATGAAATCTTTAGAGATATGAATAAAATTACGAGTGAGCAGCAATGTATTGACTGCGGATGCTGCGGTTATGACAGTTGTAAAGAGATGGTTAAGGCTATTTACAATGGCATCAATCGAAAAGAAAATTGTATTTATTACATAAAGAGTGTCGTAGAGAATGAGAGGGATGAGATTTCAAAGCTTCGTGAAATGGAAAAAGAAAATCAGATAAAAAAGGATGAAATGATAGCAGAAATCGTAAAGCAATTTGAAAGTATAGGCAGTGGGATTGCTGAATTATCAAAGGCAAACGATAAATCTGCGGGTGAAGCGACAGATATTTCAAAGATGGTTTCTGAAATATCTGAAAGATGTAACGAACTTACTGATTCACTCGGTGTAATGTCCGAATTTATCGATGTGTTTAAGTCTACATCTGAGAATATTACGGGAATAGCCGGTCAGACAAATATGTTATCGTTAAATGCTTCGATAGAAGCGGCGAGGGCAGGCGAATCGGGCAGAGGATTTGCGGTTGTTGCGGGGCAGATTGGCAAACTTGCAGATGAGACTAAAACACTTATCATTCAAAATAATAATAAGGCAGATGAGACATTGCCGAAGATGCAGTTTTGTATTGAACTTATTAAAAATCTCGTAAATGACATTGAAAGTATAAACGAGAAAGTAGCGGCTATAGCAGCAACAACAGAAGAAATTTCTGCACAGAGCCAGAGTTTGCAAATGATGTCGGGTGATATTGAGGAAAGTGTCAAGCTTATATAGCAGGCAGAAGTGTTAGTCAAAATTTAGTATGTTTTAGGATAAAATTACTATATAATTAACATTTTGGTCTATATAAGATTGCTTATACGATAGGTGGCATTAATTTTATAAAATAAAAACGGAGAAAATGGAGGAAAAATATGGATATTCAAAGGAATGTGAAAATTAAAAGTGAAACGGCAGATACAGAAAGGATAGGCTTTTTGCACTCTTTAAAAGCAAAGATATTGCTGCTTGTAGCGGCAGCGGTAGTGCTTACCGTGGTACTTAATCTATGGACGGTTATACCTAAATCATCATCAAACATATCAGAACTTACATCAAACTATATGCTAGATGTAGCGATGGTTGCAGGTGAGGGTATTGACAATCAGATAAGAATGTCATCTTATGATTCGGTTATGTCGGGTGGAAATCTTTCAAGGATTGTCGGAAATGTAGAAATAAAAGGTGTAAAAGACAGTTATACATATATTGTAGATGGTGACGGAACTATGCTGTATCATCCTACTGCCGACAAAATAGGAAAACCTGTTGAAAATTCAGTTGTAAAAGGTGTTATTTCAAAATTAAAGTCAGAAAACAGACCACAGCCTGAAGTGGTTCAATATAATTTTAATGGTGAAACAAAATATGCAGGAATTTATGTAGGTAAAAGCAAGGACTTTATTCTTGTTGTAAATGCAAATAAAAAACAGGCATTATCAGGGACAACTTCTGTTGTAACATCGACTGTAAAAGGAAGTATTTTTGCAATGGTTTTGTGCCTTATAGCTGCAATATTTGTCACGAGAAAGATAGTTGCACCGATTATAAGTGCAACGGACACCGTTGAGAAACTTGGAAACCTCGATTTCAGTGAAGATGTTTCTTCGGATAAAAAGATGCTTAACAGAAAAGATGAAGTCGGTGTAATGTTGAGGTCGATTACCGAATTGAAGAATATTATAGTAAAAGTTATGGCGGAAATCCGTGCATATAGTGAAAGTTTAGGTGAGGCTGCCGAGGCATTGAAGAATAGTGCAAATGAGTCATCAACGGCTGCCGGACAAGTGGAGACAGCTATCACAGGTATAGCAGACGGAGCGTCATCACAGGCACAGGAAACCCAGTCCGCTACGGAAAATGTTATTGTTATGGGAAAAATGATAGAGCAGGCGTCAACTGAAGTCGAGCAGCTTGGAGATAATGCGGCAGATATGCATAAGGCAAGCGAAAATGCAATGAGTATTCTTGCTGAACTTGAAAAAATCAATCAAAAGACAATGGAAGCTATTCATATTATAGGGGAGCAGACACAGAAAACAAATGAATCGGCTGCAAAGATTAAAGTTGCGACGGATATGATTTCGGAAATAGCAGAAGAAACTACACTTCTCTCACTTAACGCAAGCATTGAGGCGGCAAGAGCAGGCGAGCAGGGCAGAGGATTTGCAGTTGTCGCAAATCAGATACAAAAACTTGCAGAGCAGTCGGCAGATGCCACAACGCAGATTACGGAAGTTATCAGTGAACTTGTAAATGATGCTCAAGAGAGTGTACAGACTATGGATGAAGTAAAAGAGGTAATGAATCAGCAGAGTGAAAATGTGTCTCAGACTGAGAAAGCGTTTAAAAATGTTGAAAAAGGAATTGCAGAGTCTATAGAAAGTGTTGAAAAAATTACAGACAAGACAAGAAAACTTGATGAGGCAAGAGCCGGAGTTGTTGATGTTGTGCAGAGTCTTTCAGCAATAGCAGAAGAAAATGCAGCAAGTGCAGAAGAAACATCTGCTTCAGCAAGCGAGGTAGGTTCAATAATGGAAGATGTATCACAGAATGCAAATATGCTTGATGAGATAGCGGTTAAACTGAATGAAAATGTTAAGAGGTTTAAAATCTAATGAAATATCAAGGAAGTCCCCGGCTTATTGCGTATAGCAATAAGCCGGGGACTTTTTTTGATGTATAGGAAAATGCTCATAAAATAATTCTTAAAAAATAATTCCACCAACGAGATTAACAACAACCGCCGCAACCCATGCGATACTGCATTGAAGTAATATGACAAGCAATGCCCATTTTCCACCAAGTTCACGCTTTATTGAAGCTATTGCCGCAACACAAGGTGTGTACAAGAGGCAGAATACTAAGAGTGCCATTGCGTTTACAGGTGATATGATTCCGAGTAAAAATGATGTTTTTGGTATAAGTACCGAAAGTGTTGATACCACGCTTTCTTTAGCCATAAATCCGCAGATAAGTGCCGTGCATATACGCCAGTCGCCAAATCCGGCAGGCGAAAAGACAGGAGCGATAACGCCCGCTATGGATGCTAAAATACTTGATTTTGAGTCTTCTACCACATTGAATCTGAAATCAAAATTTTGTAATACCCATATGACGATTGTAGCAAGAAAGATTATGGTGAAGGCTTTCTGGAGAAAGTCTTTCGCTTTTTCCCATAAAAGCTGAGCTACATTTTTTATGCCTGGCATACGATAGTTAGGAAGCTCCATAACAAATGGAACGGGTTCGCCTTTGAAGAGTGTTCTTCTAAATATCAGTGCGGCAGTTATGGCAAAAATAATGCCAATAAAATAGAGCAGTATCATGACAAGTGCTGCGTTGCCGGGGAAAAACGCAGTTGCAAAAAATGCGTATATAGGCAGTTTTGCCGAGCAGCTCATAAAAGGTGTGAGCAGTATCGTCATTTTTCTGTCGCGTTCTGAGGAAAGAGTTCTGCTTGCCATAACACCGGGAACTGTACAGCCGAAGCCTATGAGCATAGGGACTATGCTTCTGCCGGAAAGTCCTATTTTTCTTAAAAGCTTATCCATGATAAATGCAACACGAGCCATATAACCGCTGTCCTCCAGCAATGACAAAAACAAAAATAATGTTACTATAATAGGAAGAAAGCTGAGTACACTTCCCACACCGTTAAATATTCCGTCAATTACAAGAGAATGAAGGACACTGTTTACATTGAGTGATGTCAGAGCTTTGTCGACAGCATTTGTGAGAAACTCGATACCAAGTTCAAGCAGGTTTGAAAGTGCAGCACCGATTACATTAAATGTAAGATAGAATACGAGTGCCATGATGATGGCAAAACTTGGGAGTGCCGTGTATTTTCCAGTCAGTACCTTGTCGATTTTTCGGCTTCTCGTATGTTCTTTACTTTCGTGTGGTTTTACAACAGTTCCATCGCAGGTTTTTAATATAAAGTGAAATCTCATGTCGGCTATGGCTTCTGCACGGTCGAGCATTCTGTCTTCTTCCATCTGCTGAATAATCTGTTCAAGTATATTTGATTCTTTTTCATTTAAGTTAAGGGCTTCTTTGATAAGAGAGTCACCTTCGGCAAGTTTTGATGCTGCAAATCGTACAGGGATATAAGCCTTTTTGGCTTTGTCCTCGATGAGGTGCATAATTCCGTGAATACAAGCATGGACGGCACTGCCGTTATCATCAGGAGAGCAGAAATCGGTTCTTATAGGTGTTTCCTGATATTTTGTTACATGGAGTGCATGGTCTATAAGTTCTTCTATGCCTTCGTTTTTTGCAGCAGATATAGGAATTACCGGGACGCCGAGCTGTTTTTCCATCTCATTTATATGTATTGCACCACCATTTTCCCTTACCTCATCCATCATATTAAGGGCAATGACCATTGGAATATTAAGTTCAAGAAGCTGCATTGTCAGATATAGATTTCTTTCTATATTAGAGGCATCGACAATGTTTATGATACCTTTTGGTTTATCTTTCAGTATAAATTCTCTGGTTACTATTTCCTCGCTTGTATAAGGCGACATTGAATAAATACCGGGCAGATCGGTGATAAGGGTGTTTTTGTGGTCTTTTATCACACCGTCTTTTCTGTCTACCGTTACACCGGGAAAGTTCCCTACATGCTGGTTTGAACCGGTAAGTCTGTTAAAAAGTGTTGTTTTGCCACAGTTTTGGTTGCCGACAAGGGCAAAAGTCAATACTTCATCATCAGGCAGAGGATTGTGGTGTTCTTTTTTATGTTCTTCGTTATATTCGCCAAATCCTGGATGAGGAATCGACTTGTGTGGTTTGCTTTTCTTCGGTGTTTTATCGGATACAATCGGTTCAACTTCAATTTTTTTCGCATCGTCAAGTCTAAGTGTCAGATCGTATCCGTGAAGTTGTAATTCAAGCGGATCACCCATAGGTGCAAGTTTTATAAGAGAGAGAGTAGTTCCTTTTATAAGTCCCATATCGAGAAAATGCTGTCTTAAAGCACCCTCACCGCCAACGGATATTATTTTGGCACTGTCACCGGCTTTTAAGTCACTAAGATTTATTTTTTTGTTCATTTTATCCTCATTTCCGAGCAATGATTAGTTATTAAGCTAAGATACGAATTAGTATTTGTAATATAAAAGCCATTTGTGTTTGCTCAGGTACAAACAGCCACTTTTTGATATGATTTATCAAAAAACATCTGATTACTGATAAATCTTATCAAAAAGCGGGACTGTTCGCAATAGTTAAATAAAAATCAATCAGATGATAAGCCACAGTTTAGTCATGAAAAGACAATGAATGTATAGTATTAATATCTATACTGAATATGTGAATAATTATACACTAGAAAACGAGTGGAGATAAAATAGAGTAATACAGAGTGTTTAAAAAAATTAAAGAAATAAAAGATGATTATGAAATATATCCTGGACACGGTGAATTGACAACTTTAATACAAGAAAAATTAAATAATCCATATCTTCAGTAGAATAACAATTTATTCTACTTTTTTTATAACATTTTTTTCTTTATCCAATTCAAGATAAAACGTGATATTGAGTTTATATCGATCATTTTTTAATCTTGTTTCTACTAAAAAATAATCTCCCATATCATCAACAGTATACGAAATTGTGTAATCTTCAAGTTCTAAATAATTACTTAATAAAATACTATTTTGATTTTCATATTTATAATTTGCAATAAGTATATTTTTAAGTAGTCTTATATCATTCGTTTGTTTCATAGATTGAAAACCTTGACAATTTAGAATTGTCAAATGACATAATGAAAATATATTAAGAGAAAGCATGAGCAATAAAATAAGGGTGATTTGTAGAACATTTCCGTTATTCTTCTTTTTTTTCATAATCACTACCTACAATAAATTGATATTCTTTATTATTACTCATTAAATTTATTTTGATAAATCCATTCGTATTTTCAAAATATACAGAATCAATGTCATGATATAAAATATGATGTCCAGGTGTAATAACGAGTCGTTTGTTTTGTAGTATTATTTTATGAGAATCGTCATTTTCATCGAGAAAACTTAAACTATCACCATATTCTATATTTTTAGCCGTTATAAGTTCATTACTAAGTGAAAATATTGCATTTTCTAGCGATGTATCGATATATTTTGATTGATTAGAAATTTTTAAAACTTTCACTAGTAATGAACAGTTTAAAACAATAAGTAATGTGATAGATAAACTCAATAATACTTCTACTAATGTAAAGCCTTTTTTAGACATGTCTCTATTCCTTCATCTAAATTAAGTGTATATTCTAT
>ENA-ORTF01001432-ORTF01001432.1-human-gut-metagenome-genome-assembly--contig:-NODE-1432-length-27615-cov-2.573367_pt1 | contig 27615 bp, 9 predicted proteins | sample MGYA00241908_ERZ509180 | MGnify/ENA primary metagenome ERZ509180 (study PRJEB26280, sample SAMEA2338814) | human gut metagenome | biome: human gut; feature: human-associated habitat; material: faeces... | reverse complement strand
CCGTGGGTTGGTGTCATCAACCCGTAATATATGCCGCCAAAACGGTGCTTAATTGTGGAGGAATTGTGAAGAAATGGGGTATTTTGCCCTCATTTCCGACATAACTTCGTCACTTTTCCGTCCTGGTTCGCCCCAGGAGCGATCTTCTGGAGGCAGGGAAGTCGATACAGGATGCGAACGCTCAAGATACCGCGCCACTATTCCACCTGTTCGGTACAGGAAATTGAAGGAGTGCATCCAAAGCGAACCCAAAAAGCCGCGCTGCAAAAAAGCGAGGCCGCAGAGTACCGCGCTTGGGGCGCGGCAAAGCGCGGCTTTTGGGCAAATCGTCAAAATCGAGAAATTGCGACCTGGGGAAACGCAGCGAAAAATCGTCCGAAAAATGCCGCGTTTATACACGCCGAACTGGACAAGCGCGGCATTTCAGCATAGACTGTCAAGCACTTCGCTTAAGGGGTGGGCTGTCTACGCCCTAAGCGAAAGTCCATAAGGGCGCCTCAAGTTCGAGGGAAGGATCTCGAACCGGGGCCACGTGTTAGAAACAGGAAGACGATGCAAGACTGCATGAACAGAGAACAGATGGGGCTGGCTAGCGCTAGCACCTCTGCTGCTGTGCCCGCAGCTACGCGGCGTGGTCCTGTTGCAGCTCTTATAGCCGCTGTTATCGTAGCGGCAGCGTTATTGTTCGCAATGCCTTCTCTTGCGTACGCTTCGAATGAAGCTTCAGGTGGCTCGCAAGGCACCGAATCGCAAGAAATCCTGCTATCAAGGTCTGATAGCAGCACGTCGGTGAACAAAACGCCGGACGAACCCAAAGCGCCTCCGGCGTATACAGCACAAGATGCGTATAAATCGACCCCGCAGTCTACAGGCTCCGGGGTCGACGTCGTTAATGGGGCGGGTGATAGCAGCGATAAAAGCTATACACCGGGTGACGATAAGTCCTCTATAAACGATAAAGACAGCGATTCTGACTCCGATAGTGCTAGCAACTCTGGTACGAACGGAACTGAAGATACGGATGATAGCACCTCGAACGAGGAGCAAGACCCATCCGACCCTAAAGACAATGATGATAGCACCGATAAGAACAACGGTGCTATTTCTGATTCCACCGACGAGATAGCTACTGATAAAAATCAGAGTGCCCATCCAACTGGTGATGATAGCAAGGCTGACGACGTGATTGCTACCCCTGGTGATAAGGGGAGTGCAGATCTGACTGCTGGCGCCACCTCGGTAAAGACCGAGGAGGTGAAGCAGCAGACAAATGTATCTACTCAGTCGAATATTACAACGCAAGCATCTGCGAATATCGTTTTTGATTTTGCGCATGGTTGGACACCAGAAGTTTCTGACGCAATGACTAAGACCACTCAAGCAACAGATATTTGGTCGAATTGGGCGGGCAAAAAGACATGGGGCTGTCCTACTGACCCTGTGTTTACGTCCACTGGAAAGCGTTTAAGCTATACGTTGGCTGATACACCCTCACTCAGTTTAGCTGATGCTACTGCCTTGGGTTTGAATGAAGTTGTGAATATATTTGGCAACACAAAAAAGAACTGGCTTTTTGTTATCCATCAAGACAATGGATCTAAAGCAGTGTGGAAGAGAGTCGTTGGTACACTTGCAACAATTAATGACCGTAGTTTTCAGCAGGGTTGGTATACAAGCATTACTGCTTATCCGATCATGACCCCATCTGAAGTAACCGTCAGTATGTTCCAAAATAAGGTAGAAACTAAGAACCAGACGACGTATATGGCTGATGTAGTTGTTCCACCTAGCCCAAGTGATTCATCTAAAAAGTATGTTTGGTATGTAAATGTGAATTCTGGCGTAACTGCCGACATGATTGCAAAAAAACAGTATTTTAAGGCAAGTGAATTTGCCGCAGATACAAGTGGCACTGGAGTGACGATTAGCGATTTGTTGAATAAGCTTTGGAACTTCCGCTCAGGAACTGGCGATGCGTCTGCTTATTCACATATCTACCCCGTGGTTGAGGGCTTTTACATTATCGAAGTAGAGGAAGCTGACGAAAACGCAATCACGGTTATCTATAATGGCAACAAGCCTGCTGCTGCAACCGGAACGGTTTCTGGCGTGCCGGCAAGTGGTAGCGGCTCCAAGGATGGCAACACTCCTTTCACGGTTAGCTCCGACATCCCCACTTTGGCGGGTTATAAATTCAATGGTTGGAACACTCAAGCTAATGGTGGTGGCACCGCGTACGCTGCAGGAGCAACGATCCCTGGTTCCTTGATCAAGGGTGATATCACCTTATATGCGCAATGGATCCAACAACTTTCAATTACGTTTAATGCAAACGGCACGGGTGTTACTGGGTTGCCTTCAACTATTACAGTTGATTACAACGCGGCAACAGCTATTCCTTCTTCTGCTCCTACCAGAACTAACTTCACCTTTAAGGGATGGAATACCGCAGCCAATGGCTCGGGTACTTCCTACACTGCTGGTCAGAGCATTGCTCACTTAACAACGAATTTGCCTCTCTACGCTCAGTGGGAGGCTTATCCGGTGGTCACCTATAACGCAAACAGCGGTACGGGTGCACCTTCAGCCGATACGGTTGCGCCGGGTGTTTACAACATCAAAACGGGTACTCCAACGCGCACGGGTTATGTGTTTGGCGGTTGGACCCCCACCCAGAACAGCACCGCAAACGGCCTTTACTCTTACAATGCAACCATTTCAGGATCGCAGCGCAGCATGAACGTAACCTCCAATGTTACGCTCTGGGCTCTGTGGAATCCTGTTGTTACCTATTCTGCTGGCACTGCTCCAGCTGGTGCGAAGGACACCATTACCAATATGCCTTCCACCACCACCTACACGGTTGATTACAACGGTACTCACACCGTCCTTACAACACCGATTCCTACCGTTACGGGTTACACCTTCGGTGGCTGGGCGAAGAGCACTGCAGCTACTACTAAGGTTACTTCGCTTACCAATGTGACGGCACCGGTTACGCTCATTCCGATCTGGACGGAGAAGAGCGGGTATACCGTTCAGTTCTTCGATCAGGCAACGGCTACGACCGATGGCGCCGCTTACAATACGCAGAACAACCTCAAGTGGACGGGCGCAGTCACTGTTCCGACAGCCCCCACCAAGGTTGGTTATACTTTCGGCGGTTGGTATCTGCAGAAGGATAACCAGGGCAGCGGAACCGGTACGGTCTTCGCCAGTGCTGCGGGTGTCATTGCAACAGGCATGGGCACCTTCAACGGCATTTGGGCTGCTGAAGCTGCTGGAAACCGCGCAGACACCTTGAAGATCTACGCTAAGTGGACCGAAAAGACCAAGGTCTCTGTTACTTTGAACCCGAACGGTGGTTCCTATGGTACCGCTGGCACGGGCGTTACCACGATCGGGAACATTCTGAATGGTGCAACCTACACCATTCCTACTAATGTTGATAATCCAACCCGCCCGGGTTATAACTTCAAAGAGTGGAACACCAATTCTTCCGGTACGGGCACTGCATACCATGCAGGCAATACCACTCCTGCTCTTACTTCGAACTTAGTACTCTACGCCATTTGGACGGGCGCACCGGTTACCTTCACGTTCGAGCCGGGTGCAACCACGGGCATTACCTACAAGAAGGGCAGTGCTTCTAATCCTTATACGGCAACTGCCAACTATGGCGCAAAGCTCACCGCCGATGCAGGCGATACGGTTTACACGCGCACCGGTTACACCTTCAAGAACTGGTCTTACACCAATGCAACGGGTGGAACGGGCACGGTTTCTACCGCTACCGCTTCGGCCCAGGTTAATGTATCTGACTTCACCATCTCTTGGTCGGGCAATTCGTTCGACGGAACCCTGAAGGGCACCGCAACTCTCACGGCAATGTGGGATCCCTTCACCTTCAAGATTCAGTGGAATGCCGATGGCGGTACGCCTACTACCACCACTTCTGGTCATAAGTCTACCGATCAGGTAAGCATTCCTACGGCAACCTCTGCCATCCCCACGCGTCCGGGTTACACTTTCCAGGGCTGGAGGACCGGTCAGAATGGTGCTGGTGTAGAGGTCAACAACTCCAAGACCATCGAGAACACTTGGACCCTTGCTGGTCTTGCCAATAATGCAACGCTTACCGCATATGCTCAGTGGAAAGAGAACATCGTTGAGCTGACCTTTGTTGGTCACAAAGATAAGAACAACGCCATTACGGCGAATGTGGCATATAACGACAACAATGGTGCCGTTCCTACTACCATCTATGTGGGTGCAGCAACGGGCGCCATTTATTCCAGCAGCACGGCAACCACTCCTACGGCATTCAACATTTCCCGTAAGGTTAAGCCGAGCATCGTTAACACGAACTTCGATTTCTTGAAGTGGCAGAAGAACGGCACCGATCTTGTTGCTGCGAACTACACCTCTGCAGGCGTTCTTACCGTTCCTACCAATGCACAGGGCCTCTATGAAACGGCAACCTACAACCTGATCATGGGTCCGAAGCAGTATGGTTACACGGTTGAGTACTACCTGCAGGATGTAACCGGTTCTGGTTACACCAAGGATGCAACCCTTACGGTTACCAGCGGCACGGCTCCATTCGGTTACCGTGTTGAATCGGGTACTTCTGCCAGCGTGAACGACACCTCTTCGCTGGTTACCTTCGTGCGCAAGACCTTAACGGGCTTCACGTACAATGCAGGCGTAACGGGCACCAATGGCTTCATCGTGAGCATTGGTTCCAATCCGAGCGCAAATCTTATTAAGTTGTATTATTCGCGTAATTCTGCGAACTTGAACATCTCGTATGCAGGTGCGGTTCCTCCAGGAGTAACCTACACGCCTGCAACGCAAAGCGTTCGTTACGACACGCAGGTTACGCTCACTACCCCCACTGCACCTACTGGTTATAAGTTCACCGGTTGGACCGTTACTTCGGGTTCGCTGCAGTCGGGCGAGAACCTGAACATCCCCACGGGCGGCAACGCATCGTTCCATATGCCGGACAATGCGCTTACCATTCGTGGTAACTGGGAAAAAGAACGCTACACCGCCGTGTTCAAGCTCTCCAATGCTGCAGATGGCAGTGTGGTGGGCAACATGTCGGGCACCAGCACTTTCACGGTAAGCTATGGCGACACTATCGCCACGGCTCCTACCGCAGCTCCCAACGATTCAAAGAAGTATTACTTCATCGGTTGGAACGTTTACACAGGCTGCACGGGCAGCAACGAGAATACGGGTACGCTGGTTGGCACGAAACAGAATTCTGAGATCAACGGTACCTTCCCGATCAACTCCAACACGGTATTCGTGGGCCGCTTCGGCGAACTGATCGCCGTTTCCTACCTGCCAGGCGCTAATGGTGCCTTCACCGAGGTCAATGGCAACATGGCGGGCGGCACCGTTACCAACGCAGGTACCGTGTATGAGAACCTGCAGCAGACTTGGAACTTGCCAGGCTTTGCCCATGGTAATGGTTACACCAATACCTCTTCGTTCGAGAATCCCAACACGGGCCGCAACACGGGCAACCCTGCTGCGAATCCTGGCTGGAAGTTCGTCGGCTGGAGCTGGGTCGATGGTGCTGGCGTTGCGCGCCAGAACACCGGCCACTATGTGAATTATGTATTCGTAAAGGATTCCGGCAACGACATGCCTACCCTCTGCGACACCTCGTATAAGTTCACCGCACTGTGGGAGAAGACCTGGCAACAGGTTCACTTCAGCGATCAGTGCGCCAACATCGCGGGCGTAACGGGCACGGGTGCGACCGATCTGAAGCAGCAGGTCGGCGATCGTGTGACCTTGCCGATGACCTACCATGATGTCGACAACAAGGGTGCCTACACCTTCTTGGGTTGGACCACGGTTGGCATGGGGTATGTTGCTGGTACGAGCCCGCTCTACACCAACGCAGCAGGTCATGCGTTCACCATGACGGCTGGTACGCAAAATGATGCGATCTACAAAGACTTTGCCGAGGTTATTGCCGATGGCCACTATGGTGTAACGCTCTACCCGGTCTTCCAAGAGAATAAAGCAACCATCAATTACACCTTCGCCACGGGCTGCGGCTCCATGGGCACGGTTACCCCGGGCTCCGAGAGCATTAACATGGCAACGGGCACCGCAGCAGGTGCAACGGCAACGGCAGCAACCGGCCATGTGTTCCGTGGTTGGTTCAAGGACGCTGCTGGTACTCAGGCTGTTGATTCTTCGTGGCTTTCGGGCGTCAACAGCAATGTGATCAAGCCGCTCAAGGTCGATGGCATCTATGCTGCTGGTCCTGTTATCTACTACGCACTCTTCGAGGTTGAGGAGTACACGGTTCAGTTCAACATCGGCGACACCACCATGGGTGGTTGGGCAGATGGCTCCTCGAACGTAACCAAGCAGACTGCGAACCCCATTCCTTACAACTCCGCACTTGGCGCTTCCAATGTTCCGGCTGTTAAGGGTAAGACGGGTTATGGCTTCGTTGCTTGGAACACCAAGGCCGATGGCACGGGTACTTCTTATACTGATCTTTCTACCTATAAGGTTATGGGTCCCGATGTGATCTTCTATGCACAGTGGGAGCCGCGCGATGGTTACACCATCCACTACAACCCCAATGGCGGCAACCTTACCACGGTCACCCAGACCACGGTTTCTGGCGGCGCAAAGCTGAAGTGGACCGACGTGGTGAATAACGTCATGCTCTCCGATGCGAAGAACATGAAGAAGCTGGGTTACAGCTTTGCTGGTTGGTTCACCGCAGCAGACTTCTCAGGCACGCGCATCGATGTGGCTGGTTCCACCACCACCTTCGGTCAGGCCGTTATGGCTCAGCAGCCCGGCATCACCGAAGACGATGTCCCGACGCTCGAGCTCTATGCGAAATGGGTCGAAAAAGACTACACCGTTACTTACAACGCACAGCTTCCTACGGGCAGCATCACCATTGGCAACAAGACCCCGGTTCACTGGGATTCCACGAACCTGCGTCCTGCTGGCAACGAAACGCTCAGCGCCGACGGTTATGACTTCCTCGGTTGGAACACCAAGGCAAATGGTTCTGGTATGACCGTTACCGATGCCACGGTATTCAGTGCTGCATATCAGAATGTGAACGGCACCACGACAACGCTCACGCTCTATGGCATTTGGAAAGAGAAGACCTTCACCGTGGTCTTCCGCGACGGTGCCAACGAGCTCTCTAAGCGCGAGAATCTGAAATGGGCAGACACCATTGCTTACTATAATCCGGTAACCCCGAATGGTCCGAAGCGCCTGGTTGGCTGGGATTACACCCCGCAGGGCGGCACCAAGACCACCTGGACGGGTGCTCCGAATCCGATCGCTCTTGCAACCATCGCTGGTAATGCAACGGTGGCAGCAGGCTCTACCTTCTACCTGGATGCAGTGTATGAGGACAATGCGACCTGGACCATCAATTACAACAAAGTGAATGTTGATGCTGCTGGCAACCCGATCTCCACTTCCGTGACCAAGGTTGGCACCGAAGATGGTTACATCGAGCCGGGCAACGCCATCGACATCCATAGCTTCAATGGCAAGAACTACATCAAGACCTTCAACGATGCGAACGCAGCAACCACCCTGAAGGGTTATGCGCTCGGCGATGAGTCTGTGCTCGATGCGAAGTTCACCGCAACGGTTGTTGAGGTTGCTTCGGGTGCGAACATCGTATTCAACGTCTACTGGGTCGAGAAGATCTTCAACTTCGAATATGATCTGGGTGTTGACGGCCAGGGCAATCCTGCTCCGAGCAGCCTTACCCCGCCGGCTCCTCGCCAGGCAGGCTGGACCAACGCGGTTCCGCAGCCCACCTGGCCGGGCGAGATCCCAACCTGGGATGGTCACAAGAATCCGAAGTGGCAGTATAAGAGCGGCTCCAACTGGGTCGATGTTCCTGCTGGCGCAACGGTTTCTTCCATCGCAGCAACCGATGACAACACGAACCCCATCGTTCTGCGCCTTTTGTGGGCAACCGATACGGCACGCATCACCTATGCGGCTCAGGAAGGTGGCTCTGCAGCGGGCGGTGCACTGACCGTTCCTGCAAAGGGTTCTGCATCTGAAGACATCAATGCAGTTTCGGGTACTCCGACTGCCATGACCGCAACCGCAGCTTCTGGTTACAAGTTCGACGGTTGGTACAACGGCGGTACGCTCATTACTAATAATGCAACCCTCACGGTTACCAAGAACCCCACCAGTGGTCTGTTCGAGACGGCAACCTATACTGCTCACTTCTCGAAGTTGGGCGACATTGCCTATGCCATCGAGCATTACTTCGAGCAGGCTGATGGCTCCTATGTCATCAACAATGGTCTGACCGGCTCTGGCTCTGGTCAGGAAGGTTCACGTGTCGACAAGACCTCCGCAATGGAGCAGGACGTGAAGGGTTATTCCTATAAGGCAGGCATCACGGGCGAGAAGCTGTTCATCGCTTCGCTCCAGCCCGGTAGTGCTGATAATGTGCTGCGCCTCTACTACACGCTCAACGAGAATGCTGTTGACGTTGCAGGTACGGCACCAGGTGCAGACGCTCCGGCTACTGTTCCGGTTCCCACCTATCCTTCAACGGGCATCACGGGCGCACACACGAATCATAAGTACGGCACCACGCTGGTTCTTCCCGATATGCCGAATGTAAGCGGTTGGGACTTCAGCTGGACCATTACCTCTACTGATCCTGATTTCGTCACCCGTACGGGTGTTGCAAATGGCGCAACCTTCACCATGCCTGATGGTGCTGTGAGCATCACCGGCGTATGGAAGCGCGCACTGCACGAAGTTCAGTTCGTGGCTGGTGCCGATCCGCACGGTACGGTTTCTGTCAAGGCTCCTGCAACGCTTCCGTTCTATGTTGAGCACGGCAAGAAGATGACCGAGCCGGGCAGCACGGGTCACTATGGCTTGATCGAATTCACCGAGGATACCGGTTGGGCACTCGCTGGCTGGCGTTACCTCGATCCGACCGATGGCCAGACCAAGGACACCACCGATCCTAACAGCGTTGTTATCAATGCGAACACCGTATTCACCGCGATCTGGGCTCAGACCTTCTATGTGGCCTACGATCCGGGTTCGGGTCCGAATAACCATGGCGGCACCGGCTTCACCACGCTTCAGCGCGGTGGCACCGACATCGGCCTGGGCGTTAACGTGAAGACGCTTCCGCTGATCATTGGCGGCGCTGATCGCACGAAGGACGCACCTGCTGCCGATGGCTACAAGTTCATTGGTTGGACCTGGAAGAATGGTGGCGATTTCTACTGGATCACTGATGCCGCAACGGCAGCTGGTTATGACACCACGGGTCTGGGCACTGCAGCTCAGATGGACTTCACGGTGGAGCGCAACATCACCTTCACCGCCATCTGGGAGGCTATTGAGCAGACTCTTACCTACAAGATCGATGGCGACAATTCGCCTGCATCCAACTGGACCAACATGGGCAAACCGGGTCAAGCTGGTCTGACCACCGAAGATTATGTGGTTAACCCCAAGCCGCGCACCGACGAGGTCGTGACCTTGCTTACCGGTGGCGATGTTGAGCGTACCGGTTACACGCTGGCTGGTTGGCAGTACACCGATAAGGATGGCATCACGCACACTATTAATGGTTCGTTCACGATGCCGGCTTATGCGGTTACCCTCACCCCGGTTTGGGATTTCGCAGGCCTCAAGATCTACTTCGATTATGCAAATGGTTGCGATAACACCTACGGCGGCTTGGATAAGTTCTCCGTGAACATCGATGCAGGCAACGCATCTGCAATGCACATCGATGGCGCTACCGCATCCGCCTACACTGGTTATAAGTTCATGGGTTGGTACGAAGATGCTGACCATACGATCAAGGTTGATGGTTATGCAGTGGATGGCAATCACTTCATCGGTGATGGCACCAACGGCTGGACTCCTAAGACCTACTACGCATGGTTCGATGTATCCGAGACCACCTATGTGATCGAGTTCAACCTGCAGACCACGACTGGCTTCAACACCTTTGAGCGCACCTTCACAGGTGTGACCACGGGCAGCACTGTCGATGTTGAGGCTGCGGGCAACAAGGCTTATGCCGATCGCCTCTCTGTCGAAGCGGAAAGCGCGTTCGCAAGCTATGTATTCGATCCGACGCACGCGAATTCGGAACTGGTCAAGGTCGTTATGGCTGATGGCACCACGAAGCTTATCCTCTTCTACAATATGCTTCCGTTCGACATCACCTACGACAAGGATCTTCCGGATGCAGCGTACACCTGGGATTGGGTGAGCGAGGCTGGTCCTAATAAGGGCACTGCTGAGAAGACCATCACCATCCCGAGCGCAAAGCGCGACGGTTATCAGTTCGCTGGTTGGACCATCACTTACGTTGATCCTGTTTCGGGTGAGACGGTGACCACCGACCTGGCTGGCAATACCTTCATCATGCCGATGGCTCCTGTTCTGGTTACGGCCAAGTGGGCACAGTACATGGATGTGGTGATCGAATACTTCAAGCGCGGCGACGTTGACCCGCTGGGCACCGAGACTGATCGCGCTATCGAGGGCACCACCTACACCGTGTCGCTCGACCAGATCGCAGCCTTCAAGGCAGCTCATATGAGCGAGCTGAATGGTTATCGTTACATCGATGATGGCAAGCGCAGTGTCGTGATCACCTCTGATCCGCGCCACAACGTGATCCAGATCTTCTTCGACCTGATCAACGACTTCGGTGTTCAGTTCGATAAGAACTACGGTGACAACCGCATCATCGGCAAGGTCGAGGGCATGAGCCTGGCTGACATGCCGTATGGTTCTCGCCCGGCAGACCCGAAGCGCGCTGGTTGGGTGCTCGATGCCGATAAGACTTGGAACACCAAGGCTGATGGCACGGGTCTTCAGTTGAAGATCACCACCACGCTCGACGAGCTGTTGAAGGCAGTCTATGGCGATGATTACAACGCAGATGATTTCCTGAAGGCGGGCGGCATCCTTACGCTCTACGCCATCTGGAACCAGAACGATCAGTTCGAGGTCATCTACGACATGAACAATATGAAAGAGAAGAATCCGAACATCCTGAACGACATGCCTGAATGGCGTGAGGATATGGCGGCTGAAGACAAGAAGGGTGCTCTGTGGGATCAGGCAGGCTTCAACTTCAAGCCGATCGATAAGGAACTCTCTGCACCTCATGGTTATGAGTTCGTGGGTTGGAACACCAAGGCCGATGGCACTGGTCACACCATCACCGACGCAACCAAGTACTTTGAGATGTCTAACTGGATCAATCCTGACGTTGAGCAGATGAGCATCACGCTCTATGCAATGTGGAAAGAGATCGAGCTCGATATCGAATACCTCGCCACCGTTGGTGGTACGGTTGACCGCGTGCTCGACCGCATCAGCGCAGTAACTGGTCAGCATGTCCAGACTGGTTCTTCGCCGATCAACCCGACCGAGCGTTTGCACTCCGTTGCAACCGCAGAAGCTGGTTACCACTTCGTACGTTGGGAACTCTACGATGAGAACAAGCACGCGGGTCTGCTCCGTGCGATGGCCGATGGCGACAGCATGACCAACATCCTGCGCTTCCTGCGCAACGATGATGAAGAGATCGTTGTCGATCCGAACGAAGGCCGTTACTACGGTGCACGTTACATCGCGATCTTCGAGAAGAACGCAGATGCGACCCTCGTTTACGACATCAACGGCGGCACGCTGGGCGAGATCGATTCTGTTACCATCTCGCACGGCCTGACCACCAAGCTTCACAACGGTGTGTATGTGGCGAGCACCGGTAAGGGTTACAAGCGCCCCTACTACACGCTGGTTGGTTGGAGCACTAAGCCTGGCGAGGACAACCAAGTCGAGTACAGGCTCGGTCAAGACTACGTAATGCCTGAAGGCGGCCTCACGCTCTATGCAGTGTGGCAGATCAACTCCTTCCCGGTCGACGTTGATCATCGTGATGACGATCTGGGCAAGGTAGACGGCGGTCATGCTGATGTGGTCTACGGCGAGAAGCTGAGCCCTGAGTTCATCCAGAGCATCTCTCAGCAGCCGAAGAACAACAGCACCTTCAAGGGTTGGCATGTGACCATGACCGACTCTGAGACGGGCGAGATCGTCTTCGATCAGTGGGTCACCGATCTGAGCACTTTGCCCGACCTGCTTGGTCCGGTTGTTGGTCCGGTCTCCATCGCGGCTGACTACGAGGCAGTGCCGGTTGAAGATCTGGTTACGGAAGGCACCACGCTTCCTAAGACCGGTGACAACGGCGTACTCGGCTGGATCATCGCTCTGGTTGCTGGTTTCGCTCTGGCACTGATCGTGCTCTTCGCACGCCGCCGCCAGGATGACGACGACGATGACGACGAGCTGCGTGCACGCCGCGCTTCTGCTCCGGCTTATGCAGAGACCATCGCTTGCGCTGCAGCTGCTCTTCGCGAGAGCCCTGTTCGCATCGTGGGCGATGCACAGAGCGCAGCCCCAACAATGCTTACTCTTCGTAAGAGGAACGGTCGTACCCGCAATACCACCCATGCCGACGGTATTGCGGGTACCGCAATTTCTCCTGCGCCCTCTTTCGCGGATTCCTCTTCGGATTCCCGCAATTCTTCTTTTGGCTGTGTTCGATCGGACACGTTACTGGCAGATGCGCGCCCCGTTGCCTTCGTGCGCGGGGCGGCACTGTCCCTTGTGACGGTCGTGCTGGGATGCGCGGTGGCATTTGCCCCCGGCATAGCGCTTGCCACAGGGGATCCTGGAACAGGATCCACCTCAACCGCAAGCTCTCATATCCAAACGAACCACTCAAACACAGACCCCGCCACATCACAGACGGGGTCTTTTCAATCGAAGAGCACCAAAGCCGCTTCCGTGAGCGCATCGAGCGCAAAATCGAGCTCCGCGGCGGCAAAATCGAGCGCGAACTCGACTTCCGCGCCATCTTCTAGTGCGAGCGCGGGATGCCGCGCTTCTAAAAACACAAGCGCGGCCCCCTCAAAAGCGACCGTTTCGGGCTCTGGCAGCACGCTAGCAGCCTCCAGCGCGTCCTCTGCGGGCGGATCGAGCGCCACGGCGGCCTCGAGCGGAGCAGCTTCCGAGAGCTATTCCACGCGCATCGCGACTTCCGATAACATCAAGCGTCTGGCGTACCTTAATGCGCTCGCTAATAGGACGAGCACCTACCGTTCTGCTGCTCCTGCAGCTGCCGCTTCAAGCGCAAGCGCTAGCACGGGTGCCATTACGCGCACCGTAGGTGTTTCGAGTGTTTCCAGCTCTTCAGCGGCCAGCTCTGCTGCTTTGGTGAGCATCGAAAGCGCTGGTGATGAAAGCGCTGGCGCATCTAGTGCAGTTCCTGGCAGTCTTCCTGCAGCATCTGACGATTCTCTTGCCGCTCTGGGCAGCGTGCTGTCCCTGAAATCTTCTACTGACGATTCTTTCGCACATACTGCTGCGATGTTTGCACTCCGTTCGACCGATCAAACGCAAAATGATCCGAATCCAAATGACGGTTCAGGTTCAGGTGCGGCAACGGGGGACGCTTTTGACGTTCCGCGCTCTCGTGCTTCGGCCACCGATTCGGATGATGCCGTGATCAACGACCCGGGAGAACCCCCAGGTAAAACGGATGATAGCACCATAATCTATCCCGATGATCCCGATCCACAGCCGGGAGATGAGCCTGGAGGCAGTTCCGCCGATCCAGGTACAGATCCTGTTGTGCCCGATGACCCAGCTGATCCTGGTGATCCTATCAGCCCGACCGACCCAGCTGATCCTGGCGATCCTGCAGATCCTGATCCTGCTGAGCCAACGGATCCAGCTGATACTCCCACAACGGGCGATGTTTCCGATACGGCAGTGAAGATCTCCTATAGAGCAGGGCAGGGCGGCAGCGTTTCCTACGCTTTTGACAAGATCTGCTCCTCAACAGGCACGAAGCTTGATGAGAACGGCAAACCCACCGATAAAGAGCTCGTAGGCCCTCTTGCTGCTCCTAAAGTGGGCTACCACTTCGTCGGCTGGGCGATCGACGATCCGAGCGCCGACTCCACTGATGATCTGATCATAGTAACGAATGATGCTTCGCTTGATGCAAGAACCGTGAAGGACTGTGCGTTCTCCGATAAAGCGAACTGTTATAAGGCAGCCAGCTTCATCGCACTCTTCAAATGCAACGATTACCTGTTTAACTATGATGCCAATGGTGGGCAGCTGAGCACCACGGGTACGCAGATCGAGCCTACGCAAGCCACGTTCGGTTCCAATGCGCTCTTTTCAACGGCTGCTTCGCCTGCGCGCGATGGCTACAAATTCCTTTGTTGGAATACCGCTGCATCTGGTCTAGGCGCTGCCATCAGGGAGGGCGATGCCTTAAGCGCAGAGAAGATGCGCGGTATGGTGATCGAAGCTCCCGTTGAGGATGAGAACGGGGCAGCCATCCAGCTCTATGCGCAGTGGACCCCTATTCCAGCTGATCCGACTCCTATCGATCCAAGTGAACTTGAGCGGCCAACGCAACCAGTAAAGCCCGTAGTGCCCACAACACCGGTTTCACCAGGCACCAACAGCAATACGAGCGCTGGTTCGAATGCGGATACTAATGCGAATGCAGGTGTGAGTGCTGGCGTGACCCAGCCAAACCGCCTGGTAAATACTGCAACGGCAGACGAGAACGCTTCCGAAGAGACTCTTACTGAAGCGCCTCTGCTGATGGAAGACGATGCGCTCGCAGCGCTCTTCGCGGGCATCGGGGCAATAGGCGATGCGGTGGTCGTGCCACCAGCGCTCGAGGTATTGCCCGCTGCCACAGAAGAGTTCGTTACGAGAAGCGCTGAGGCCATCTCAGGCGTGCCTGGGACCGGTAATGGACAAGATGCCTCAGTGGGTGCTGTGCAGGCGGTAGGAGTCGCCACAGCGGCTGCTGGCGCGATTGCGATCGTGCTGGGTGTGGCGAGTGCAGTGTCTTCAACGGTTGCGCGTCGTCGTGTGGTGCGCGCGTTGGGCGCTGATGCTGCTGGTGGGTCGGGCGTTGAACCGAGCGAACCTGCAGGAAAAGCCGATTAACGAGACCCTGTGATCGCATCGTCCGTAGCGACGGCGCGCTCACAGGGTCGTTGTGATTATAGGGCCTCATGGTCAGTTACGTGCTCTTCACGCTCTATGAGGGTGATCGCATGAATGGAACACGTTTGTAATACGTCTGTTCGCTGCACTCTGGTAGAGAGGTAGGCAAACGGATGGATAGCGATAGGCAAAGGTAGGATGGGGCTGCAAACTCCGCAACATACGCATGCGCAGACGTTCTTGCAAGGTCTGCTGAAAGGACGAAAGTATCACGCCGCGCGCTTGGTGCTTTTCGTGCTGGCATGCCTGCTCATCTCTGTTGCCATCTTCATGCTCTCATTCTCGAATCCCCAGGCCAGCCGCACGCAACAGCTTGCAGCAAACATGATTCAGACAGAAGCGCGCGCAGAAGTGCTGTTGATCGCCTCCTACGACGATGCCGATAGTGCCACACAGATGCAACGCGATGCGCTGATCGATCTGCTCAATCGCAGTTCGGTAGGGGTCGATGTTGAATATCTCGATGTGAATGCTGGTTCTACCAGCAGAAATGTAAGCGATGCCTCTACCTATGGCGCTTCGCTGGCAACCAGTAGTTGGGGGCAGGCTCTTGCCAAGAAGATGCAAGATCACGGTCGTTATTCTGCGGTTGTCTGCATCGATGATGAAGCTCTCTACTATGTTGAGGCTGTTCACGAGCTACTTTTCGCCCAGACGCCCGTTGTGTTCGTTGGAGTGAGCGATGCGTCGCATGCGCAGCGTGCGTTCGAGCTGGGCTATGCCACCGGGGTGATGGAAGCTTGCGATGCGGCGGGGGTGGTTCAGGCTGCCAAGCAGATGCAACCCGATGCAAAGCATCTTGTCGTGCTCACCGACAACACAGCCACAGGCCTGGGCGATCGCACGCAGTTCGAAAAGGCAGCGAGCACTTCTGGCACCGATTCTTCCAATAACAAGGCGGTGTCCATCTCGACATCAGATGGTAGTGGCACTGCGCTCTCGTTCGGTAATTTGACTGTTGATTATCTGAATGCCTCCACCATGACACGAGCCGAACTAGGGAAACAGCTCTCATCTGCCAGCAGCGAAGACATCATCATCTATTTAGATGCAACCGCCGATGCTGCAGGCAATGCCTACAACGCCAGCCAAACGGCCTACTTCGTATCTGCAGCTGCTACCCAGCCAGTATATGCGGTCGGCTTCGGTGGAGTGGGAGAAGGGTTCATTGCCTCCACTTTCATCGATTACGAAAAGGCAGGCGAGCGCGCGGGTGAGATCGTGGTCATGATCCTGAATGGTACGCGCCCTGCCGATATCGCCGTTGAGGCCGTCACGAGCGAAGGCATGGTCTTCGACGAGCAGGCGCTCTCCAGTGCGGGTATTTCGACCTCTGTCCTTCCCTCAGGCGCTACGCTCATCAATCAGGCAGGTCAAGCGAGCACCAACAAGATGAGCGTGCTTGATTCTCTGCGCTCGATATTCCTGCCCATTTCACTGCTCGTTTTGGGCATTGCGTGCATCGCAGCTTTCGTTTTCTTAGGATATCGACGAACTGCCAATGAAGTGGCTGAAGTGGTTGCACAGCGTAACACGCTTGAGAGACGATTCTATACCGATAGCCTTACCGATATGCCGAATATGCAGTGGCTCACCGCCTATGCTGCAAGCGACGCGTCCAAGCGCGTGCGTTCGGTCCTTGAAGTGGCGTTGCTCGATCTTGGCGACCTTGACGAGCTGCATGGTGTTGATACTGCCGATGCGGTCGTGAAGACCTTGGCCAAGCGCCTCAATGGTATCGATAGCATTTTCCTGGTGCGTCCGAACCAGAGCGATTTCCTGCTTGGATTCGATGTCGATCTGCAACGCGGCTCTGCACCGCTTGATGAGGTCGAGCGCGTACTGCGCGCGCCCGTCAAGGTGGGGGAGAGCGCGATCGCGGTGAGCCCTTGTATCGGCGTGCTCAATCGCGAGCGTGGCATGTCCATCGAAGAGATGGTGGCTGGTGTCGATCTGGCGATTCGTCAGGCGGAGCCCACGGGCGCGAGTGGTGAAGTGGTCTTCTACGAGAATGACATGCGTGTAGCCGAGGAGCACAAGTACGACATCACTTCGCTGCTGAAGAAAGCGATCGCAAACGACGATCTGAGCGTGCTCTATCAGCCGCAGATCGAGCTTGATACCAATGAAGTAGTGGGCTATGAAGCGTTAGTGCGCTTGCGCGGCGATAAATATCCGCCTGAGCAGTTCATCCCCATCGCAGAGGCGAACGGCCAGATCGTTGAGCTCGATCGTATGGTCGCACGCAAGGTGGTGCAGCAGCTTGCAACCTGGAAGAAGCGCAAGCAGCGCATTCGTCCGGTTTCGATCAACTTCTCTTATGGGCAGTTGTGCGATGAAGACTTCGTGTCTTACCTCACAACGCTGCTCGAAGAATATGGTGTAGCACGCAAGCTGCTCCGTGTTGATATAAAGGAAAGTCTTTTCGTGAACGATATGGCAAAAGCCAGGAGTTTCGTTGATGAGCTCTATAAGGCGGGCTTTGGCATCGCGATCGATGGGTTCGGTGCAGGTTACACGTCGATTCCGCGTGTGATGCAGATTCCGGTAGATGCAGTGAAGCTCGACCGTTCGCTTACTGAAGGGTTGCTGGCGCACGTATCCGATAGCGCTACCACGCCAGCTAGTGCTGCCTCTGTTGTCGATGCGGCTCCTGCGGAATCTGCTGCCAGCGATGTTGCAACGGGTGTGACATCAGCTACCACCAACCCCGGTGTATCTTCTGCAGCTGAGGTATCAGGCGCTGCCGCCATGTCTTCTTCGAGCACCGCTTCTTCAGCTTCCAATACAGCCTCTGCGGTGGTTGCCAGCGCTGCAGACGAGGCGATCACAAGTCTTATCAATCTGGTGCACGAGGCTGGCAAGATCGTAGTGGTCGAAGGCGTCGAAACAATGCAGCAGCTGGAGGTATGTCGCGACAAGGGCTGCGATGTGGTACAGGGATTCTTCTTCTCCGAGCCGCTCTTACCCGAGAGCGTGCTACGGTATAAGCCGCCAAAGATCTCACTCTAGATGGTATCTCTTCGCTCTGTCTTTCTTGCGAGGGTAAGAGGAGATTTTATATAATCAGGGGGTTCGAAATAGCTCGAAGATAACCCGCAAGTATTGGGATACGAAGGAGCGGAACGATGCAAGCTCAGATCCAACAAAGAAACAAGATTCCATCCACAAGAAGCACCTCGATTGGTAAGCGATTCGCCAGCGCATTCTTTGCGGTGCTGTTGGCGTTCTTCCTCGTTCCGACACCCGCGTTCCAGATTGCTCCAGCCTATGCCGATGAACTAGGCGAAGCAGTGAGTGCTGGGCTCATGGAAAGCGCTCAGCCTGCTGATAGCCCAGCAACTCCGAAAGCGGACACGTCAACTGAGACTGTCACACAGGATAAAGCGGATCCCGCTCCCGATGCGAAGGATACCGCCAAGGACGATGCCCTCATGGGTCTCGACCCGCAAACTCCAGCAATTCCGGCAGCTCCCGAAGCGAGCACTTCCGATAAGGCATCCGAAGCGGCTCCTGAAACCGATGTTGCAAGCACTCCCGATGTGGATGCCAGCGTTCAGGATGATGCTACCGACGTGGCCACTGAAGACGAGACCGAAACTCCTGCAGATACTGAAATTAGCGCTCAAGAAGACATAGGCGTGGGAATCAACGTTCAAGGAACCATCAGGTTCTTTGGTACGACAGGTCCAGACCCCGATGATCCTAGCTATAACAAATATGATAATACGTTCGATTGTCGTAGCACGAACAAGGTGTGCATCGATCGCAGCGCGTTCAATGGCTATTCGTATGCTTCTTTGCAGGTTGAGCCGAGGTGGGGTGCAGGCCAGGAAGCCGCGCGCGAGGCTTGGGAGAAGATTCCCGCGAGTGAAAAGTACACGCCTGAGCATCTGCACATCGGTTTCGAGGGCGAAAATAGCATTGTAAGAGTTGTAAACGGGAGCTTCACATACGAGGATGATCTAGCTAACCCATACGCTAATCGCGTGAACCTGGTGTTCGATGCTACGAATGGCGTAGGCCAAGGGGTAGCTACCATGTATGTGGATTATCATTTCACGGATGAGGCAACGTCGGCAACCTATGAGGCTCACATGAGCATGCCGGTGTATGTACAAGACTCACCGAACACAGTGACGGGGATCACGGTGCCTTCGAGTAAGGTTACCACCTGGATCGATGATACGTTCTCCAGCGAAACAGATAAATATGGCTACTATTACCAATACGACGGCGGCAATTCCTCTCATAAGAGTCAGGAATTCACGGTAAGCGTTACAACCGATAACGGTAATCCTGCTGGATATTGTTTTAGTGATCTGTTCGACATTTCCATTGAAGATGAAAGTGTCATAACAATGGTGTCTGACACAATGTGGGACGATCAAGACAACGGTTATACGAACGGCCCCGATGCGCTTACCTACGGCTTGCAGTTCCGCGCAGCTAAGGCGGGCACGACCAATGTCACGATCAGCGTCAGAACATCATACCCCACGGTAAGTACCACGTTTGCGGTAGAGGTGCGCACCGATCACCCTGAAGCGAATGTGCCCGCATCTTTCGACATGACCATGGATGAGCCGCAGCGCATCTATGTGGAAGATGAAGCCTCAGGGAGCAATGCTTCACCTATCACGGTGCCTGTGCGCGGCGAAGAGCTTGGCTGGCATTATTCCTCTGCTAAGCCTTTCATAACCGATATCACTTCTTCGAATGAAAACGTGCTCTCGGTCCAGCGCATCACGAGTCCTTCCTACTGGGCTTCGTTTGCCCCATTCGAGCTTGTTCCTGTTTCGGTAGGAACGTCAACGCTCACGGTTACGGATTGTTACGGCAAGACCTACACCTCAACGGTCACCGTGAATCCCAGCAGTAGTGTAGACCCTGGTGTAACGGTGAACTCGGTCGGGCTCGTACGTTATGAGGATTGGGAAAGCGTGTCTAAGGGCACGGTCACGATGAACATCGGCGACCCGGATGGCGTGAAGCTCGCAGCTGATATCGACGCGACTGGCGATGTGACCACCAACTGGACTTCTTCGAACCCCGAAATCGCCGAGGTGGTCGTTACGCAAGATGCGAATGGCGATGAGATTTGCCAGGTGAAGCCTGTACGTGCTTCTTACGACGAGCAAAACAAGACCACCGCCGACTGTCGCATTACTGTTACTGTGAATGGCTCGGTATCGGATTACTGCAACATCAAGGTCGAGCCCGTTGAGGACTTGTGCGGTGCGGACCCGTCTTCACCGCTTGGTGCAGCTACGGTCTCTGTCTCGAAGGCGATGCCTGCCAATGTGCTACAAGAGCTGAAAAGTGTATCACTAGCGATTTCGTCTATTCCAACGGGCAGTCAGCCGGGGGTCGATAGCGCCACCTCTGCGTTCGAGAAGGACGGTGCGAAGCTTGCGGGTGTCTTCGATATCCACTTCATTAACAAGACCGATGGCACTGAACACGCCTGGAACCAGCCGTCATATCCCATTACGGTGAAGGTTCCTATGACCGACAGCATGAAAGAGCTGCATAAGTTCGGTACGCTTTCGTTCTATCACGTTGATCCGGTAACGGGCGATCGCACGAAGATGCCCACATGGGTCGATGCCAATGAAGAGTTCGTTTGCTTCGAGACCACGCACTTCAGCTCGTTCATACTGGTTGCCGAACCTGCGGCGCAAGATGATGATCCGAGTGATGATCCGAACAACAATAACGGTGGAAGTACCAACCCTGGTGATGAGACCAATAAGGGTGACTCCGATAACACCGATAAGCCCAACACAGATAAGGGCGATTCCAACAAGACTGATTCTGAAAAGGCCGATAACACCGATAAGCCGAGCGATAAGGGCTCAAAGGATGAAAAGACCACAAGCGATGAAGATGGTTCTGGCACCACGCTTCCTAAGACAGGCGATGAAGACAACGCGCTGCTCGTTATAGCGCTCGTGGCTGCAGCTGCTTCTCTGGTGTTCTTTGTTCTCTCTCGTCCTCGCAAGGCTTATTGCGATGCTGAGCTTGAGCAAGATGGTGCCTTCGCTCGTCCGCAGCAAGGCTTTTTGCCTTGCCAGGAGCAGCGCACCTCTCGTACGCGTGCATCAAAACCTCCCTTACGAAGTTTTCATCCACGCGCTTAGAGGCTCTCAGAGGCTCAAGCAGAGGTAATCAACTAGGTTGTTGATGTACTAGTAAGGTTTTCGGCGTGCTGAGAGGCTCTCAGAGGCTTCGAAAACAATAGGGATGTGGTTACACTCGCTGCCGCAGAGCTTTCTGCCGCGCAATGAGGCGCTCAAATGAGAGCTTGAGAGGCCGCGGCCAGATGTTTTATGGGTGTTTGTATCTCGGAAGCTCTTCTGAGGCCTGAGAAACGCTCTCCTTAAGGGAATCAGAACCTGAATATCGATTCGTTGTGTTTAAGCAAGGCTCACTTCACTGTTTGAAGTGAGCCTTGCTGTATCGAGAGATGACCCATCCTGCCTTTCTTGGTTTACTCGGCATCCATGAGTGTTGCTCTTTCTTTCTGGGCGGAGAATGAATCGATCATGCAGCGCCAAAAACGAGGGCGAATAAGGGGGTGCTAGCACTTTGAGACAGGGGTGCTAGCATCTTTTTCCACAAGATCCGCGAGGGACTCTCTTCGTCTGAATACACGATCGCCGCAAAGCATAGTTTTCCACATTTTTGAGAGGCAAAAGATCGCGAAGGATCGTCTTGGATGCGCGCCTGTTTCCAATCTGGGGCAGAGGAGTCCATGATCGCGCATTTGCTGAGAAAATAATTGCCGTTCCAGCGAATGTGGAAAACCTAAATTCTTTATCGCAGGCAAGCCTTTCTGAAGCGTTTCATTTGTCGCCAAAAAAACCTTCAAAATGTCCCGAGATGTAGGAGGATTCGTACGCTCCGCTCCGACTCTTTATGCGCAGCTGTTTCGCTGGCTTGCTGGGGTCTCATTCTTTACGGTATCTATGCTCGTTTTGGACAAGAAAAGAGCCGGTCGTGCAGCCCAGAGAAGTTTGTGCAGATGTCTGCGATATAAATCTTGTTTTTCGTGTCTCAACTCCCACAATGCGATTTCATCTTCATAACGCTATGACATCGCTATGGGCAAATCGCGAAAAAGATGGTAGAATAAGGCGCTTGCATTTTGCGCGCGCTCAAACGCTTCTGTACAAAAGAGGCGGCAAGGCGTAAAAAGTGCAGTTGATAATGGTGATTTTCGTGTGAAGAAAGGAGAGAGCCATGAAAAAAATTAGCAAGGCGAAAAACAGCTTCGTCGCCCATGCAATTGTTGTGGCTGTTTCTTTATTCTTAGTTGCCTTCTCGCTCAGCGCTCCAGGCGTTGCGTTCGCAGAAGATGTCGAGGTTCAATCGAACGAGCCTACTCAAACCCTTATCGACCAACCTGCTGTGGTGGCAGAAGCTACCCCTGCGGTTGAAGCTGTTTCTGCTCCGAGCGATCCCGCTCAAGTTTCGGGTGTTGAAGCTGTCCCCGGAAATTCTAGTACTCAAAAGTCTGAAGGCGCATCTTCCGCGCTCGATAATGATAAAAACACGAATGTGGAAAACTCTGCCAGCAATCCTGCGGCATCGAACGATTCTAGCGCAACCGAGTTTTCCACAACGCAGGTAGAAGAGAAAGCTACGATTAAGCCCGCGGCCGATTCTCCCCACCGCGTTAATCTTTCTTTCAAGATTCTCTATCAAGGATCAGAATTCCCCGATGGATATGAGATCGGTCATAGCGACTCCGTGTCATTCGTTTGCACCATGGGTGATTCGCATGCTAGCACTGCTGCTAGCCATATGATCAGCATGGGCGACGTTCTGATTGAGCGCGATGCTTTGGCGAAGTTCCTGAGAGAAGGTTACGAGATTCGCGGCTGGACCAAGAGTCTGCTTGCTGGTGCGGAGGTATACGGCTTCGATCGTGATGGCATAGAGTGCATGGATGGTGAAACCATCTATATCGTGGCAACGTACGGTCCGGCAGCAAACCAATTCACCGTTAATTTCGATGCAATGGGCGGTTCGAACGCACCTGAGTCCCTCACTGAGGTCAGCACGGAAAACGAATATACGTTTACCATCTCTGATGCGGTGCCTACGCGTGAGGGTTATAACTTTGTAGGCTGGAGCACGAATTCAAGCCTGCTGCCTCCTTATCTCAAGGCAGGCGATACGGTCACCGTCTCTGAAAACGATTCCTATGCGATCACGCTCTACGCGGTTTGGGAGATTGCAAATAAAGTTGAGCTCGTTTACGCGGTCGACAATGTCCCGTATGGTGATCCTGAAGTTTTCGCAGAAAACACCAGCGCCATTGTTAAGGGCTGCGACTTCGTCAAGGAAGGCTACAAATTCATCGGCTGGAGTCGCTATCCGATGGATGATGTTGCTTCTTATAAAGAAGGCGACTCCATCATCATGGATGACAATATATGGCTTTACGCGGTTTGGGTAAGAACCTACACGGTCACCTATACCGATGGTCAGGGTGGAACGGTCTTTGAAAACCAGGTCATCTCTGGCGTGGAAAGTGGCACGAGCACGCCAACATTCCCTGTTTCAAGGCCCTCCAGCATCGTGATCAATGGTGATAAGTATGTCTTCAGCGGTTGGGATAACAACGTCGAGGTCGTGCTCGGGGATATGATCATCAACGCCATTTGGAAGTTGGATTCGAACGGCAATGGTGTAGCCGACGAAGATGAAGCCAAATTCAGCGTTACCTATACCGATGGTGTTGGTGGCACGGCGTTCGGCGATTATGTCATCTCGAACCTTCTCGTAAACACCGCCACGCCGCTCTATAGAGCACCAGAGCGCGCGGGCTATATCTTCCAAGGCTGGTCTCCTACGGTAGCCGATATTATCACCGGCAACGCGATCTACACCGCAATCTGGGCTGAGGACAAGAACAATAACAACATTCCCGATAGTGAAGAAGAAACCTACACCATCATCTTTATTAATGATGTAACAGGCGCAACGCTTCAAACCACGCCAGGTGTTCTGGGTGGGCTTAATACGCCTCAGTTCGCAGGTCCCGCTCCGACCATGACGGGTTATGTTTTTGTTGGTTGGTCGCCAGCGCTTGCGCAGACGGTCGACCCGGCTGCTGCAGATGAGTTCGGTAACATCTACTACATAGCTCGTTGGGAAGTCGATGCGAACAACAATGGCATCGCGGATGTCGATGAGGCTCGATACTCTGTTATCTATTCCGATGGAGCGAATGGTTCGGTCTTTGCTGACCAGATCACTACGGGGCTGTTGAGTGGTCTTGCTACGCCGCAGTTCACGGGCGAAACGCCAGTTCGTTTAGGTTATATTTTCGCAGGTTGGTCATCCAGCCCTGCTGGAACGGTCGATCCAACTGCTGCCGATAGTCTCGGACGCATCATCTACACCGCGCTTTGGGCGGCAGATGTGAACGACAATGGCGTTGCCGATAGCGAAGAGCCAACCTACACCATCACCTATACCGATGGTGCGAATGGCGCAGCTTTTGCCGATCAAGTTACCTCGGGCTTGCTGGGTGGTGTTGCTACACCGCAGTTCTCAGGCACGCCTACTCGTACCGGCTATAAGTTCGTTGGTTGGTCCACCGAGCCCGCTTCTACGGTTTCGGGCGATGTTGTTTACACAGCGCTGTGGGAAGCAGTAGAGCCCGACCCAACGCCGGGCACCGATGACCCAACGCCGACCCCTGGTCCCGACGATCCCGCTCCGACTCCGGGCGACGACGATGACAACACGGGTGGCAATGGTTCAGCCACCACGCCAGGCACTAACGAGCCCGGCAACGTTACGCCTAATCCTGGTCCTGCAAACGGCACCACCACTCCTGGTGAAACCACCATTGCCGATGATGAGACTCCTCTCGCAGGCGGCGCAGGTGAGACTGAAGATGACCCCGCAGAGGGCGATGTGGCAGACGATGCAGCGGTAGCTGATGAAGCCGCTGGTGCGATCGACGAAGCTGCAGGCACCGAGATTCTCGATGATGAGAACCCGCTGGCAGCAGCTGATCATTCCAGCTCTTGGCTCAGCTGGCTGCTCACCATTGGCCTGCTGCTCGTGGTTTGCTTCGGAATCTTCTTCCTCATTCGTCGCAGGAAGAATACGCGTGAGCAAAATCAATAATCGCTCATAGAGCGCACGAGCGCTAAATCGCATACGAACAAGATAAAGGGCACCACGTGGTGCCCTTTCTCATACCCCATTCATTCGTGATGATAGTTTGGAGGTTTTACGTTGCGGCTCACGTGTTTGCTGTGCACCTGATAGGCTTGCCCTATGACTAAAACGCAAAACTCACTCTTAAACACACCACTGCGTTCGCCGGTCACCTTCCTCGGGGCACCTAGAAACCCAGTACCCGAGCAGGAGATCCCGCCTCTGCCGACACCACGCGTTTCCCTGGCGTCTCAGCGCCTTGGGATGAAAACGACCCCTCTCGGGCGTTCTCCGCTGCTTGCGCTGCCGGCGCAGCCGCGCGAGAAACAACCACTTCAACGCGTAGATCCGCAAAAGCAATCGGTTGGTTTGCAAACGCTTTCTCTAGCCACGATGGAGCTTTCTGCCACACCCATGCCTACGCAGAAATTGAAACCCATGAAGCCTTCTTCACCTCGTGTTTCGCGTGAAACAACAGCTAAATCGAAGCAAAGCATCAACGATCGTACGCAAGCACCGGCTGCTCAAGGGATGTCTGTTGCATACCTGGAATATCATTCCCGAACAATAGGCAAAACACAGTCGCAGTCAGTTGTTCAGGATGCACCTATTGCACATCTGCAGCCTTCAGGCCCTTCTATGCCGCTCGTTTCTGAGCGTCGCCTTCCGCTTTTGGGGCAGTACATCGAACTCCATCCGATCGCGGCTGTGCAGCATCCTGTTGCGCGCCGCAAATCGCGTCTGAAGCGCAAATAGACCACCTATACAGGACCGCCGCCAATACAGGCGGCGGAACTGATAGGCAACCGCATCCAAAATAAATGCGGCGTTAGCTAGATGGCACCCTAGCTTGAAACCTCAAGACGCATCCTACCTCCATTTTAGATAGAAGTCAAAACAAAGAGATGCCACTTATATCGCTCTAAATTTAGTGCTCATCTGCATATTTCAAATTTCTGTAAGCTCACGTACGAAATAACGCGAGCTCTTCTTCAACTTTTCATAAGGTCTTTCTGAAATCATCGACTCAAAGATGTTTTAGAAGGAGCGATTATATGTGCGCAATGCCTTTGTTGACGCGTGAATCTACCCATGAGATAATCGCACTACATCGTAGTGCGATTGAAAACTCGAATGAGGTGGGCATCATGGCTATGGTTTCAACAGCGATCCGTTTTTCCCCCGAAGAACGCGATTGGATACAGGCGTATGCCGACTTTATGGGGAAGAGCTTTTCGGAGGTTGTACGCGAGGCAGCTTTAGAGTACGTCGAGGATGCTGCAGATCTGCTTGCGTTTCAAGAGGCTATAGCAGAAGACGACGGCACATGGTACACAACAGAAGAGGTCAAGCGTATGGCCATGATGGCTGAATGAGCTGGCGTGTACGTTGGACCAAGCCAGCTCAAAAGGGTCTGCGCAATATTCCGCAGAAACAGCGTGCAATGCTCTTGTCTTGGGTGGAGAAGAACCTGGATGATTGCATCGATCCTCGCGCAATACAAGGAGGAAAGCCGATTCAAGGATCGGATAACGGATGGCGTTGGCGAGTTGGCTCGTATAGAATCCGTGGACAGATTCTTGATGACGAAATCGTGATCAATATCGTACGAGTTGGCCATCGGCAAGGGGTATATGGCAACTTACCCAAATTATAAGCATGTGATTTTGCAAAACTAAAGCCACGGCGCTGATCCTTCAGTACCGTGGCTTTCAAATATGTGCACCATTGTATTGCTCGAACTATGCGGTTGCCTGCATCAGGGCAACAAAACGCAGGGGAGCATTGCCTTCGTTCGCGATCCCGTGAGTCTCTCCATCGTTGCAAAACAGGACATCACCTGCTTGAACAGGATAAGTTTCATCGCCATCGGTGTAGGTGCCAGTGCCTTCGTAGATGTAGTACATTTCATTGTCGCCTGAGTGCGTGTGCACGCCGATCGAGCAGCCTGGTTCAAGCGTGATGCTCGATACATAGGTAAGTTCGCCGTGGATCTGATCTTCAGTCAAGAGCAGATCGCGATACATGTGACCTTCGCCGTTTTGCACGTGTTCTGCGCGTGCTACATCTCGATTCCTTGATAGCGACATAGTGATCCCCTTCCGCATATGGTGACAAACGACTGGGTAGTTTGTCACCTTTTTTCTTGTGTTCTTTAGTGTACGCGTCTTGTTCATATATCTGCTCGAGAACTTGGCTCCGTGTTGGGTGTTGGGGGTCGGGTAATTTGACACATCTTAGATGTGTCAAATTACCCGACCCCCAACACCTTTGCTGTTCTTTGCTTCT
>ENA-ORTF01001419-ORTF01001419.1-human-gut-metagenome-genome-assembly--contig:-NODE-1419-length-27841-cov-4.918268_pt1 | contig 27841 bp, 27 predicted proteins | sample MGYA00241908_ERZ509180 | MGnify/ENA primary metagenome ERZ509180 (study PRJEB26280, sample SAMEA2338814) | human gut metagenome | biome: human gut; feature: human-associated habitat; material: faeces... | reverse complement strand
CATGCCATGGATTCTTACACGTACTTGGTGACATCCTCCCCCACCTGTAGAGGTGGGGGCTTTTCATCCTCGGCAAGTTTGGTTCTCGTTCGATAGCACTACCGTGCTAATACAGATTTCAGTCTGTATTCGCTTGGAACATATCTGTGCTGTTTTAACCGGACTTGCCCAATCTTAGAGGTCGGGGTCTTCTTGCTGTAAAAGGATAAAAATAACCTCCCATTAATTTTGTTTTGCAGAGAAAGACTGTGTGATGCTTTTCATCATAACTGAAAAGTCTTTAGGGTCTAGTTTATTTATTGCATCTTGTGACATTAGGTGCATGATAATAAGTGCAGTAAAGAAAAAGGTAGGTTCATTGTTTTCAAAGGATTCTTTCCGTACTTCGGAGATAAATTTCGCCACCATTGTTTTTGCTGCTTGTACTTCTTTATTATCCAATTCTATCTTTTCATTGTTTATATTTATTACCAAGCCGAATCTCCTCCTTCAATGATTTATTAAATTTATAAAATTGGTATAACAACGCATTCTTTTGAAAAGAATTTAAACAATCATGTAACATATCCAATGGGTCAGAATATTGTTCTCTATAAATATCCACTAACCGATATTTCTCCAAGAACTGAAGTGCCTTTTTTTTATCAGAAAAGAACTTATAAATTTCCTCTATTGAACCAGGATGGAGATACTGTTCAATCGCATAATTTAAACAGATGGCCTTATTAATCTCACCATGGAGTTTTAAAAAAAATCCTTTTGGATATTTTATCAACATTCCCTGTAACACCTTTTCATAAACATTTAATGTAAGTTCTCTTTGTGTAATATGTACCATTTCAGGATACATTCTCCATGCATAATAAAAATAATCTGTTTTAGGACTTAATTCTGGAGGAAACTGGATGCTATTGGCTACTACCCGCAGCTTTAACATGTCTATAAGTTCTCCAGAAAGAAAAGTCCTTGTTACAATCGGGCTCCAGTCTAAAATTTCTTCAAATACATACCGGAGTAGATGCAGTGCATAACGATCATCTGCGTTCTTACTGATATAAGTTGCCGTGAATTTTGAACGGGAATTAATCGTATTTCCCAACAAGATTTGTTCATACTCCATTAAAACACCTGTTTCATTCATAAAAAACTCCTTAAAAATATAATATTTTTTCTGTTCCTATTTATTAGTATGAAAGAATATACAAATTCCTATTTTTCTGTGTAAAAAAACTTATACAGAAAAAATGTGAGATATCTCAATCAATCATACTATTAATAAAAAATGAGGTGAGATTATGTATAGAGCGAGAACACATGTAAATCAAAAGGCGTGTATATGCATGTATGAAGATACCATGCATATGCAATATCACGACATTATTGTATTTGATACGGAAACGAGCGGGGTAAAACCCTCAAAGGATTATATCGTACAATTGTCCGCAAGAAAATTTAAGAATGAAGGAGGAGAACTTATCTTAAAAGATAAAAGGAATATTTATATTAGACCTCCATTTTTCCTTGACAAGAAAAATATTGACATCCATGGGATCACAAATGAATTTCTTCAGGATAAGCAAACAGAAGAAGATGCTTTTTTAGAGATTCAAGAGTTTTTTGGAGAAAATGCACTTTTAGTAGGATATAACGTGGATTTTGATATTGATATGCTACGGGGAATGTATAAACGACAAAAGACAGAATTAAAATTTTGGTACAAGTTAGATGTGTTAGAAATGGCGAGAGATATATTGTATGGAAAGGAAATTGAAGATTATTCATTAAGTACCCTTATCCGGCATTTAGGACTCGACAGCGGGATCACTTTCCATCAGGCGGATGATGATGTGCTTGCTACATGGAGGTTAATGGAATACTGTTATAATGAGTACAAGGAGCTGCGTAAGACTCAGCCTTCATCCCTTGAGCATGTATATATCAACAGCATTTATTTTTGGAAAGGATATAATAAATTCCAACAAGGAGTCTATTTAAACACGTCACTTGGAAAAATGTATTATTCTACTTTTCAAAAAGCATGGTTTTCTTCTAACATCAACTTAGAACGTGTAGATATTGATGCAATAGAAAGAGAAGTATTGATACGGATGGGGATTGATTCTAACAAGGAACTTGGGAAAATGACAGCAAGAAAATTTGAGAACATCAAAAAAGGAAAACAGTTTGTGTAAAGACAAGGAAAGGTGGATAAAATTATGGCGATTATCGGTTCAATTTTGGGAGATATTGCTGGTTCACAGTACGAATTTCCCATTACAAGACCAACAAGATTAGATTGGAGATATTGTAATCTATTTACAGATAGATGCAAATTTACAGATGATACAGTTATGACATTAGCCGTAAAGTTTGCGATTAAAAATAACAAATCTTTTGGAGAAGTATATCGGAATTTAGGAAGAAAATATCAGAAAGTAGGCTATGGAGAAAAGTTTAGAGATTGGTTATCTCGCGATGATGACAAGGCTTATTACAGTTTTGGAAACGGGGCAGCTATGAGATGTTCTTACATCGGAGAATACTTCGATTCTGAAAATGAAGTAGAAGAATGGGCTATTAAATCTGCTGAATGTACTCACAATCATCCAGAGGGAATTAAAGGCGCGATTACAACGGCAATGTGTGTTTACATGGCAAGGACAGGAGCTACAAAAGATGAGATTTTCCAGTATGTAAAACTTCAGTATCCATTAGAAAATTATAAATATAGTATCGAAAGACAAATTGCTGATTACAGAAATTCATATCATTGGAATGCAAGTTGTCAAGGAAGTGTACCTGCTGCAATCAGATGTTTTCTAGAAAGTGATTGTTACGAAAGTTTTCTTAGGAATGTATTTTCGCTGAGATGCGACATGGATACATTGTGCGCAATTGGTGGAGGTATCGCAGAGGAATTTTACAACGGAACAGGTTTTGATAATGAAAATTTATTAAAAAAATACTTAGATAACTATTTGTACAAGATTGTATTGGAATAAGAGGAGGATATATGAGAATAACGATTTCGGAAGAAGATTTTGAAAAATATTGTGAAGTATTTGATAGAATGAAGTGGCAAGCAAAGGAATATGCGCCAACGGTAGAGGAAATCCAAAAAGAAATCCTGCCAAATATGAAACAATATGCATTATTTTTGATATGGATTGATTGCACAGGAGAGGAAACTCCGGCAAACAAGGAGAGCAGGGAATGGATAAGAGAGATTTTGAAAGAGAGTCTCGAAATCATTCGCGAAAGATAGATACAACAAAAAGGGCTCCATCATGGGCAATGTCATTCTTATCTAATTGACATTGTCATGATGGAAGCCTTTTTGTTGTCATGCAATCTGTTTGCGGAACATTTCACATTCTTTATGATCCCGCCTTTTAATTTCTTCAATCAATCCATTTACAATATCTCTTTCAAATTTTCCATTGTATTTTTTGGTAATCTGAAAAGACGTTTTCGCAATTTCATTCCAATAATCTTTCTCTCTGTGTCCATCTTTACCGTTTAGAAAATCTTTTATCATTTTCCAATATTCAGAGAAAAATTGAAATAATTTAGAGTTTTTTCCTGTATCACTTTTTATTAGTTTAATCTGGAGACCATTTTTACAAGATTGTCGTTCCTCCCGATCTCTACGTTCAATCTCTGCTATTAAACTTAAAAGTAATTCGATACAAAATTGCTTATACTGTCCATTATATTTTTCAGACATTTCTTGTGACCGGCTTACAAGTTCATCCCAGTATTCTTTTTCTCTTTGTTCTTCTTTTCCATTTAAAAATTCCTTTACGAATTTCCAATATTCATTGAAAAACTGAGATAGCTCAGAATCTTTATCCATATTACTCATCAATACAGGTACGTCTTTTCTATCAATCATTATCCTCTTCCTCCTCATCTGATTCTTCATAATGTAATAATTCATATACCCACTTTGGTACACCCTTTTCCTCAATATAATTTGCTACTGGATATAAGATAAAGAACAAATATCCAATGATTAAGAATGGGCATGCAATTGGGTGGAGCGGACTTGTAATTACTGCCATAAATCCACATACTGTTCCTAAAATAATACTTGCTGCATAACTTTTTTTCATAACTTTTTCCTCCTATCATCAAAACAATACTTTCAAAAGTAGTATGTGATTTTGAATAAAGAAACAAAAAAAAGTTCTACAGAAAAATCGAGTGAATTCCGATTCTGACATACTATATATGAGAAAGTTAGTGCGAATGTAAAAATCCTGGGAGATTCGCACTACAAAAACAAAAAATATTGTTCTTGCTTTTCTAAAAAATAAAAATGCGAAAGATGACAATGCCTAATTTTTGTATAAACTTTCTAAATAAAGCAGAGAAATCACTACCAATTTTATATGATTTCGCTGTCGCATCCCTCGCGGATGCGTGGATTAAAATGTGACGACAGATTTACTTATAGCTCCAGTTAAGTCGCATCCTTTGCGGATGCGTGGATTAAAATGTATTGCTCTGATTTGCCATGTGTGTAATTAAAGTCGCATCTCTCATGGATGCGTGGATTAAAACCTTTCGGAGGGCTGGGCACTGTAAAAACTGACTTCTGTCGCACCCTTCACGGGTGCGTGGATTAAAATCCATCAATAGTAGTATGACAGAATAGTCATTCAGTCGCATCCCTCGTGGATGCGTGGTAACTTGTCGAGGTATCAAGATTGTCATATAGGAGGGCTTAAAGTGTGATTATTAAGAAAAATAATTTTCGGAAAATATTAGTTGCTTTTTGCATTGGAACTTTTCTATGCACTGGATGTCATAATAAACAAAATATAACACAACTAGAGTCTTATGATGGGAAAGAACAAGTTTCCGAAGCAAAAGAAGAAAGCAGGAGAGAATATAAATATCTTGCAAAAACAACAGTAAAAAATGGAGATGCAGAGGTTCGTTTATTTATACCATCAGAATCAGAAAGGGTGGCAGCCTCACAATCTAAAGCTACATTACACGGGGTTACAATTAATAATGAACTCCTGAAAACTGCAGAATCTCCCAAACAAATTTCAAAAAAAAGGCTAAAAGAGGAAAAGGATGTACTTGCTTCCAAAAAGAAAATCCAGAATATTGTATCTGATAAAGGTTCCGGAAATGCAGAAGCTTTTCTGTTTAGCTTATCCTATGATATTACAAAGAAAGACACGATTTATCCTTGCATGGAAATTATTAGAGCAGAAAAGGTAACACCGGAATATGTGTTAAAGACTATAATTACTGTAGATAACCGATACACGGACAAGGAAAGTAATAGTCTTTTACAAGAGATTTCTGCAGCCTATGGCATTAATTTGCAAAACTAATTTGGGAAGGATGTTTTTACAAAAAAACAAGAATTCCCCCTACTTCTTTAGGCTGCAGGATGAATTGCAGAATTCATGTAATGTCAGTGATGGCGGAGAAACGGTATCCCTCACTGACATGAAGTTAAAACCCTGCCGAAAGAAATACCGGCATTCAGCCTCTGCATAAAGGATACAGGCTGGGGATTAAAACAAAATACTGTAACTGTATAGGCGCAGATATAAATACTATGTTATCACATTTTTATAGATGTGTGGATTAAAATAACTGCCAGAATAAGCTGCTAGAAAGCAATATTGTATAAGAAAAAGAGAGTAGCTAATGCTACTCTCTTTCTCTAAGTTACAAAATTAGGAGTCATCGATTAATATCGACAACTGATATAATATTATTATATCATATTCATCATATATGTCAAGAAATATTTTTTTAACAAAAAACAAGAATTCCCCTACCTCTTTAGGTTATGGGATGAATTGTAAGGGCGGAGAAACGGTATCCCCCCCACTGACAGGAAGTTAAGCCTTGCCGGAAGAAAATCCCCGGCATTCAGCCTCTGCATAAGAAATACCGGCTGTGGATTAAAACAATAGCGGAACATCTTACTAGACCCCGATTGCAGCAGGTCTTTTTTTACGAGGTTAAAGTTATACAGAAAAAGTGCTTTTTTGTCGATTCTATCATACTAATAATGAGTTACAAAATTAGGAGGATGAATTGATGAAAGAAAACACAACAACCATTTTTTATTTTCCGTTAGGAACCCCTTACTTTCCAAAAACAGATTTAAGATTAGAGAGAGCAAAGTGGACAAATATAGAAGATTTAAATGGCATTGATAAACTGTATAAATTCCTTGAAATCCACATGGGGAGAGATGATGGATATTACGGATATTATCCTGTTTATAGCCGTCCAATCTGTAATGGAAGACTATTAAATATAAGACAAATTGGTTTTATTGATTCACAGGATAGTATTAGGTCAATAAAAACATTCGGAAATTTAAGACAACACATGGATTATTATATTGTGGCAAATAGCTTTAAATCCCCTAAATTTCGCAGAGCAGTAAATGTACATAGTCTAACAAATATAGTGGTTGATATTGATGTACATCATGCAAGAGGAGGCATTAAAGGATGCCGAGATGTTATAATGCAACGTTTGGATGCATTGTTATATCTTATTTTTGTAAAAAAACCTATTGGATTGCCTTGTCCCAACACAGTTGTACATACTGGCCGGGGAATACAGTTATGGTGGACAATCAAGCCGTTAAGTGCAAAGAAATTAAAATATATATATAAGGGAATACAGGAATATCTTTTTACTGCACTCGAAAAAGAAATCAACTCTGCAGATCCAGAATTAAAAGAATATGTATTGTTAGATATCTCTGCATCAAAAAAGATGTCAGGGCTTTTTCGCTTGCCTGGAACATGGAATACAAGATCAAAAACATATGGAGATTTCTGGATATTGCATGATAATAAATTAGATGCTGCCAAATTATATTTCGCATTACATCCAGCAACAGGAAAACCTTACATAAAATATAAAAAAAAGAAGAAACAAGGAAATCCTGTGTTTCGAAAAAATAATTATGGAAATCATATTGACAACATGATTCGCAGCCTGATTGAATTACGAAGGTCTGCGGGTGAAATGGAAGATGGTTACCGTGATTTATATTGTCTCATTGTCTTATCTGCTTATTTATCAAATGATACACCAGAAGATGAGGCATGGAATCGTGTTGTTGCGCTCAATAATTCCTTTAAAAATCCTTTACCGGAAAAAGAGCTGCGTAGTTATATGTCAACAGCAATGCGTAAAAAGTATAGATACAGGAATGAAACAATCATAGGATATCTTGGGATAGATGATGAAGAACAAAAAGCATTAGGATTTTATCCTGCTAATGTACATTGCTATGAAGAAAGACAAAAAGCCAGAGAGCGTGGACAGAAAAGAAGAAAAATGAAAGAAAAAAGAGATATTAAGATTATCGAATTATTTGCAAAAGGAGTCCTGCAGGAGAAAATTGCAGAACTCGTTGGCTGTGCACAGTCAACTGTATCAAAGATATTAAAAGCAGCAGGAATCACAAAGAAAAAAACAGGGATTAAAAAAGCTGTAACGATTCTATGTCAGAAAGCAAAGAAAAAATGTAAAAAAGAAGTTAGATCAGAAGAAAAATTAAAACGATTAGCTGCCGAAGATCCGGAATTTGCAAAAACAATGGAAAGACTTGCTGAGTTAAAAGAAAGCAGGAAAAAATATGAGCGAACGAAAGCAGAATTTGCACAGGAGTCAGATCAAGAATTTTTACTTATGGGGGAAGAAGAATTCCAATACGTGATCCAAAACAACTGTGAAGAATATAATCATTCTCATGCTACAAAAATTGTAGAATAAAGTAATATAATTCCCTGAATTGTAACAAATTAGTGCCACAGAGATATCTGGGGCTTTTTGTCGTATAGTAATTTCACGCCAACACAGGATATTTCCAATTACCAAAGATGATAAGGAGACCTGCTCATCACATCAGCCCAGATTTCTGTCATTTTTAGGTTGTGGGATGGCTGGGGATTAAAACAATATTCCATCGTGCATATATAATTGATGTTTATATTTGGTCCCTTGGTCTGTTTTCTTTTGGGGTTTGTAGTTGGTGGTGTATAGGCTCTTTTCTTGTATCCATTATCTTTTTGTACAGAAAAACTGCCCTATGGCATATTCTTTCATACTATCTATGAAAGTTCTTACAGACTACATTACGAAAGGAGTGTGTATTATGGACACTATTTTTACTAGGGACTCTACACTGTCCCCCTCTGAAACTTTACAACGTGCATCATCTGTACTTAGCAGTATTCAGCATCCCGTTTCTTTTTTGCCTTCTGCTCACTTTTATGCTGCGTCTTCTGAACAGAATCTGGTTGGTACAGCCATATCTATGGACTTTTTGCAATCTAAAGTCTATAAGTCTTATCGCAAAAAACGTTTTCGGGAGCTGTCCTCTTACTGCTTTGATACTATCTTATCCCCAAAAGAATTTTTCCAGCAACTACTAGGGAATATGGGTAAATTTCTTTATATCCGTTGTCAGCCCGACTTCTTTAATCTTTATCCTTCAGACTGTCTTCCTGCTATGCTTGTTCTTGCTAATGAACTTTATGAAGCTTCTCTGAACTATACCGATGATAAGGCCTTTGAGATCTCGGAAGCTTTCTATATAGATTTCTCCCGCTATCTCTTTCATCAGATTGACTGGTGGCTGGTTCACTGTTTCTATAGCGGACGGTCTACTATGCAGGATTTTCTATTTACTTCCGCTTTTGATATAGATAAAGACAGCTCCGCAATGGAACTTCTTTCTTACCAATTGACTGGGTATATCCTTGACCTGCTTTATTACTATGTATCATCTAATGGACAGGAGACCAATTGTTCCAAAGCCGCCTTCAGAGAGAGTATAGCTGAAGATAAACAAGAGATAGCTTCTCTTAACCAACAAGTTACCTCTCTTACAGCCCTTTGTACGCAGCTAAAAAAAGATAATCTATCTTATAAACGTCAACTAGAGCAAAGTTTTTCGCAGACAACGGGAGAAGATGAGAAGATTGGTGATATACAACGGGAGTTAGAACAGGTTTATACAAGATTAAAAAAGATTTCTTGGGAGAAGGATAAGCTTACAGAGAAAAATGCTCAGCTTATAGAAGAAAATCATCTCTTAGAACAGCTATTTTCGGAACGGAACAGAGAAAAAAATGGTACGACTTTTTCTAGCATTGATTATTCTTTACCTTTTCTGTTTGTTGGAGGACATTATTCTACCGTGGACAAGTTACGTTTCCTTTTCCCTAACAGCCGCTTTATCTTTAACGATAAGGAAGTGCCCAAGATTTTGGACCTGTCTACCTGTAAAGCGATGTTTGTGTTTACATCTTTTGTAAGCCACACTTTATATAACAAAACAAAGTCTATGTGTAAGTCAGCTGGTATTCCGGTCATACATGTCAACCATTCCGGATTGAAAGCCGTTTTAGGTGAGATATCCTCGGGATATACAATGTTGTCTTAGAACATGTTCAACATAAAAAGGAGAAAGTTATGTTTAAGAAAAAAAATTCTATCAATAATCGTTTAGAAGCCCCTATTCCAGAATTTAAAGAGGCAAAGAAAACTAAAAGGAAACCGACTGCAAGGCAGCCTAAACCTCCTAAAATAAAAGAGAAAAAACAAAAAAAACAAAAAACCTTTAAACAGAAACTTTATATTGGATTTGCTACTGCCTTTGTGTTCTCCTTGTTTTTTGCTGCATTACTACTTGGAAAACCCAAAGATGACCAGCTCATACTCTTACCAAATGAATCCGGCACCCTTTCTCTTACAAATCCTATCCTTGATCATGTTGCATCTTTTCAAAGTGAAGATGAAAACATAAAAGTAAACAGCAATGGTAAAGTTAAAGCGACAAAACCGGGTGTTTACACGGTGAAAATCTCAGCTTTATTTCGTACTTTCTATTGTGAGATTCATGTACCAGGTTTTAAAGAGGATAATCTCATTCTTTCTGCTGGATATACATATCAGTCGCAGGCAGTTGGTACGGGTAACGATACTGTAAAATGGGAAAGTTCTGATAAAGGGGTTCTTACGGTAAGCCCGAATGGTTCGATCGAAACTTTAAAAGAAGGAGAAGCAACGATAACAGGAAAAGATAATGGTAAAAAGTTTTCCACAAGAGTGCAGGTAGTTGGTATCTCTATAGACAGCTCTATTATTTTTTCGAATACAGAGCATCAATTAAAGATCAGTGATGCAGTAAGAGACAAAGTAAAGTCATGGAGTGTAGATGATGAAAACATTGCCTCAATTGATCAGAATGGAAAATTGAAAGGATTATCTGCCGGTGATGTCCGCGTTACATGTAATATCGGTAACAATACTCCATTGTTTTTAAATGTTACAGTTGCAGGACTTGATAAATCAGAAGCATACTTAAAGAAAGACGAGAGTATCCAGTTAAATATCACAGGGTTAAGCAGTACAAATGGGCTTCATTTCACAAGCGATAACACAAAGGTCGCTACTGTAGATGAAAAAGGAGCTATCACGGCGAAGAATGCAGGAAAAGCCAACATCACATTAGCTGGAGCAGGTCAGAGTATGTCTTGTACAGTTTATGTTATGGATATTGCCGATAGTTATATTATTCCATTGGGTTCTACACAAAAATTTAAAATGGATTATCTTGGTAACGATGCAAAATATATCATTGAAGATACAGCGGTTGCTTCAGAAGCTTCCGGGAAAATTACAGGAATATCTGAGGGACAGACCAGTATGACCGTAGAATCACATGGAAAATCCTTTGATACAACTTTATATGTTGCACAGATCCAGCCAACATCTACCGAGGTTATGGAAGGAGAAGAAACTTCTGTTATGATCACAGGTCTTCCAGATGGTATCAGCCCAACGTGGCGGTCCGAAGATGAAAAAATTGCCAAGGTAGATGGAAATGGGAATATTACTGGTGTGAAAGAAGGAGAAACGGTTATAAAAGGAACTGTAAAAGGAATGGTATTTTCATGTAAGATAAAGGTATCTAAAGGGGCTGCTACTGAAGCATCGTCAGAAGAAACATCGGGGGAGACAACGGAAAGTTCTTCTGAAGCGGCAGAAAGTACAACACAGACAAAGGAAAATTAGAAATATTTTACTGATATGCCCATGTTTTTTGCATGGGTCTTTCAGTAAGATAAAGGAGAATATATGCTAAGAGCAATCAAAATCATACATAGCTGGAACCAGATAAAAGAATATCGTTTTTTATCCGATTACTTTCGAATGATGGGAATTTATATTTGTGGATATACTCCACAAACAGACTGTTTATCTTCTGATTTTGATGTTGTAATTATTTTAAAAAAGGACATGGATAAAAATGATGTAGAAATGTTAGAAGAGCGTTATCCCAAAGCAATAAAACAAGTCTTTAATGTGGATAAGACGAAGCTCAATGATGATTATTTAAAAGAAATGGTACAAGCCATTAGGAAAAATAGATTTTTTTCTGCTGTAGAAGTAGAATCCATGGAAGAGTTAGCAGAAATCTATTATAAACGTAATTTATCATACCATCGAAATGCGTATGATTCTTTTTATAACAATCGAATAGTGATGCAACGTGCGCAGGATGCTTTTGTAGATGCGTGTATAGACTTAAATCATATGTCAGCAAATAAAAAAGAAACCGTTTATTATCTGTATGCTGCCGCATATTTACGCAAATATACTAATGAAACTTGCCGTACTCTAAATCAGCATTTTCTATTTTTAACAGAAAGTATATTAAAAATCTTAGACCAAGCTCTAAGGTTACAACCATTTTTTACCAACGCGTATCTTTTAAAAGGAATGATAGCGGAGTTAGATAGAGATATAAGAAAAGATGCAGGTGCGTATTATAAGATTGCACTCGAACAGTTGTATGAAAAACCTTATGCCAGTTATTCATACTATGTGATAGGAAAATATTACGAAAAATCAAGGAAAATGAGCAAAGCTGTAGAACTCTATACTTGGTCTTTGCGATTAAATAACTTTGAATATAGAGTGATTTATGAATTGGCTGTACACGACATAAGAAATAAGAATTATAAAGGTGCTTTAGAACGTCTTAAAATGATTCATAACATCTTAAATAAAAAGGAAGTCGCGAATTACTTGCAACCCAAAGAATACACATATTTATTCAAAATCTATCTTGAATTAGAGAATGTGTACGGAGATAAATTTTTTGAGATACAGAAATATAAAGAAAGCGTACAAAGGAGAGATAAACTATGTGATATGGTCAGAAATACAAAAAGAGAAAATCGGGCATATGATGAGATTTTTGGAAAATCAGCACAAACATTTCGGAAAGAAACCTATAATCACCTTATTGATATAAGGATGAAAAATAGGTAATTAATTTGGAAAACAATAGAAAGGATGGCAAAAATGATGCTGTATACAGGAGAGAGTGAGGCAATTGGAATCAGTCTAACGCCGATTGATTTTATAGAAAAACAAGAATTATTTATGACTCTGATGGAACGTATCCTTTGGTTTCCTCCTATTCTTTCCATTCTTTTTCTGTTACAATGAACAAAAACAAAAGAAGAGGACCGAAAGACATGAGTTTTGTAGGTTTAAGTTTTTCCAACGACTACATTATTGTATTTGCGGATTCTAAAGGCAGTACAAGGGATGTTGAAATATATCAGATGCTAGCGGATGATATTAAATCTGGACGAAATGAGTATGTTGATAGTAAGTCATTAAGCGATTTGTATGAGGAAAAGGTTGGAGCAAAATCGCCTATTCACAGATATCACGTGCTTAGAGCAGATGAGCCGAGTACAACAATAATTTCGCATTTGGATAGAGATGGAAATAGGTTTATACATTATGATCCTGAACAAGGGCGGGATATAACACCGAGAGAAGCAGCAAGAATTCAGTCATTTGATGATGATTTTGATTTTATTGGGAATCAAACAGATACATATATAATGATAGGAAATGCAGTGCCACCATTATTAGCTAAATGTGTCGGACTTGCGGTTTCGGAGGTTCTTGATATTTTATAAGGATGTGCATGTTATGACGAAGGCAACAATTGAGTTAATAGATCAACTATGTGACATAATTGATAAAAGTAAATACTTGATTCTATCTGGCACAATGGCTGTTGGAAAAACATATCTAGCTAATTTGATTGCTGAGAGATGTCGTGAGGCTAAATACAATGCTCAGGGTATTTATAATAAAAAAGAACATAAAGGAGAATGGAATGAGAACAGGAAGAAAACTACAGAACCGAGAAAGAGTAGAAAAATGTAAAGAAACATTGGATCAACTATCCAGATTCATGGAAGATATCCTAGATGGGAAACTCTCACAGAGGGAAGCGGCAGAGGCGTTAGGACTTACCGCACAGGGATTAAGCCATGAATTAGATTCCTGTTTTAAACAATACCTGAAACATTCACATGTGTTTTCCGATGAAGATATCAAAAACCTGTTAGGAGATGTGGAAACTCCTGCTGAAAAGTTAGCAAAGGATGTCCTACAGGTTGGAGAAGACGGCAGGTATCTTTTAATCAACAAGAAATGCCAAAAAGATTTCATCGAAGAGGTCAAAAACACATTGAATGAAAGGGATTATTTTATACTAAGCCAGTATTACGGTCTGGAAAATGGGAAAAAGAAAAACCTGACCCGAATTGCAGAAGAGATGGGAGTCAGCAGCAACTACATAGGACAACGGAGAAGATACAGTCTGCGGAAACTTTATCAATATAAATGCTGTGCCTGCCTGTTACCGGAATACAAAAAACTTCGGAAAGATGTCCGAGAATATGGACAGATGCAGGAAATACAAAAAGAAGCTTACGCAAGGGAGGGGTAGAAACATTGTCCGAACTCGCTGGCTACAGCAAAAAGGAAGTGCTTTCGGTCCGACTTTTTAAAAAATATTCTACAGAAAAATCAACCAATCTCAAATTCTGACATACTATATATGAGAAAGTTGGTGCGAGTCGGAAGCAACGCAAGAATCCCGGGAGATTCGCACTACAAAAATAAAAAATATTATTCTTGCTTTTCTAAAAAAAATAGAAATACGAAAGATGTCAATGCCTAATTTTTGTATAAACTTTCTAAATAAAGCAGCGAAATTGTTAATAATTTTATACGATTTCGCTGTCGCATCCCTCGCGGACGCGTGGATTAAAATAAATAAATTTGCAATACGCTTACCATCGTCTATCGTCGCATCACTCGCGGATGCGTGGATTAAAATAGCCCGCAATCCTGTCATAAACAGAGGGGATATAGTCGCATCCTTCGTGGGTGCGTGGATTAAAATGTGAAAGGAAATGGTAGTATGGTGTTGCCCGCCGTCAACTCTTTAAAAGTTGATAAAGTCGCACCCTTTATGGTGCGTGGATTAAAATCGTAGACATGCAGTACCCCCTTTTTCTATGTCGCATCCCTTGTGGTGTGTGGATTAAAGCAAGTTATCGAAAAAACACCTGAAAAAATGTCGCACTAAACAACATTAAAACACACCATAAAGGAATGGAGGAAATCTGATGATAAATTCCAATAAACGTAAATTATGTTTGAGTGGATGGTTAAAAAATAACTATCATTCTTCCTATAAATCTCCAGTTAAGCTACATTTTTTATTATTTTACGAATCTTTTTCTAAAATAAATGGAGAAAAAGCAGATTTTACTTATCTAAAAGGATATAATGTTTTTCTTTCTTCTTTTTCTTTAACATTTTTTGTCCTCTGCATCTCCCTCTTTTTAAATATGTTTAAAAATATTTTATCATTCAAAGAAGAATCCATATATTTATAAGAAAAAGCCGGAGACTCCGGCTTTACTTAGACAACAAAAAACACCTATACAACAATGTGTATAAGTGTTTTTCAACCACAATCTTCACTAATAAAAATATACATGCCCATTATCTTCTACAAGAGTATAAGCTTCATCCTCGCACTCTGGACTTTTCGAAAATGCTTCTAATGTTGAGATTAATTTTTCAGTTAAGACAATGCTATCGTTGTAATAAAAAGTTATGCCATTACTGATAACGTATTTTAATAAATCTTCCTTATGTTTAAAAACCTCTTTCAAAATAGATTTACAAGATAAAATAGCTGCATTATATGAGCTCTCTCGATTGGTATGTGCCGGATTTTTTAGTGCATGTGAAAATCTATCTTGCAAACAACCATATTCTGGTAGGTCCATTTGATCTTCTTTTTCTACCATTCTGTTGTATTCTACTTCAATGATTGATCTACACTCAGAAATACCGGCATTGTATCCAGCATTTTTGCTGGTATAATCCGATTTCTTCAATTTCCTTGAAAATCTGGACTGCAAATAATTGTATTCATTTAGAGTCATTATTACCCCTCCCTTTCATTCAGCCACAGCCAACAGCCAGCGTAAGAGCTGTTGCGATACTCCATATCTTTTTTCTCATGACTTATCTTCCTTTCTTTTGTTTGGTACTCCTTGTGTCTTATTAATAGAATGAAAGAAAAAAAGTGTATCCTATTTTTTCTGTATAAGTATTTTTGTGATACCTCCCCGAACGACTGGCGTCGGACGGGGCTTCCCAACTTTTAGAGCCGGGAGTTCCATTATCTACCGATGCAGCCTGAACTTAGTCCATCTCTCCGCAGAAAGAGAAACCACATCCAGGCCAACGGTAGACAGGTGCGGGGGCATCGCCGCCACGGACAGGAACTTTTGCCTTTTCCGTGACACCAGGTCCTTGACAGACTCTGGATCTTATTAACAGTTCCAATCTATAACTCAGGCCGCCACTGGCAGACCGTTGTTCACAAATTCCCGTAGCGTACTTAAGGTACGCAGCGGTGTGGAAGGAAATCCGGTTACTCCCTTCTTCTGATACTCCCTTAAGAAAAACCTGGCACCGATGTTCTGTGCTGCTGACAGGTCGCAGTTATAGATTTTTCCATTCTGAAATGTACACAGACTGTAGTTATATACTTTCTTTCCATGTTCAAAATGGTAGATGCTGTGCCGGTCCACTACTCCGGAGCCATCAAAGGCGTATTTAGAAGTTCCCCATGCACAGACACGGGAGAGCCTCATTCCCAGACGGTGTGCCTGTAATTCTACTCTTTTTTGCACGTCATTCTTTCTCCATAAGTGAATCCTTTCACGGAACTTCTTGCCCCGGATCTTCCCTTGGGAATCCAGATACTCAAATACGATACAGTCCACGCTGTATAAGACAGCGACTTCTATCAGTTTTCTGGCTGTTTCGATCGACAGGGCACGGTTGGCGTTCCGTATCCACCGGTAAACACACTGGCTTTTCTTCCCTGCCTGCTGATACATACGCTTCCGGTTAATCCTATGATTAAGACGGTCTTCTTCACATGGAAGGTGGATCACACCTTTTGCATGGACAGTACCGTCTGCTTTCATGATACACCAGGAGGCTGCGGCATTGATCCCCAGATCTACAGCAAGTATCCGGTAAGCAAGCTTATCTTTATCCTGCACGAGTTCCTGCATCTCCTTGAATGAAAAACGAATCTGGTATTTTCCCCGGACTTTATCTACCACAGGAGAAAGCATCTTTCTTGTCTTGCACAGATGCATCAGATATCCTGCGTCAGAAGCACTGATCTCAAAATAATACCAGTCCCAGGTCTTTCCGTTGTATAACTTTAATCCGATCTGTCCCTCTGCCAGATTGGACATCTTCCGTTCCTGATCGTAGAAAGTCAGCTCATATCTCAAAGGAAATCCTATTCTTGGTTCCACGCCCCGTTCTGCAGGAGACAGGGCTTTCCAGTTCGCATGGTTGGAACGATACGACTTTACCATCCCGATCGCATCTGCGATCAGGGCTCTTCTCATATAGGCCGGCATATTTGGAAAACGGATATCAAACTCTGGATATTTTGGGTCTTCTTTCTTACTTCCATGGAGCAGGATATCAAATGCCCGCCTGCGCTCCTGTGCTTTTACATGATCCCATTCTTTTAAGGCAACATCGACACAGAACCGTAACGCTTCAAGACAGATCTCTGCCGTCTGCTGCATTGATCTGTCATCGACTCTGCATTTTCTGAAGATATTCAGTTTCTTTGTTTTTCTGTCCGGCATTGCATCCAGCTGGTGTTTGATCTTTACCGTATAACAGGTATGAATCTCCATCTTTTTCGTATCTTTTGCTGCCATGGATTCTCCTTTCCATATATCTCATTTGACATATTGATTCTTTTTATATTATACTATATAATAGTACCAAACACAAGTACGATTTACAATTATCTGGAGGGTATTTTTATGAAAGAGTATATCAGGACAAGACATTCCGTTTACCTGCTCACCTACCACATGGTCTTTGTCACAAAATGGAGAAAACCCGTGATCACAGATGAGATCGGAGATTTTATGGTCGCAACAGCAAAACGCTTATGCGATGGCTACGGTGGAGAACTGATCTCCGGAGAGACAGACAGAGACCACATCCATCTTCTTGTGTCCCTGCCACCATCTAAGAACATCACTGATATTGTCCGCAGCTTAAAGACACAGCTTTCCAAAGAGGTTCATGCACACCCGGAATACGATCGGATAGTAAAAAAACACATCTATGGAAATGCCCCGCTTTGGTCGCCTTCATATTTTGTGGCAACAACGGGTTCCGTTTCTATGGATGTTGTAAAGCAATATATCGAGGGACAGCGCACCGATGAACATAAACGCAAATATGAAAAGCGTTCACTCGATTACTGGAATTCCCGGCTCTAAAAAAAAGAGACTCCCGAAAAATTCGGGAGTTTTTCTCTTAGTCTCCGACAGCCATACTCTCGGTTTCCCGAACCCCGAGCGACTTCGTCGGTCTGAGGTTTGCCGTATGGATATTTATCATAAGTAAAAAAAATGGTATCTTTATCAATTCGTGCATATATTTGAATAAAATCATTTGCACTATTAAGAAAAGGTGTCGTTATTTCATAATATTCTCCTATTTTCTCAAAAGTTATTTCCTTTTTCAACCAATGTATATAATCATCTATTAATTGCTTAATCTCCATAAGCAAACCTCCTACATGATTTCATATTGACGAATCCAATTCTTTCTCTGCAGTCTTCCTTCTTCTGAATACATCCCAATTATATCTCTGGCATGATATCTTTTGCAAGATCGATAAGCCACTGCTTTCGATATTTCGTTTTTTCTATCAAAGTGGGAAAGCAGAATTCATTAATCTCAAGGTCTAATCCAAACAGTTCTTTTGATGGAAAGATATTATTGTTCAAAAATACATTAAAATGTAGCGTCTCTTTAACTTCATTAGAAATCACCTGCCGTTTATGTAAGATAGATACAAAATTCAGATTTAAAAATTTATTGGCCTTATCCACTTTTACATATCCGTTGTGTTTTCCAGATGTTAAGCATACATCTTCTCGTTCGGACAAGAAGATCTGTAAAGCAGACCCTTCTTTTACTTCCAGTCCATAACATGGGCTAGGACGCAGAAAATAAAGCAGCATCCATGGAATATTATATAGGGTAGCCCAGTAATACATATGTCCTTCTGCCGAAAGGTAATCTTCCAATATTCTTCGGTCCATTCTTTCCCCTACATATATACCTGTTTCCTGCTGTATGATATAGACTGCCAGATCAAAATAATCTCGTACCGCATTGTATATATTTCGTTCATAATCAGTTAATTCTTTCTTCCGGGATTCTTTTGTCACTTCACGCGAGTTAGAACTATAAGGACAAAAGTGATATGCTGTCTCATTGTATGGAGCAAAAGAAAGACTGCGGTTATAATGTTTTCCATAAGGTCGGTCTGTATTCTCTAATTTTTTATATAATCCCATAAGCTGTATCGGGTTATCACAGGCCGGACAAACCCCAAAATCACGGGGAACTCCGTCTTTACCCACTTTATGATAAGGTTCCTGTTTTAGTGTCAGTTTTTCAAAATTTTCAACATTGATTTCATATGGGTTACTTACTCCTGTGTGTAGCTTAAATTTTCTCATTTCTCATCTTCCGGAACATCAACATATGTCTCAAGTCTTGGATAAACTTCACTCATTTTCCACCACCATTCCTGTGGCAGTTCCGGTACTTCCCCCTGTTCTTCTGCAAATTTGAGGCATTCTAATATATCCCCTAGCCCTATTGCAAATTCATTCGTTTTGTTTTTCAATAGGAAGAAAAGATATTCCTCTCTGTTAACATCCATATCTTTAACTACATCTCCCGTAGGTACTGCCATTTTTTCCATTACATATCCATCCTTTCTTTATTGATTGTAATGTTAAGAAAGGCGGCAAAATACCGCCTTTCCCATCAATCATACCTTTTATTTTTCCTCATTTTCAGTCTTGGGACTCTTTTTCTTCTTGATTTCGTAAATTCCGACACCAATAAGCAACCCCATCGCAATCACAATCGGTACATAAGTCTGCCAATTGTCAAATGCTCCTGTCATTGGTACTTCCGCTGCTGTCAACGTCTTAGGGATAGTGATACTGATAGAATCCTTTTAATAACGAATATCCCGCTAACGTCTTTGTTTCTTTCAGGATGTAGGTCGCACGATGGAGTTTATCAAACAGTACCTCTCCATTCTCATCTGTTTCTTTTTCGGCAACTTTATTTCCTTTGTTATCATACAGTGCAAAGGTAACACCTTTTAATGGCTTTTCCTTTTCATCATTACTGTAGTGAACTACTCTGACTTACACTTCGTGTAGAAGTCAGAGCTTCTTGCTTCATCGACCCCGGTTATTATCACACCCATTGGCAGTTTTCCCAAAATCTCCACAAGCGTTAAGTTCGGCGTGTTCCACCCCTACATATGTTTATGTCTTAGGCTGTGAGTGATCTAAGGCCTTCTTTTTTGATATTCTTTGCTGCATTTACATCTCTATCGATATGGATCTTTCCACAGTTTGGGCAGTCCCAATGCCTGATAGACAGATTCTTTACCAGCGGGTTTTTAAAACCACAATGGCTGCATAACTGGCTGGATGGAAAGAAACGACCGACTTTTATCAGCTGGCCACCCCTGTCTCTTAGCTTGTAATCAAGCATGGTTAAGAACATCCCGTATCCATTATCCAGAGTGGCTTTTCCATTCCCAAATCCACGGTTTGCCATCGCTTTCATGTTAAGGTCTTCCACACAGACAAAAGAATACTGATTGGCTATCTCTGTAGACTTCTTCTGCAGGAAATCCTTCCGTTGGTTTGCGATGTGTCTGTGAATCTTTGCAGTACGTTTTTGCTGTTTATTATAATTCTTGCTGCCGATGGTCTTATGTCTTAACTTCCGCTGTGCTTTTGCAAGTTTGTCTGCAGACTGTCGGAAATAATGCGGCATACCGCAGGTATCTCCTTCACTGGAGACATACAGTCCATCGGATTTGTAATCCAGCCCGATCGTTGTTTCTTTTGTAACAACTGCAGGAGAAATGGATTCCTCATATGCAAACAGGATGGACACCTGATAGCTGTCATCCCGATTCTGTGTTACCGTTGCAGATTTGAGCTTCCAATCTTCCTTCGGTCTGTGGTGTATCTTTGCCTTTACCCAGCCAAGCTTTGGCAGCTTAATAGAGTTATCACTGATCTCGATGTTCCCGTTTGTGATATTTGTTGTATAAGATCTTTTCGCTTTATGCTTACATTTATACTTGGGAAATCTACTGAGGTGTTTAAAAAAGCGGTCATATCCATCTTTCAGATGGTAGATGGCATTGGTTAAAGCGAATTTATCCACTTCTTTTAGGAAAGGATACTTCTTTTTAAGATGCTGGTTACAGTATGTATTTGCCTTTGTTTTAGATAAATGCTTCTCTCCATTCTCATGGCGTTCCTTCTGTACATCTAGCATCTGGTTATACACAAAACGGCAGCAGCCAAACGTCTTCTGGCACTGGATATTCTGTTTTTCGTTTGGGTATATCGTATATACCAACGCCTTGTTTGCCATTAGTCCATCTCCTTTATTAATAATACTTATAGTGGTGCTAACCCCTGCCTACTTCATTGAGGAAGGGGAATGCGCACCTTAGTATTGTTCAACATCGGTAAATACTGCTTCGTTACGGATCTTATCTCCTTCGGTATGATTTCCCTTTTTGTTATTTTTTTAAAGAAAAATATCCTGGGTTATCTGCTATATCAATATGAGCCATGCTAGAATCAATCTTTTCACGGTCATAAGTTGTTCCATTCTGCCCTAAAATAGAGATTGCTTTATAGAACATCTTATCATCCAAGAATGGTCTTTGTATGAATCCAGTGCCAGTTTTCTGCCATTGTGCATATAATGTAACCTCGGGTTCCATATTTGGATACTGTGCTTCATCCAGATAAGACGGTTTCATTGCATATCTGTCTGTAGCCCATCCGGTAAAGAGATAACCTGCTCTTTGAAATACATTTTTTGTTAGTTTCACGGCAGTTTCCCCTTTGGCACTCTGTGCTGCCATTGTACCTGTTCCACCATTGCTGTCATAAGTGATCACATAATTATCGATCTGCCAAACCGCATACAAAGTAACATTTGTACCAGTATTAATAGTGGAATAGGTATCTCCTGGATAATAAAATTTTCCTGTACCATCCCGGCTTGTATTCCATCCGATAAAAGTATGGTTGGTGTAAACGGGTTCTACGGAGTTTATTACTAGATTATGGTCTCCAAACTGCTTGCGGTCAGGATAATCTTTTTGTGATACGGACTCCAGTTTCCACCACTGGGCGTAGGAATGGTTTGCATTATATTGCTGAACCCAAGTACCATTTGTAGTACCTGCACTTTTCACATCCAGACATTGTCCAGTTGATTTATTATAAACTGATACATTTCCATTTCCTTCATCTTTAAGATACCAAAGGTAATCCGCAACACCTTCTTCCTGACTCCATAACTCCAGATCCACATTCGTCTGGTTATGAGACGGATCACTCTTTAATCCTAATGCTAATCCATTACGATTGCTGATAATGTAGTAATATTGCGTATGTTCATATCTTTCAAATATCCATTCAGTCTGTATATAATCTGCACCTGAATAAATAACTGTAGCTGGTCCGGAGTGCCTTTCATCATCAAGCTTGGCTACATGCATATACATATTTGTACCACAGCCGGATTTCATATGGTAGACTCCATTCGGTATGATCTTACATCCATTTAATTCGGTCCGTTTATCGTCATCGTATTTACCGCCTTGTAGGTCATAGGTTACATTATGCTTATATGCCACCCATTTGGCTGTAACCCATTGATCTCCTTGGCATAGAGTTATGTTAGGGTTTGAGGAGTCTAATTTCCTTCCATCATCATAATACCAGCCCTCTAAATAATATCCATTTTTTGTTACTGTTGGCACTCTTCCTATGCCACCGCCACAGGCTCTGGTATACACAGCATTACCACCTATATTTTTACTCTCATTGAGATTAGTGATTGTTCCACCATTAGTTTTGTACGTAAAATTATATGTATTCTGTCCAAAACTTACATGTTTAGTAGCCCAATGAAATTTACCATCGCCAGCTCCAGTTAGCATTCCTGTATTCGATAAGTTAATCTGAACTGTTAAAGTAACCCAGTGATTAGATGCTGCATGTCCAGAGTTCGTATTAGCTATTCCGTTAGAAAAAATAATAAATCGTCCACCAGATTGATCATTAACTTCTCCGCTTGCTCTCCATGATTTGTCGTCAGCTTGGTATCGGTTTATGTATTTGTGAGCTGGCTGTATATAACTAATATTAAAAGTGACAATAGAATAACCTTTATCGTCGTCTAATGATGTCTTACATATTATCCTATCTTTTTTTGTAATATGCCCACCGCCATTTTTTTCTATACCAACTTGTAGACCGCCACTAGAATATTGATCTGCCCATACATAAACAGAACGGGATTTATTTTTAAACAGTGATCTGTATTCTCCATCGGTTTCTAATTTATCGTTTCCACCAGCATATTCAAACCGAAGCTGCATTTCACTACCAGCTACATTGATTTTAGCTGCCCCCGTATGATGATAGTTTGTACCACCTGCAAAAGCAATATTATAAAGTAAAAACCCAGTTAATACAGAAATTACTAATCCTATAGTAATATATTTTATTCTCTTTTTTTTGTTAAAATTGCACCGGTCTCTCACAAAATGTCTGGTTTCCTTTTTCGCATCCATAAATCTCACACTCCTTGTATTCTTTTTTAACTTTTCCTAACTTTTTTCCTGGCTTATCCCTTGCTTGTTTCACTGTTTTCTCCTTTCCTTTTCAAAACCCTTGTTTTGTGTTCTGTTTTTTGCATAAAACAGGTCCTGCTCGTTTTTGCCTCATTCTCATAAGAATCCCCTTTCTTCTATTTTTCTTCTCTAATATGTAAAATCATATTGTAGAAAAACCTTTTGTAAATAGTATGACAGATTAGAAAAGCTTTCGGACAGAATGATTTTTGCAATAAAAAAAGCCCATACTTTTCCAAGTATAAGCCCTTTTTAAATCCGAATTCGATCCTATCTACTACTTGTTTTAATCCACAGTCGGTAAGTTTAACGGAGCCTGAATATCGGGAAAATCCGACTGTTGCTTAAGTCTCTTGTCAGTGGGGGATACCAATCTCTCTCCGCCCACCACTGACGCTTAGTGAATTTTAGATAATTCCTCCCCTACCTACTGATGTTGAGGAAGGGGAATCTTTATATTATTTTGTTAACCTTAACCCCTTTAAAAATCTTCACATAAACTTTCTTTACTTTCTTCGGTACCTTGATCACCATCTTCTTGTTTACACCCTTGAACGCCTTCTTATTTGCCGTTTTCTTCGTAAGCAGCACCGACTTGATAGTTACCATCTTTAAGCTCCTGCATTTATAGAATGCATTGTTGCTGATCTTCTTTATATTGATGCCGATAGTTACCTTCGTAAGCTTCTTATTGCCGTTAAAAGCCTTTGCTCCAATCGATGTTACTTTATAGGTAACTCCATTTACCTTGATGACCGCTGGTATCGTCACACGCTTCGCTTTCTTGTTTGCCTTGATAAGGCTTACTTCTGCCCCAGCTTTCGTGACTTTGTACTGGCAGCCTGCTACGGTGTATTTTGTACCTGCCTTTGGATAAGCGAGCTTTTCAAGGGTTTCCGCCTTTTGCTCACCACATCTATTACAGGTGTAAATGATCTGTCCATCTTCTGTATAAGATGGTTCTACCCTTTTTGTTTCTTTCCACTGATGTCCTAATACATCTACTGTTTCACCCTTTTTCAGAAGTTCTTCGCAGTCTTTGCAGTACGTATCACCAGTATATCCGTTTTCTGTACAGGATGCATCCTTTTTATTACGGATCTCTGTATGCAGATGCCCTGTCGCTTTTATTGTTTCTGTCCTTGTTGCTTTGCAGACACTACAAGTATAGGTTCTTACTCCCGGTTTGGTGCAGGTAGGAGCTGTTGTTACCTCTCCCTCATCCCAGGTATGCTCTGTCCTTGGAATGTCTTCTGTTTTTGTTGCTCCGCATTTATGGCAGGTATAGGTCTTTACGCCCGTCTCTTTGCAGTCGGCTTCCTTGGTAACGTTTCCCTCATCCCAGGTATGTGCTAATTTCGCGATCACTTCTCCGGAAGAGATTTTTTCTCCGCAGTCCTTACAATACATATCTCCAGTATATCCGGCTTTCATACAAGTTGCTTCTTTTGCATTTTTGATCTCGGTATGCAGATGTCCGGCTGCAGGGATTTCTTCCCGCTTTTCGTTTCTGCATTTTTTACAGATAAAGAGCGTGTATCCTGCTTTAGTACATGTTGCATCTTTATGCTCTTTTACTTCATAATCGTGGTCTTTCTTCGGAATGCTCTTACCATCAGAAAGCTTCTCCCCACAGTCTGTACAATAGGTATCACCTGTATAACCTTCTTTTGTACAGGTGGCTTCTTTTACATTGCGGACTTCCGTATGCTGGTGTCCAGTCGCAGGAATCTCTTCTGTCTTTGTTTTCTGGCAGACCGAGCAGGTGTAGGTCTTTACGCCCGGTGTGGTACAGGTCGGTCTTGTTGTGATCGCCCCTTCGCCCCAAACATGTTCATGGGTATCGTTCCATTTAGCATAAAGGGTCATGCCGTCTATCGCAGTACGGATCGTCAGGGATTCTATTCTCTTTTTATACTCTGGTTCAGTATACCATCCGGCAAAGGTACATCCCTCTTTTGTCATGTTCTGTGCAAATGGCAGGTAAGTAACCGAACTATTTGAAGAAAAAGAAGCTGTAAATGAAAAACTGTCATCCCATGTACTTCCGGAAGCATTTGTATACTTTCCACCCGGGAACTCTAAGGTCACTTTTGCTGTAGATTTCTGCCACTGTGCATAGAGTATGGAAATAGCATCCGAGGTCCTTGTCCCGGCTTTATATGTTGTTCCACTGCCATCTTTTTCTGTGTTCCATCCCGTAAAAAGATAGCCTTTCTTTGTATATTTACAGGCTGGGATGGATATCTTTGTGCCTGCACTGGCAAAAACAGGGGCATTTGCGGTCTTTCCGTTAGAACCGTTGCCATCAAAATAAACAGCAACCGCATTATCACGGAAGATAACCTGCCTTCTCTTCCATGGAGAGACATTATTATCGGTATAATTTACCGAAGCAGGTGTTACATTTTCAGATACTACCGTTGGCATCAAGGCGGTATCGCTGGAATCTAAGCGGAGATTTAAATCAAATGCTTTTGCACCCACACTATTTACCGTATCCGGCAGGTTTATGTACATAAGGGATGTCATATCTGATAATGCACTATTACCGATCGTTGTAAGCCTGGTATTGTTCAGATCAAGCTTCTTCATGGCAGAGCAGCCATAAAACGCTTCGTTCCCAATCTCATTTAAACTTTCGGGCATTTTAACTGAAAGCAGGGCAGTATCTCCCTTGAATGCAGACGCAGGAAGGACAGTAAGAGAACTTCCGGAAAGATCTGCTCCTTTTAAGCTCCAACAGTTATAAAATGCTTTTTCTCCAATCTTTGTGATATTGCAGTCAGACAACCCATTGATCATCTCTAAATTCTTGCAGGCATAAAAAGCTTCTGTTCCAATAGAAGTCACTGTTTTTGGGACAGTAGCACTGATAAGCCCACGCATCCCACTAAAAATTTGATCTGGTATTGCAGCGATCGTTGCATTAGAAAGATTAATATCTTTTAATCTTACACAGCCATCAAAGGCAGTTGCTGACAGTTCACTGATCTTACACTGTTCAAGTCCTTTTATCTCTTCCAGATTACTACACCCTGCAAAAGCATTATCTGCAATCTTTGTAACAGTGGACGGAAGTTTTATAGACTTTAACGAGGTACAGTTTTCGAAAGCCCGGACCGGAATCTCTGTAATCTCTGCATTAGACAGATCAATGCTCTCTAACGAGGAACAATCCTTAAAAGCCAGGCTGTCAATCTTTTTCAATCCTTTTCCACTGTCAGAGAAAGTGATGGTTTTTAGGTTAGAAGCGCCTTCAAAGGCTAAAGAGTCCACACGTTCTACACTGGATGGTAAAGAAAGAGAAGTCAGCTGCTTGTCATTAAAAAATGCTTTTTCAGAAATAGCTGTAAAAGGAATTCCTTCAAGGGCTGTATCGTTAATTATGATATCTGTACCTTTTGTGTAATCCCAATCATGAAGTTCTACTCCCCATTTTTCTGGAAAGTCCCAGTTATCATAATCCATGCTATTTTCAGGATTTTTCCGGTCAAAATTTATACAATAATACGCATTATTCAATTTTAAATATCCGATATTCTCAATCACAACGTCTGCATTTCCTGCTCTAGTATATGGATTCCAGTCTTTGATCCCATTTGTTGGATCACTAAATATCCATTTTTTACTGTCTTTGTCATAAGAAAGCGTGCAGGCATGATTTTTTCCCGCTACCTGAAAAGAAGGAATTCCGAGGATCTGCATCATTCTCTCCATAATCTGCGAATATTGGTCACAGACACCTGTTTTGGTATTCCATGCATCTTCCATAGACCATACTACATGAGATTTTGAGATATCATATGTCATAACACTGTGGACATAATCTGTGATGGTGGTAATCTTCTCATAGTCAGTTTTGCAATTTTTTGTTGCTTCTTTTGCCGCGGTTTCCATTTCTTTGTATACTTTGGAAGTCTTATCAACATACTCTGGAAGCATCCTTGCACTTGGAGCCTCATATTTATTGATAAGATCGTTTACTTTTTTAGTAGCAGTTAAAGCGGGAAAGTAGGTTTCGGGTTTTTCAAATGCACTAAATATTTGAGTACTTTTATCAGATTCTTTATACCCAGGATTTTCAAAATCCCCCTTATCTATTTCCAAATCAAAATTTCTTACTTGAAACTCCTCACCATCATACATAGCTTTTCCATATACTGCTTTTCCATCTGTATATGCATGCAAATCATAAAACTTTACTGTTTTACCATTTTTTAATTTTCTAATTGCTAAAAATTTCTTTCCGTTTGGCAGAGTAAAATAATCACTTTCTTCTTGTTGTACATCTTGCGTTTCCGCTGCCTGTACCGGATACGTCAGAAACAAGCCGCATCCCATTGCGAGTGCCAATGCTGTGGCAATCCCATAAATCTTTTTTCTCATAAAATCTTCCTTTCTTGTTTTAATTCACAGCCAGTATCCTTTATGCAGAGGCTGAATACCAGTATTTCTTCCGGCAGGGCTTCACTTCATGCCAGTGGGGAATACCGTTTCTCCGCCCACCACTGACGTTACACAAATTTTACAATTCATCTCACAACCTAAAGAGGTAGGGGAATTCTTGTTTTTTATAAAGCTTGTCCTCCCTTCTTA
>ENA-ORTF01001400-ORTF01001400.1-human-gut-metagenome-genome-assembly--contig:-NODE-1400-length-28174-cov-3.697535_pt1 | contig 28174 bp, 23 predicted proteins | sample MGYA00241908_ERZ509180 | MGnify/ENA primary metagenome ERZ509180 (study PRJEB26280, sample SAMEA2338814) | human gut metagenome | biome: human gut; feature: human-associated habitat; material: faeces... | reverse complement strand
ACGCTCGTGATCAATTTTCCGGGAAGCGAAAAAGCGGTGCGCGAGAACTGGGAGGCCGTGAACGAGGTGCTCGAGCATGCGCTCGCGATGATGGATGGGCAAGGCCACTAACACCGAATAAAAGCTCTTCAGCCAAACCGAAGTGCTGTGTCGTTCCTAATATATTGACATATATAAATCTATCAATATTATTAAAATACGTTATATTGATGATTATAAATATATAGGGGAAATATGGACGCTGTTGGATCGTTCTTAATGGATCAACTTCTTAAGATGCAGTGGCTCTCGGATCTGATTGCGATATTCATCGATGCGCTTGGTCTGGATGCTTCGTCTCGATGGGGTGGAACCCTTCATTTTTTATCTATGACACCATAAAAATCGTTATATTGCTTTGTGTGATGATTTTCATCATCAGCTATATTCAGAGCTACTTTCCACCCGAACGAAGCAAGCGCATTCTTGGGCGTTTCAAAGGTTTTAGTGGCAACGTGGTGGGGGCGCTGCTCGGAACGGTAACGCCCTTCTGCGCCTGTTCGTCCATTCCGTTGTTCATTGCTTTTACGCGTGCGGGTTTGCCCCTTGGCGTTACTTTTTCTTTTCTCATATCCTCTCCCATGGTAGACATTGCCTCAATCGTTCTCATCATGAGTATCTTTGGACCGCACGTTGCTTTTATCTATACGATCGTTGGTCTTATCATTGCGGTTGTGGGAGGTTCGATCATTCAGAAATTGAAGATGTCGGATCAGGTCGCTGACTTTGTGCGGGGTGAACCACTTGATGCTGCACAGGTGCAAAGCCTGAAGAAAAAGCAACGTATATCCTATGCTCTTGGGCAAACTGGTGAGACTTTCCGCAAAGTGTTTCCGTTCATTCTTATTGGCGTATCGATAGGCGCGCTTATTCACAATTGGATTCCGCAAGAAATCATCGAGGCAATTCTTGGTGATGGCAACCCGTTTGCAGTCGTGCTTGCCACGCTCGTTGGCGCACCGATCTATGCTGATATCTTTGGGACCATTCCTATTGCAGAAGCGTTGTTTGAGAAGGGTGTCGGCCTTGGCACCATACTCGCTTTTATGATGAGCGTTACCGTACTGTCGATTCCATCGCTCACCATGCTTTCACGCGTGGTCAAGCCGAAGTTGCTTGCTACATTCATTGGTCTTTGTCTCGTCGGAATGATCATAAGCGGCTATGTGTTCAACTGGCTACAGCCCCTGTTCGCGTGAAGGAGACTGCCATGTGCAGATGTAAGAGGAGGTACAGGTGCAGGTCGGTGTGAGCCTGCCAGCCTCGCAAACGGTAACTGACAAATTGATTCGCGAGGTCTCGGTCGGCGGATGTTCGAGCTCCAAGCTCCTTCCTGTCAGCCCCGATGGCCTCCAAGGAGATGGAAATGTTCGATAGCTTATTCACCGTGGAGAACCTGCTTAACGTCCTAGGCACGTTCGTCTACCTGTTTGGAGAGCTGTTCCTGCTCTTCGTCGCCATAAGCTTCTTCGTAGCCCTGCTGCAAGTGTGGGTGTCCAAGGACCGCATCAAGCGCATACTTTCGCGTCCACACAAGGTGACCAACGCGATTCTGGGCGCTGCGCTCGGCGCGGTAACGCCGTTCTGCTCGTGCTCCACCATCCCCGTCTTGGTGGGCCTCTTCAAGAGCGGCGCGCCCTTCTCAGGAGCTATCTCGTTCCTGATGACCTCCCCGATACTTAACCCCGCGATAATCGCGCTCCTGCTCGTGTTCTTCGGTCCCGTGCCAACGGCGGTCTACGCCGTCATTACCTTCGCGTTCGCGGTATGCGCGGGGCTCGTGCTCGACGCGATCGGGTTCTCGCGCTACATCAAGAACGTTGCCGTTAAGGGTGGATGCTGCGGGGGCGACGAGGCAACATGGGAGAACTTGAAGGGAACGTTCTGGCAGAAGCAAGCGCAGGCCTGCAAGTACGCCCTTACGGATGCCGTTGGGCTGTTCAAGGGTGTCTTCGGCTGGCTGCTCCTCGGCGCAGGCATCGGGGCGTTCATCTACGGGTTCGTGCCGACCGAGCTTCTTGAGGGATTCGCGGGCGCGGACAACCTCTGGGCCATCCCGCTCGCCGCAGTGATCGGCATACCCATGTACATCCGTGTGGAGACGATGATCCCGATCGCGGGCATCCTCATGGAGAAGGGCGTGTCCTCGGGCATCGTCATCGCGCTCATACTGGGCGGTGCCGGGTGCTCCATCCCCGAGGTCTCGCTTCTGAACAGTATATTCAAGAAGCCGATGGTGGTGACGTTCGTACTGTGCATCCTGCTCGTTGCCATAGGCACCAGCTTCGCATTCACGCTCATTATGCCGTGATGTCATGCGGGCAAAACAAAGACAGGAGACCCTTAAGAGAAAGGATATAGAAATGGGACTTTTCGGAAAGATATTCGGCAAGGAAGAAAAGAAGGAGAGCTGCTGCTGCGAGATGGAGATCGTGGAGCTGCCCGAGGGCGATATCGCTGCGCCGTGCGACTGCAGGGACGCCTGCGATGCGCCTGGGGCGGAATCTATCACGCTCACGGTGCTGGGCCCGGGATGCAAGCGCTGCCACCAGCTCCACGAGAACGCCCAGGCTGCTGCTTCGAAGGCAGACGGTTCGGTGGGCGTCGAATACGTCACAGACCCAGCCGCGATAGCTGAGGCAGGAGTCATGTCCACGCCTGCGCTTCTCGTGAACGGGAAAATCGTCTCGCAGGGAAAGGTGCTCAAAGTTGATGAGGTCGAAAAGCTGCTTTGTTGCACTACAGAGTAAGTAAGTTTCTTGACCGAGCATCATTCGTAAGAGAATATAGAGAAATATCGAACTATGTGAGGATAGAGGTTTAGCGATGACTTCAAAGGATGCCGCGCAGGTATTCAAGATTCTTGGAGATGAAAATCGATTGCGCATCGTTATGCTCATTGCTAAGCAAGAAGAGATATGCGCTTGTAACTTGCTCGACACTCTTAACATAGCGCAGCCAACATTGTCTCATCACATGAAGCTTCTGAGTAGTTGCGGTTTGGTCAAATCAAGAAAAGACGGTCGATGGATGCACTATTCTTTGAATCATGACTTGTTCAAGCACCTTGAATCTTTTCTTGGAGAGCTAGCCTGATAAGAATGAGAATAAAGAGCGCCCGGCGGGTATTCAGTCTTTATTGAAGCAACCGATCTATAGCGCTTATCAGATGTATTCCTTCGTTCTTCCAGCTTCACAATTCATTGAGAAATTCAGCAAATAGTTTAAAAGCTATCAATAAGATGGAATCTTTTATCAAGAAGTGAATTCGTTTCAGAGGTCTTATTCTTAAGAGCGGAAGGACCCACCGCTACGAGCGGTGCCAAACACCGCTCTTGCCGCCTTCTTTATGCACGAGGCGCACTTCGCCGATCTCCATACCGCGATCGATCGCCTTGCACATGTCGTAGATGGTAAGGCAGGCAACCGAAGCAGCCGTGAGCGCTTCCATCTCAACGCCGGTCTTTCCCACCAGCGAAGCCTGCGCTACCACATGGATGCCGCAAGGGTGAGGGCCACTTGCGTGGCTCGCCTGCTTTTCGGTCGCGGGTGCATCATCGCCCCAGATGGGAAGCAGATCGATGGTCACATTGGTGAGCATGACTGGATGGCAAAGCGGAATGAGTTCGCTCGTTTTCTTCGCCGCCATGATGCCGGCGATGCGCGCAGTCGCGATAACGTCGCCTTTTTTCGCGCGGTGAGAAAGCACGGTGGCGAGCGTTCCAGCCTGCATGGTGATGAAGCCCTCGGCAATGGCAATGCGTTTGGTCTCGGCTTTTTCGGACACATCGACCATATGGGCATTGCCCTGTTCAGTTAAGTGATTCAGCTTCAATTCGTCTGCCATCGGTTCCTCTTCGACGTGCGTTCGTATCGTTCGCGTCTATTCTAGCGCTTAGCCACCCACTTGGACCATTTCGCGTACGGTGCCGGTTCGCGCAGCGTGACTTTCGGGCTTCTGCTTCATGGCTTGCCAGAACAACGCTTCAACGTCTTCTACAGTGCCCTGGCGAAGTGCTGCTCTTACATCGAGCTCTTCATCGGAGAAAAGGCACAGGCGCAGCTTGCCATCAGCGGTAAGGCGCAAGCGATTGCAAGAAGCACAAAAATGGTCGGACACCGAAGTGATGAACCCGATCGTTCCGCTTGAGTCGGGAAGCTTCCAGTAACGCGCAGGCCCCCAGCCAGCGGGCACAAGTGCGTGCTGGTCTGCGTTGTCGAGCGAATAGGGAGCACCCAGGCCAGCCTCAACGCAGCTTGCGGTGAGCGTCTCGATCAATTCAGGCAAGGGAATGACCTCGCTCTCATCCCAGTGAGCAACCTCTGAAGAACAGGTTGAACCGAGCGGCATGTATTCGATGAAGCGTACATGGAGCGGAAGGTCTTTCGTGAGGCGCGCGAACGCAGCCAGATCCTGGTTCATGCTGCGGATGACCACGGTGTTGATCTTCACCGGATCGAAGCCAGCATCGAGCGCCGCATGGATGCCCGCAAGTGCATCGTCCAAGTTTCCACAGCGGGTGAGCGTGCGATAGGTGTCTGTGTCGAGCGAATCGAGCGAGATGTTCACACGCGAAAGCCCTGCTGCCTTCAACTCGCTTGCGAAGCGTGGCAGGAGAATGCCATTGGTGGTGATCGCCACATCTTCGATGCCCTGGACGTTCTTGCAAGCGCCGATCAGGTCCTGCGCTCCTTTACGCACGAGCGGCTCGCCGCCCGTGAAGCGCAAGTGCTTGATGCCGCATCGCGCAGCCACTTCCACCACACGCACGATCTCTTCGAAGGAGAGGATCTCGTTATGTTCGCGGGTTTCAACGCCTGCTTCGGGCATACAGTATACGCAGCGCAAATTACACCGGTCGGTGAGCGAGATGCGTAGGTAGTCTATGTTGCGTCCAAAGCGATCTTTCATAGGATTAGCAGGGTGTTTCGGCTTCCTTTCGCGCAGGGTGACTAATGGGTCACCACATAGAGCGCGTCAGGAGGGAAGGTGAGAAACACGCAGTCTCCTCTCTCAGGCAGAGCGTTATCGGCGGTAATGTGCTTGTCGATATTCCATCGTACATGACTTTTGAGGAATGCTTGCTCGGTATTTTCTGGCGGTGCTGGGGTGCGCACTTTGCTATCCTGCGTGCTCTGCAGGTGAAGAGCCGTGGGAAGCTGAGTTCCCTTCTCGTCGACGAACGCAGCCATGACGGCACGCTCGAAACGCGAATCGCTCACACGGTCGCAGCGCATCCTGAACACATTGGGCTGCGCGTTCGATGCCGCGGCACCTTCACGCGCCTGCTTGATGTGGTAGGCGCGCACGCCAAGCCAGGCTACGTCATGAGGGACCACGCGCTTCGTTTCCATCTCCACGCCCCATTCAGGTAGGTATACGCGATGATCGCTCACATAGCGTGCCGGGGTGGTGTTCTTGCAACCCGAAAGCCGGATCGCTGCCAAGCTTCGCGGTTCGTGCACGAGCTCATCCTTGGGCGCTATCTCATCGATCGTGCCATCGCTCACCACCGCAATGCGATCGCAGAAACGGAACGCCTCATCGATATCGTGCGAAACATAGAGGATGGTTCCTTCATAGGTGGCGAACAGATCGAGTAAGCTCTGTTCAAGCTCGCTCTTCAAGTGCGCATCGAGAGCAGAGAACGGTTCGTCGAGCATGAGGATCGCGGGCTGGGCGGCGAGCATGCGCGCGAGCGCCACGCGTTGCTGCTGCCCGCCCGAAAGGCGCGCGGGGTAGCGGTCGGTAAAATCGGCCAAGCCGAAAATACCCAGATAGCGCTCCGCCAACCTTTTGCGCGCGGCGGCGTCGCCCGCATCCTTTACGCCGGCGCATACGTTATCGGCCACCGTCATGTTGGGAAACAGCTGATAGTTTTGGAACAGCAGGGCGCATTTGCGCTCCTGGGGCGACAGGTTGATGCCCGCCGCCGAGTCAAAAAAGGTCATGCCGTTGACGACGATCTTGCCCTCGTCGGGCGTCTCCACGCCGGCGATGCAGCGCAGCGTGCAGCTCTTGCCGCAACCCGAGGCACCAAGCAGCGCCACACGCTCCTCGCCGGCCTCAAGCTGCATGTCGAGCGTAAACCCGGGATAGCGCTTTTTGATATCCAAAACGAGTGACATGGCCTATCGACCTCCCTGCAAAGCGGCATCATCGCGCATGAGCTCGGCCAGCGCCTCGCGATCGATACGCAAGGCATCGCCGCCCGCCGGGTCAAGCGAATCGCCCTGTCCGGCGAGATCTTTGGCCTGCTTGCGCTCCGCACGGGAAAGGCCGCGCTCGCGGTACTTTTGCGAATGCGCGGTGTACATATTGATGAACAGGATGACCAGGAAACTGAACATGATCACGGCGGCGACCCAAAAGAGGGCCACCGACGTATTGCCGCCCATCCATTCAAAGTAAATGGCGATGGGAATGGTCTGCGTAATACCGGCGTAGTTGCCCGCAAAGAACAGCGTGCAGCCAAACTCTCCCATCGCGCGGGCAAAGGCGAGGACCGTACCGGCGGCAATAGAAGGCCAGCCGAGCGGCATCATGAGCTTGGCAAAGATGCGACGTTCGGACCATCCCAAGGTTCGCGCGGCGTCGAGCATCTGCGTGTCGAGGCTCTCGAAGGCTCCGAGCGCCGTGCGGTAGACCAGCGGAAACGACACAACGACGGCTGAAATGACCGCCGCGGGCCAGGTAAAGACGATCGAGATGCCGTGCGCGATGAGCCACTGCCCCACCCCGGTCGAACGGCCAAATAGCATAAGCAGCAAAAAGCCGCACACCGTAGGCGGCAGCACCATGGGGATCGTAAAGACCGAGTCGAGCAGGCCCTTAATACGGCTCGTCGTACCCATGGTCTTCCATGCGGCAAACAGGCCCAGTGCAAACGCGATCACCAAGGCAAGACCGCTCGTTTTGATGGAAACCCAAAACGGCCGGTAGTCGATGCCGCCCAAAAAGGAGGCCAGAGAGGTCAAGGGGCCCTGCTCATCCCGCAAAACGACAGACGATGCTTCTACCATTTGAGCGCTATCAAGCCAACGCGCGCCGCCCTTGGCATCACCCGAGGCTGATGCAATCACCACATAGCGGTCCCCATCCGCACCGCGCTCGTCAAAGCCATAGGTATACCCACCGGCATCAAACGTTGTTTCCGCTGTGACATACCAAGGAAGGTCTACGTCCCCTAGCTGCGCACCTCCCATGCAGTTTGCGCTGTCGAGCTCACAGACGAGGGCCTTGAGACCCGATACGCACTCGTTGTCCTGCGGATCCAATCCATACCTCTCGATCGCCTTGGGCGATATCCACACCACAACGCGATCGGCAGCAGGCGCCACTACAAGGTCCACGTCCTCGTCAACGGGAAACCGGTAGCCCTCAGGCTGGCCCTCCATGGCACGAGCGGTCCCCTTGGCCAACCGCTCAAAACCCTCGATCCCATAGGAAAGCCCGTGAGCGGTCGCAGCAACCTGGGCCCCGTCCTCAGCGTCCCCAGCAAACGCAAATCCCGGCACCCAGCAAAGCGCGAAGGTCAAAGCACAGGCGATAAGGATGCGGAATCTATTAAGCACGAAAAGCTCCAAGCGAATATAAGGACGGAGTGAGACACAAAACGATGGAATTATCGCGCCAAGCCGCACTACGCGGAAAGCTCAAAGCCGTACTTAGCCCAAATCTTCTGAGCCTTCCTGTTGGACAGGCAAAAGTCGATAAACGACTTGGCCTCGTCGGCGTGCTCGGAGCTCTCGGCAACGGCACCCGGGTACACGATGGGCTTGTGCGAATCCTCGGGACACACAAAGGCCTCCTCGATGCCGTCGTAGCGGAAGATATCGGAGCTGTAGACAAAACCTGCCACGCAGTCGCCTGTGGACACATAGGCGGCGGCGGTACCAACTTTGTCGGCCAGCGCGACCTTGTCGGCGATCTCGGGAGCATAATCGCCGTCGTCGCCCTCGGTGCCGGTGTAGAGGCCCACGGAGGCCAGGGCCTGGTTGGCGTACTTGCCGGCGGGAACGGTCTTGGCGTCGCCAATGGCGATCTTGCCGTCCAGATTCGCGACGTCGGCGATGGCCTCGACCTTGGTGTCGGAGCCCTCGGCGCGAATGATCACGAGGTCGTTGACGAACATGTCCTCACGCGTGTCGGCGTCGACGAGTTCGGCGACCTCGGCGTCGTCCATGGTGCCCTTGGAGGCCGTGATGAGCACGTCGACGGCGGCACCGGCGCGCATCTGCTCGACAAGGTCGCCGGACGCCTTGAACTGCGTGTCGGCAAACGTGGTACCGGTCTGCTCGGTGTAGAGCTCCTGAACCTCGGGCAGAGCCTTCTCGAGCGAATTGGCAGCAAAGACCTGCAGTTCGACAGCCTTCTTAGAGGAAGACTTGGCGGAGCCGGCATCGGAACCAGCGGGCTCGGACGTCTTGTTGCCCGAGCAGCCAGCAAGGCCAAGGCCGGCGGCGGCGGCAGCAGAAAGCGAGACAAAACCGCGGCGTGAAACCATATCGAACATGTTCAACCCTTTCGGACCTTGTGCCCGGGCACCCCACCGCGGGCTTTAATCTGCAATCAGATTATACTTCTGCGCGAATAATGATAGTGAGAAATTATTCTCGCCAGAGAATATAGTTTCGAGTTACCGTGCACCTCGGCGTCGCTTCGGCGGAAAACAAAGGCGGAGCAGCCGTTCAGGTCGCCCCGCCGCAGGTAAACCGCTTAGTTGGTATGTCCGCCGCCCGCCGTCATTTGGGCCGCATGCTCCAGCTGATCGCTCACGGCCTCCCAGCTTTCGCGGGCCGCTTTCGTGGATCCCGGAAAGTTGATGACAAGCGTATGCCCACGCTGCATGCACACGGCGCGCGAAAGCATGGCGCGGCGCGTCTTGGTCATGGAGTACGCACGGATTGCCTCGGCAATACCCGGCACATCGCGGTCGCAGACGGCACGCGTCGCCTCGGGCGTCACATCGCGCATCGAAAGACCCGTGCCGCCGCAGGTGAGCACGACATTGGCGTGGCACTCATCGGCGGCTTCCGCAATGGCATCACCGATCTCGCTGACGTCGTCGCGTACGACCATATGCGAGGCGACCGTCCACCCCTGCGCCTCGATAAGCTCCTCGAGTGCGGCTCCGGCCTCGTCCTGGGCAAGGTCGCGCGTATCCGAGCACGTCACGATCGATATCTTCAACTCCATAGCATTCCTCCTATAGTACCGTGCCCTCGGGCAGGTCGACACGCACGACATCCACGACGTCGCCCGCCTTGAGCTCGCACGGTCCTTCGTCAATACGCAGTAGGCAGTTGGACCGCTGCATCGTGCCGAGCAGCGCCGAATTCTGCGTCTTGGCCTCGGTCACCAACAGTTCACCGGTCTCGGGGTCGCGCAAAACCGTGGCGCGATCGAAGAAGCGTCGGTTCTGGCGCTTCTTCACGCCGTGCGTCAATATCGCCTGCTGCACGGGACGCACGCCCTCGGCAAAGCCGCGCATCTTGCGGATCGCCGGACGGGCGAGCATCTCAAAGCCCACATACGCCGCGGCCGGATTGCCTGAAAGCCCCAGGTAGGGCTTACCCCCGAGCAAGCCAAACGTGATGGCCTTGCCCGGACGCATCGAGATGCGGTCAAACAGCACCTCGCCCTCGCGCCGGACGAGCGCCGTCACGAAATCGTAGTCGCCCGCCGAGGCGCCACCGCTCGTAATGACAAAATCGCACTCCTGCACGGCACGATGCACCAGCTCGGCAATCGCCTGTTCATCATCGGGCGCAATGCCGTAGAACACAGGCTCGGCGCCGGCATCGAGTGCCTCGGCCATCAGCGCCGAGGAGTTGGAATCGCGAATCTGACCGCGCGCCGGTACCTTACTCGGTGCGACCAGTTCCGTACCCAGCGAGATAATGCCCACGCGCGGGGCAGCGTGCACCTTCACGCTCGCGTATCCGGCGCTTGCCAGCAGACCCGCGCCCGCCGGAGCCACGACCTCGCCGGCGCGCATCACAACATCGCCGGCATGGGCCTCCTCGGCAGCAGAGCGAACGTTCTCCCCCACTTTAGCAGGCGCCGAGAAGCTCACGTGCGAGCCCTCGTTGCCGTCGCCATCGAGCACGTCGACGATCTCGTATTTCACTACGGCATCGGCACCCTCGGGCACCGGCGCGCCTGTCATGATGCGGACCGTCTCGCCCGCGCCGATTATGCCCTCAAACACATGGCCCGCGGCCTCATGTCCGATAACGTCGAGCGTCACCGGCGCCTCGCCAGACGTCTGCGCCAAGTCCGCCGAGCGCACGGCATATCCGTCCATAGCGCTGTTGGCAAACGGCGAGATATCGATATCGGCCACCGCGTCCTCGGCCAAGGGAAGACCGGTGGCCTGCCACACGGGAATCTCGACGAGATCGGTCGGAGCAACGTGCGACAGAACAATCGACTGCGCGTCCTCCAGCGGAATGAGCTTCTCTGCCATATGCACCTCTTAATGCCACGGCGCACAACGGGGCGCCGATTCTTTATGCTTGTCTAAGTATAATCCCCGACGCGCGACCGCGACTTGGCCTGTACCCGCAAATACAACTGTCGGCCGCAAGCCGCGAAACAGAATGGAAACCAACCCACCGGCTCGTCGCGTTTACCGCGTTTTATAATGCTTGCGTTGCAACCTAAAAGAGGAACGTATGGCTCATAACGACAAACCCGAAAGCGCAAACGAAGCGCAGGATCATTCCCAGCCGCTCGACGACGGCGGCCTTTTCTCCCTTAGCGACATCATCATGGCAGGCAGGCAACAGCTCACCCGCTCCGAGCATCTCTTGGCTGCCGACACGCGCCGCAACGCCCGCAACCTACTCGCGAGCGCCAAGCTGCTCGTACTCGTCGTCATCGTCTCGCTCGCCATGGGCGTTGCCGCTTGGGCGTTTTTGGCCTCGCTGAATATCGCGACCGACTATCGCGAGCACCATGCATGGATTTACACGCTGCTTCCCGTTGTGGGCGTTGCCACCGCATGGGTGTACAAAAACCACGGTCTCGCCGCCAAGCGTGGTAACAACCTGGTCATTGACTCCGCCCTGGGCACACGCCTCATCCATATGCGCATGGCCGTCCTCACCTTCGTCTGTTCCACGCTCACGCACCTAACGGGCGGATCTGCGGGCCGCGAGGGAGCCGCGGTGCAGATTGGCGGCACCATCGCCAGCAACATCTCGAGCCTCGCCCACCTCAAAAAGCATGATCACCACGACCTCATGCTCGCCGGCATCTCGTCGGCCTTTGGCGCCGTATTCGGCTCGCCCCTTGCCGGAGCTTTCTTTGGCATGGAGATGTGCTTTATCGGCAAGATCGACTACACCGCGGGCATCTACTGCTTAGTCGCCTCGTTTACCGGCTACTTCACATCACTCGCCCTGGGTACCGAGTACGAAGCGAATGTCATCGCCAGCGTTCCCGCCATGACGCCCAAGACAGTCGTCATCGTTGTTATCAGCGCCATCATCTTCGGTCTGACGGCACGCCTCTTTGCCTGGTCGGTTCGAACCGTCAAGAGCCTGTACGGTCGCTTTATCACCAATTACCTCGTTCGCGCACTTATAGGCGCACTCGTGGTTTTGGCCGCCTATGCCCTCCTCGACGCCTGGGACTACGCCGGCCTTTCCACGTGGCTTTCCGGCGCTGGATTTGCCGGCAACACCACCCTGGCGGACGCAGCCATCAAGTTGGTCGTCACAGCGCTCACCCTGGGCGCCGGCTTCCAAGGCGGCGAGGTCACGCCCCTGTTTGGTATCGGTGCGGCGCTCGGCGGCTGGATAGGTTGCCTCGTCGGAATCGATCCCAGCTTTCTGGCAGCGCTGGGCATGCTCGGCGTGTTCTGCGCCGGCCTTAACGTGCCCATCACCACCTGTATGATGGCCATCGACCTGTTCCACGGCACGGCAGCCGGGTTCTTTGTCATCGTGGCCTTTATCAGCTACCTAACCGCCGGACACCGCGGCGTGTACCCCGCCCAGCGCATCATCTCGCCCAAGCGCCGTTCGCTTATTGTGGATGAGGGCGGTACGGTAGCGGATGCTATCGAGCGCCACAACGACCTGATAGAGTAGACGTTAGTATTCGCCGTGCAGCCACAATCGGGGGCAATTCGACCTGAGCGCGACCGCACCGTCACGTCATACGCCGGGAGTCGTTCCATGCACGCAACTGATTTTGGTCGCACGCTCATCATCGCCAACCCTGCCGCCCAGTCGGGCGCCGCGCGCGAGGTTGCCGAGCGCCTGCAGCGCTTTTTGGATATGACCGCGCGCGCATCCCTGTTTGACCTGGTACTGACCGAGCGCATGGGACACGCCAAGGAGCTGGCCGCACAGGCCGAGGGCTATCACACCGTTATCGCCCTCGGCGGCGACGGCGTGATCCATGAGGTCGTCAACGGACTCATGACGCAGGATGAGGCGGTCCGCCCCGCTCTTGCCATCCTACCCGTAGGCTCCGGCAATGATTTTGCCCAAACGCTCGGTATCGAAGATTTCTCCGGCAAGGATTATGGCGCGCTGCTCACCTGTGAGCTTCAACGTCAGGACATCGGGCGGATTCGCTCATGGAACCCCGCAAGCGGTAGCGGCGAGGCTACCGTTGAGTACTACGACCAGACGCTTTCGGTCGGCATCGATGCCGCCATCGGCCTTGGCACCACCGAGCTGCGCAAAAAGACCGGCTTGACGGGCGCTCCGCTCTACACCCTTTCGGGACTTGAGCAGTTTGGCCTGCGCTATCGCAACTACTCCATGACAGTCAGCTTTGACGGCTCGCCCGCCGAGCGCGTGAGGGCGATCATCATGGCGATTCAGCTTGGTCCCACCTATGGCTCGGGCTATCGCATCTGCCCCGATGCCGACCCCTGCGACGGCGTGCTCGACGTCTGCTACGCATGCGGCCCTGTCCCTCGCGCGGTTGCCCTGCCTATGTTCCTTTCGGCCAAGGACGGCCACCATACCAAGCTGCCACCGGTTCGCATACGCCGATGCCGCCATGCCGAGCTCACCTTTGAGGAGCCAGACTACCCCATCCAAGCCGACGGCGAGCCCATCGTCGCCTCGCGCATCGAGGTCGACATCCTCGCCGGCGTCCTCGAGGTCTGGCGCCCAACCCGCTAACCCCACCTAAGTTGCGGTGAAATAGGGACTGTTTATGCAGCTAAAGCCGCAAAACAGTCCCTATTTCACCGCAACTCATGAGGAGGCTATTCGTCACTACCCGGCTTACGACGGTTGGCCTTTTTAATGGCGTTGAAGTGTTTGTCGTTGAGCCTACGCTGGCGCGATCGCTGTGGCACCTTGGTCTTTACGCGTCGGCGCGGCGGACGGCCACGACGCTCAAGCTCTGCCCTCAGCTTACGCAGACAGCTTGCACGGTTCTGGAACTGGCTGCGGCTCTCGCGCGCCGTCACGGTAATTCCCGAAGGGATATGTTTCATGCGCACCGCCGAGTCCGTCGTGTTGACGCCTTGTCCGCCCGGACCCGTCGCGCGAAACACCTGCACCTCGCAATCGCGCGCCAACTCCTCGGCCGACTTCTCGGCGTAGCGCGCATACTCGCGCCATCCCATCTTGTTCTCATCCATATCAACACCTCCCCTCATACAAAAAATGTGACAAAGGGACAGTCCCTTTGTCACATCGCATACCAATCGCTTGTGTTGCGCGCTTAGGCGAAGGTGATCTCGCCGTTCTCGCAGTCCATTTCGGCGATACGGGCCAGGCTCTCAACGCGGAAGCCGCGCTCGCGGAGCTTATCGCCACCGCCCTGGAAGCCCTTCTCCACGGCGATGCCAATGCCGGCAACCTCGGCGCCCGCAGCCTCGCAGATCTTAATAAGGCCCTCAAGCGCGCAGCCGTTGGCCAGGAAGTCGTCGATGATCAGAACCTTGTCGCCCTCGGACAGGAAGCGCTTGCCAACGATGACCGGGTACTCCTTCTGCTTGGTAAAGGAGTAGATGGTCGTGGCATACTGCTCGCCGTCAAGGTTGATGGACTGTGCCTTCTTGGCAAAGACTACCGGCACGCCGCCAAAATGCTGAGCTGCGATGCAAGCCATGCCAATGCCCGAAGCCTCGATCGTCAGGATCTTGTTGATCTCGACACCCTCGAACAGACGGGCCCACTCGGCACCCATGTGGTCGAACAGCTCAACGTCGCACTGGTGGTTGAGGAAGGCATCAACCTTAAGGACGTTACCGGCCTTTACGATGCCGTCATGGCGAATACGATCCTCAAGCTCCTGCATGGCGCAACCCCTTCTCGCGGCAACGATACCGCGCGATTAATAAACGTTGTTCGATAGTCTACCACGGACCGACCCCCGCCCGCCCCACAAGCCGCATCGCACCATAAAGCTGCAAGACCAGTAGATAGGCCCGATTCGTGGCAAGCCTGCCACCACAAGCTAATGGCGGGCGCGCATCCTCACCAAACGCACCATAGCGAGCGCAAAGCCCACAGCGGCCACAGCCATGAGCACGTAGAACACCGAGCGAAAGCCGAACAGGAACACATCCGGACGTCCTGCAACAAAACTGGTCACGGCCTCGCCCATCGCCACACTCATCTGCCCATACAAGATATTCGATGCTACCGTAATGCCGAGTGCCATGCCGGCGTAGCGCGCCAAACTGCCCAAGCTGCCCGCAAAGCCGAGCGCCTCGCGCGGAGCCGAGCCCATATACAGCGAGTTATTGGGGCTCTGGAAAATCGACGTACCGCACGACATAAACGCGGCACAGCACACGATCACAGGGATGGAAGAGTGCTCGTCGAGTGTGCTTACCGCAAAAAGACCGCACACGTACACTCCCAGGCCGACCGCCGTGGGGCCCTCGCAGCCAACACGGTCCGAAACCGTACCCGAAAGAGGGCCGATAAAGGCATTCACCATCGGCAGCGCCAAAAAGAGCAGGCCCGAGATGTCGGAACCAAAGCCGTGGGCGTCCTGAAAATAGAACGGCAGAATAAACTCGGATGCGCCGATGCCAACAAACACAATGAGCATACAGGCAAGGTTGATGGTGAAGGCCGAATTAGCAAAGCAGCGACGCGCGGCCTCGGCAAGGGACATGGGGCGCTCGCCGGCCTCCGGCTTAACATGCGGCAGCGTGTAGAGACCCACGATAAACGAGATGACGCCAATGGGCAGGTTAATGAGGAAGATGCTCTCCCAAGGAAAGCTTGCCACCAGCATACCGCCGAGCACGGGGCCACACATCATGCCGAGGGCCACGAAAGTCGCAAGAATGCCCATAGCACGGCCTCGTTCGCGCGCTGGAAACGACTCGGTGATGATACCCATGTTGTTGGCCATGGCCGCCGCGCAACCGACGCCCTGAACGATGCGTGCCAGGATAAGAACCTCGAGCGAGGCCGAAAGGCCGCAAAGCAGCGAGCCGACCGTAAAGACGATGACGCCCAGCTGGAAAACGCCCACCTTGCCGCGCACGTCGCCCAGACGGCCAAACGGCAACATAGCCACGCATGTCGCAAGCAGATACACCGAGCTCACCAGCTGAATGCGATCGAGGCCCACGCCAAGCTCCTTTTGCATCACAGGCAGCGCCACGGTCACGACGGTCGAATCCAGACACGACATAAACGTCATGATGAGCACGGTAAACAGAATCGCCCATTTGTTCTTGCCATGGGTGTCGCCCTCAAGGGCAATGTGCTCGCGGCGCAGCTGCTCTGCAGTTTTCTCCATATCCATCCTTTCGAGTGGCGCAACACAAAAAACGGGACCCCGATCGCCTGCAAACAGTTGCGATTGGGGTCCCGCCTACGGAATCGGAACGAAAGGTCGCCGAAGCTTTCGCCAGCATCGGCGCCTTGTGCGAACGCTAGCCTAGCACTGCTCGAGCGCCTGCTCAAGGTCGGCAATCAGATCGGCCGTGTCCTCGAGGCCGCACGACAGGCGCACCATGTCGGCGGAGATGCCACAGGCGATGAGCTCCTCATCGTTCATCTGGCGATGCGTGGCGTTAGCAGGATGCAGGCAGCAAGTGCGGGCGTCGGCCACGTGCGTGGCGATCTGGGCGAGCTTGAGGCTCTTCATAAAGGTCTCGGCCGCCGCGCGACCACCGTTAAAGCCAAAGCTCACAACGCCGCAGGTGCCGTTGGGCATGTACTTCTGAGCCAGGTCATAGTACTTGTCGCCCTCCAGGCCCGGATAGCTCACGAAGCGCACCTTGGGATGACTCTGCAGGAACTTGGCAACGGCCAGGCCGTTCTCGCAATGACGCGGCATGCGCACATGCAGGCTCTCGAGCGAGCTGTTCAAGAAAAACGCCGCCTGCGGGTTCTGCATAGGACCAAGATCGCGCATGAGCTGCGCGGTAGCCTTGGTAATGAAGGCGCCCTCGCGACCGAACTTCTCGGCATAGGTCACGCCGTGGTAGCTCTCGTCGGGCGTGGTGAGACCCGGGAACTTGTCCGCATGGGCCATCCAGTCAAACTGGCCATGGTCAACGATCACGCCGCCCAGATAGGCAGCATGTCCATCCATGTACTTGGTAGTGGAGTGCGTAACGATGTCGGCGCCCCATTCAAAGGGACGGCACATCACGGGCGTCGGGAAGGTGTTATCGACCATCAGCGGCACGCCGTGGTCATGCGCAGCCTTGGCAAAGCGCTCAATATCGAGCACGGCAAGGGCGGGATTGGCGATCGTCTCGCCAAAGACGAGCTTGGTATTGGGCTCAAAGGCTGCCTCGAGCTCTTCATCAGTGCAGTCGGGGGCAACGAACGTGCAGGTCAGCCCCATACGGCCCATGGTGTGGGCGAGCAAGTTGTACGTGCCGCCATAGATGGCAGAGCTCGCGACCACATGATCGCCGGCACCGGCCACGTTAAAGATCGCGAGGAAGTTCGCAGCCATGCCCGAGCTCGTGAGCATCGCGGCAGCGCCTCCCTCCATCTCGCAGATCTTGGCGGCAACCAGATCGCACGTGGGGTTCTGCAGACGGCTGTAGAAATAGCCCGACTCCTCCAGGTCAAACAGCTTGCCCATGTGCTCGGACGTGTCGTACTTCCACGTGGTGGACTGGTAGATGGGCACCTGGCGCGGCTCGGCATCTCCCGGGTGATAGCCGCCCTGAACACATGTAGTACCGATGGTCTGCTCGCTCATATCTAGCTCCCTTGCCTGGGTTACGTTTTATTCGGTTCACGATACCGCTACCCCGCACCCCTCTCAACCCATCCCCAAGGTAGGTTATGGGACAAATTGATCAGGGGTATTTATCTCAAGCCTTAGGCATTTGCTCGATAGATAAAATTGAGGCATACATGAAGCTCTCGATGATTACATGCACCGGCACGGGTACCATAGGCGGGTACACCGTGACCAAGGAGACAACAATGAAGCAAATCGATACAGCCCAGCTCGACATCACCGCCTGCCAGGCTCAAGCTGCCGAATACCACGCCCGTGGCTTTAACTGCGCCCAGGCCGTCGCCTGCACGCTCGCGCCCGCCGTCGGGCTCGACCCCCAGGTCGCCTTTACCCTCACCGAGGGCTTTGGCGCCGGCATGGGCGGCATGACCGAAACCTGCGGCCCGGTGTGTGTGAGCTTGCCAGAGGACAACCGCATCGGCACCATCGGCATGCCGATATGCGGTATCACTGCGGGCATCGCTGAGGACGGCGAGCTGGTGATCAAGGGACCGCTGGTGTGCAAGGGCTACCACAACAACCCTGGGGTCACTGCCCAGCAGATCACCGATGGCTGGCTGCACACCGGCGATCTGGGCGATATCTCCGAAGACGGCTTCATCTCCATCACCGGGCGTAAGAAAGACCTCATCATCACCGCCGGCGGCAAGAACGTGTCGCCGGGTCTGCTTGAGGCTTCCGTGATGACCTCGCCCGTGGTCAACCAGTGCTTGGTTATTGGTGATAAGAAGCCGTTCGTGGCCGCTCTGGTCACGCTGGATCTGGCGGATGCCAACAAATGGCTGGAATCCCAGGGTGCCAAGCCGGAACCCGATCTGGCCTCGCTGGCCAAGAACGCCATCGTTCACGCCGAGGTAGAGCGTGCGGTGAACGCCGCCAACGAGGGCGTTTCCCGCGCCGAGTCGATTCGTAAGTTCGAGATTCTGCCAGACGAATTCACCGAGGCCAACGGCATGCTGACCCCGAGCCTGAAGACCCGTCGCGCGCAAATCGTTGAGCACTATCGCGAGCTCATTGACGACGTGATCTACGTGCCGCTGAAGAAGTAGCTATCAACTCCCTCTGATCCAAAAAATAAGCTCTCTCTGACGAGGGAACTGTCAGCCGCAGGCTGACTGGGAGAGACCGCGGCTAGCCCGCGAAACAACAAGGCCGGGTGCGACTTGCACCCGGCCTCAGCTTATTCAGTCCAAAATCGCCGAAACATAATCGGCGGCGGCCTGATCCAGCTCCGCATCGCCGATGGTGGCGGTGCCCTGCACCAGGAACGGCTCAGCATAGTTCATGCCGACCTTGTACGCCACGACCTCAAACGGGCTCAGCAGCTCCTCCATGGTGTGGCTGTACTCGCCATCCTTGCGGTACTTGGCGGCGTCGGAACCAGTGGTGACCACCAGCTTGAGCTCCTTGCCCTTGAGTGCGTGGCCTCCACCGTAGGCCCAGCCTGCGGTGATGACCTCGTCTTCCCATTCCTTGAGCAGCGCGGGGGAGGAGTACCAGTAGAACGGGAACTGAAGGATTACGCGGTCGGCAGCCTCCAGCAGCTCGTGCTCTGTGTCGGCGTTGACGGAGAAGTTCGGGTATTCGGCGTATTCGTCGCGCACGATGATGTCGTCCTCGCCCTGTGCGGTGAGTTCGGCGAGCAGGCGGGCGTTCACGCGCGAGCCGTCCTTAAGATGCGGATGGAATACAAGAATCAACGTTGACATGGGATTTCCCTTCTATAAACTGCTGCCAATGTGGCCTAATCACCACTATCGTATGCCGGGAAGCAGAACTCAGTCCAGTCCGGACTCAGGTGCGAGCCGCGGGATGCCGCGCCGGGAGGCAACTCAGTCGAGGTTGGACTGCGTGCCTGCGGTGGCTTCGTTGGCGGCTTGCTCGGCTTGTGCTTGGTCGAGCTTGGCACGGACGTCGTTGAGCAGACCCTGGGCGCGCTTAGCCAAGGCCTCGCCGATCTCCCATTGACGCATCGACTGGTCAAGATTGAGGCCGCCGGTTTCCAGTGCCTGGACAGCCTGAATCAGCTTGTCGCGCGCCTCCTCATATGGCATCTGGGCGATGAGCTCGCGTTCCTTGTCCGTCAGGGACGTGGCGGGGGTGTTCTTGTCGGTGGATGTGGCGTTTTCGGTCATGATGTTCTCCTTATATATACGGTATATATGCGTGGCTGCGTATGGCGTGTCACGCGGTTGCGGATGTAGTGGTTGCGGTAATGACACCCTTCTTCAAGGTGACGGTGATGCCATCCCCAGGGCTTACCTGCGAAGCATCGTCTAGTACGTGGCCATCGGCGGACTGCACCACCGCATAGCCTCGGTTCAACGTGGATTGCGGGCTGAGTGCGGTCAGTGAGGCGTGAGCTCGCTCGACGGTGAGCTGGGCATCGTCCACGATGCGTCGCAGCCCGATATCGAGCCGTTGCAACGAGTCGTCAATTAAGCGCTGATGAGGCTCAAGCATGGTGTGCGGCTGTGTCAGGCTCGGGCGGTTCGCATATCCCTCGATAAGTCGAATCTCGTTCTCCACGCGCGAACGGACCCGCAGTCGCATACGGTCGATGGCACCTTCGATGAGCTGCGACTGCTCACGCACATCCGGCACCACGCGCTTGGCCGCATCGGTAGGGGTGGAGGCGCGCAGATCGGCGACCAGATCCAGCAATGTCCAGTCATCCTCATGCCCGATGGAGGAGATTAATGGTGTAGTGCAGGCATACGCCGCACGAACCACACGCTCATCCGAGAAACCGATGAGATCCTCAAACGAGCCGCCGCCACGGGCCACGATGATCACATCCACGCTCGGGTCGGCATCGAGTTGTGCAATGGCCTGAACCACCTCGGCCGGGCATTGCTCGCCCTGAACATGCACATGGACCACCTTGAAGGTTACGGAAGGCCAACGAAGGTTCACATTGGTGATCACATCGCCTTCCGCACGTGCCTGAGGTGCGCAAATCAGGCCAATAGTCTTCGGAAACTCCGGGAGAGGCAGTTTGTGATCGGCGTCGAACAGGCCCTCGCCCTTAAGCTGCTTGCGCAATTCGTCGATCATGGCCTTGAGGCTGCCACCGGCTCCGACCTTGAGAATCGTGTCCCCGCGCAACGACAGCGAAGTGCGCTTCATCCACAGGTTCGGTTTGCCGTGAATCACCACGCGGTCGCCCTGAACGAACTGGCTGGCCGCGGCCGCGAACCTGCCGAAGCCATTGACTTCCATGGCGATATCCTCGAAGTCGTCGCGCAGCGTGATGTAGGCCGAGCCGGCGCGACGGGTATTGATCTGCGTGATCTGGCCGGTGACCCACGCGGACGGCCATCGTTCCACGGCACCGTAGAACTTCTGGCTCAGCACGCTTACCGGCCACGGATTTTGCGCGGTGGTTTCAGCGGCGCGTGCAGGCAGCTGATCGATAGGGCGAGGCTCATTCGGCAGATTGATGGCGCCCCGATCGGGCGCGAAAGTGCCTTGACCCGGCTCAAAGCCAGACGAGGCCAGTGAAGCGGCGGTCGGTGGACGGCCGGTAGATGAGTAGCCCATTGCAGTAGTCATGCACTCCACTATAAGTGCGTTGGTTGATGACGGTAAAAATTTACCGTCGCCTGAAAACGGTGTGATGATGAATGCAAGAACCGTACGAAGCGATGTATCAGCCGATGATGGAGATGGTCTGGTGCATCAGAAGAAAGGAGTCATTATGGCGAAGAAACGGGTGCTATGAAGAGGAGTGAGATATGCGTTGCACTGACGATTGAGAGTCGTCAGTGAGCTCGCTGTGCGACACGCGAGCAGAAAACAGTTACGCTAATCACACACTTGTAGTTTTGGCGAAAAATAGCCGAAAAACCCTATAAATAGTTCGACACACCACTGTTGAGCACTAGATATAGGGGTGGGGATGCCGTATTCTTCTAGAGGTTCAAGAAAACGATATCAATGTAATTTCGTGTGGCCCACGTCGAGTGCGGCCAAAATGCGGAACTCAGGAGAGTGTTCGCCTTATAGGAAAGGGGTGCCCGATGGGCGCACAGGTGCTGGAGGAAACCGTCACCGATAACGAGACCAAGGTGGCCGCCAAGGCCTCCACCGTGCTCGTTGAGAAGCGTGATGGTCGTGTGGTCGACTTCGACCCCATCAACATCATCTCTGCGGTCAAGTCTGCTTTCGGTGACCTGAACAAGGAAGTCGGCCCCGAAGAAGATGCCATGATCCGTGGTTTCGCCAACCAAGTCGAAGGCGAAATCAAGGGGCGTTACACCGGCCCCGCCAAAATCGAGGACATCCAGAATCTCGTGGAGCACGCCCTCATTGACGCCCACCTGTACGATGTGGCTCGCGCCTACACCAATTACCGTCTCGACAAAGACATTCAGCGTGCCAAGGCCACTGATGTCAACGAGGCCGTTGCTCGCTTCATTAATCATGACCCGACCCTGATTCACGAGAACGCGAACAAGGATTCCAACGTCTACTCCACCCAGCGTGATCTGCTGGCCGGTGCCGTGTCCAAGGCCGCCGCGTTCAACATGCTGCCGCCGGCGGTGTCCAACGCCCACATGAAGGGCGACATTCACTTCCACGATGCCGACTATTCGCCGTTCACTGCCCAGTCCAACTGCTCCTTGCCGAACTTCTGGGACATGTTGGCCAATGGCTTCACTCTTGGCAACGCTCCGATGGCTTCCCCGAAGTCCATCGCCATTGCGGCCACCCAGATTACCCAGATCATGAAGGACGTGGCCTCCAGCCAGTATGGTGGCCAGACCGCCAACCGTGCCGACGAGCATCTTGCCCAGTATGCCAAGAAGGATTACGAGAAGTTCCTTGAGGAAGCTCGTGAGACCATCCCCGACGGCATGCCGGTTGAATTCGCCCGTCGTCAGGTCGAGAGCGCCAAGAAGAACGAGCCCGCCAAGCTGCATTTCGGTTCCCGTGAACCGCTGCCGATGGACACCCCGTTCCACACCGACGTTGACGAACTTGAGCAAGAGCGTGAAATCCTCGCCAAGATTCGTACCCGCAAGGCCATCTATGATGCCATGCAGACCATGGAATACCAGATCAACTCCAACCGTGTGTCCAACGGCCAGACCCCGTTCGTGACTGTCGGCTTTGGTCTCGGCACCGACTGGTTCTCTCGTGAAGTGCAGCGCGCAATCCTGCTGAACCGTATTCGCGGCCTCGGCAAGGAACACCACACCGCCATCTTCCCGAAGCTCGTCTTTACTGTGAAGCACGGCGTGAACGCCGACCCGGGTGACCCGAACTACGATCTGAAGCAGCTTGCCCTCGAGTCCGCCACCAAGCGCATGTACCCGGATGTGGTGTTCTACGAGAACATCGTCAAGATCACAGGCTCCTTCAAGGCTCCGATGGGTTGCCGCTCCTTCCTGCAGGGTTGGATCAACCCGGAGACCGGCAAGGATGAAGAAGACGGCCGTATGAACCTCGGCGTGGTCACCGTCAACGTGCCGCGTATCGCCATCGAATCCCACGGTGACAAGGCTCGCTTCTGGAAGCTGTTCGACGAGCGTATGGAAGTCGCCCATCAGGCCCTCCAGTTCCGCATCATGCGCTGCAAGGAAGCCACCCCGGTCAACGCCCCGACCCTGTTCCGCTTTGGTGCGTTTGGTCGTCTTGGTGCCAACGACAACGTGGACCAGCTGTTCAAGAACGAGCGTGCCACCGTGTCGCTCGGCTACATCGGCCTTGCCGAGACCACTGCGGTCTTCTATGGCAAGAACTGGATTCGCGACCACGGCTGGGATCCGGAAGGCAAGGAGTTCGCGCTGTCCATCGTCAAGCGCATGAACGAGCTGTGCAAGCAGTGGAGCAAAGCGGAGGGTTACCACTATTCCGTGTACTCCACTCCGGCTGAATCCCTGACCGACCGCTTCAACCGCATGGACCGTGAAAAGTTCGGCCGTATCGAAGGCGTGACTGATCACGACTTCTACACCAACTCCTTCCACTACCCGGTGTGGTTGCAGCCTACTCCGATGGAGAAGCTCAGCTACGAGAAGGACTTCCCGTACTACGCTTCCGGCGGCTTCATCAACTACTGCGAGTACCCGTGCCTGCAGGACAACCCGAAGGCGCTCGAAGCCGTGTGGGATTACGCCTACAACATCGGCATCGGCTACCTGGGTACCAACACCCCGATCGACCACTGCTTCGTGTGCGGCTTCCAGGGCGACTTCGAGCCGACCGAGGAAGGCTTCAAGTGCCCGGAGTGCGGTAACTCCAACCCGGACAAGTGCAACGTCACCAAGCGCACCTGCGGCTATCTCGGCAGCCCGGTCCAGCGCCCGATGGTGCACGGCCGTCACGAGGAAATTGCCCACCGAGTCAAGCACATGAGCGGCGAAACCGGTCGTGTGACGCTGGATGACGGAACCACTCGCGAGTGGTTCGAAGAGACCAAGTAGGGTTTATACTTGCTCCCGCTGACGGGAGCTGTAGAGCGTAAGCGAGACTGAGGGCGGTCATCCTTTATGGTGTTGACCACCCTCAGTCCGTCTGATGACGGACAGCTCCCGCCAGCGGGAGCTAATGCTTTCCGTAAGGAGGGAATCATGCCGGAGCTGCATACGACCAAGCCCGAACCCAAGCGCCATGACTTTGCGGCCGGCGAGACCGGGCGTGGCCCCTCCGTACCCTCCAACGGTCTTGCCAACGATCCGAAAGCCGGTCAATGGGATGGCCGGCGCATGTCCAAGCGGATGATCGCCGACTACAAAACCTTCATTGTCACCGACGGAGAAGGCGTGCGCAACTCCCTTTACGTCTCCGGTTGCCCCTTCCACTGCGTCGACTGCTTCAACGCCTCCATCTGGGATTTCCAAGCCGGCCACGAATACACGCAAAAACTTGAAGACAAAATCATCGAAGATTTGAAAGCCCCATGGGTGCAAGGCATTACGTTCCTTGGCGGCGAGCCATTCCTCAACACTCCCGTGCTGGTGCCGCTCGCACAACGTATCCGCCAGGAATTCGGTCATACCAAAGATATCTGGTCGTGGACCGGCTACACATGGGAAGAACTCATGCGCCCCGGAGAAACCCCAGACAAGCTTGAATTGCTACATCTCATCGACATTCTCGTCGACGGCCGCTACCTCAGAGACCAGAAGGACTCGCTGCTGCAATTCCGCGGCTCCAGAAACCAGCGCATCCTCGATGTGCCCAAGTCTCTGGAAGCCGGCGAACCGGTCATCTGGGCCAAGCTCCACGATCAAGAACGAGATATCCCCGAAATCTATTTGAAAGACCGCGAAGCCGGCGAAGGCCAACAGGCCTCGTAGTAGCAGTTCTGGAATGCCGCACTCAGCAATATCGTTGGAACTGTTGGGAAAAGGCCTTCCCGTGAGCGAAATCGCCTCGCCTCGTGCCATGTTGGGCAGGTGGTCGGACTAATATTCCATAAGAAGTAGCCGGGCGAAGCCGTCCGCAGGGTATCTGCCAGCCGTCCCGAAACGGTTCATGATGCCTCAAAGCGTGCACTCCCGGAAGTCGGAATTAAGAGGAACACATGGTTGACATCGCCACTGACGCGAGCCTAAAGCCCGCTTCACACCCGAAGCCCCTGCGTGTGGGATTGGACATCGGTTCCACCACCGTCAAGGCCGTGGTGCTTGATCAGTCCGATTCCCTGGGAGACACCCTCTTCTCCGATTACCGACGCCACCACGCCAACGTGCGTGCCACCGTGGCCGGCCTGTTGGTCGACATCCACAAGAAGCTTGTGGACCTCGGACGCGGCGATGAACCGATTCGCCTGTCTATCACCGGTTCCGGCGGTCTGGCGCTTGCTGACAATCTGCATGTGCCTTTCATTCAGGAGGTCATCGCCGAAACCGAGGCAATCGACAAGGAATACCCGCAGGCCGATGTCATCATCGAGCTCGGCGGCGAGGACGCCAAAATCACCTACCTGAAACCCACGCCCGAACAGCGCATGAACGGTTCGTGCGCAGGTGGTACCGGCGCGTTCATTGACCAGATGTCCACACTGCTCGACACCGACGCCGCCGGCCTCAACGAGATGGCCAAGAGCTACGAGAACCTGTATCCAATCGCCTCGCGTTGTGGTGTGTTCGCCAAAACCGATTTGCAGCCGCTCATCAATGATGGTGCCGCCAAGCCCGATTTGGCCGCCTCCATCTTCACCGCAGTGGCCACGCAGACCATCGCCGGCCTGGCTTCCGGACGCCCGATTCACGGCACCGTCATCTTCCTCGGCGGCCCGTTGTTCTTCATGTCCGAGCTGCGCGCCGCATTCCAGCGCGCGCTTGAGGGCAAGGTCGACGAATTCATCGTGCCGACCGACGCCCACTTGTACGTGGCCTACGGTTCGGCATTGCAGGCCGACATAGACTCCGACGATCAGGGCAATTATTTCGAGGCCCACACGTGCGACGATATCCTGAAGCGTCTGGACGAGCTGAAGAACCTGCCCTCCAACACGCCCACCATGCCGCCGCTGTTCCCCACCGAGGCCGATCGCGAGGACTTCAACAAGCGCCACCACAAGGAACACATCCACATCGGCACCCTTGAAGGCGCGCACGGCCCGCACTTCCTGGGCATCGACGCTGGTTCCACCACCATCAAGGCCACACTCGTCAACGACGACCGTGAAATCGTCTGGTCCAGCTACGCCAACAACGAAGGCAGCCCGCTGACCGCCGCCATCAACATCGTCAAGAAGATTCAGTCTGAGCTGCCCGAAGGCGCGTGGATCGCACGCTCCTGCGCCACCGGATACGGCGAAGGCCTCATCACCACCGGCCTGCACTTGGACGAGGGCGTGGTGGAGACCATGGCCCACTATCGTGGCGCCGAAATGGTCAGCCCCGGCGTCACCGCCGTCATCGACATCGGCGGCCAGGATATGAAGTACTTGGCCATCACCGATGGCGTTATCGATTCAATCGCCGTCAACGAGGCCTGCTCGTCCGGCTGTGGTTCGTTCCTGCAGACCTTCGCCATGTCCATGGGCCTGACGATTCAGGAATTCACGCAAAAGGCTTTGGCATCCACCCATCCGGTGGACCTTGGCTCGCGTTGCACTGTGTTCATGAACTCCTCGGTCAAGCAGGCGCAGAAGGAAGGCGCCTCCATCGAGGACATCGCTGCCGGCCTGTGCTACTCCGTGGTGCGCAACGCCCTGTACAAGGTCATCAAGCTGCGCGATTCCGGCGAACTCGGCGACACTGTGGTGGTCCAGGGCGGTACGTTCCTCAACGACGCCGTGCTGCGCGCCTTCGAGCTGCTCACCGAACGTCAGGTCACCCGCCCGAACATCGCCGGCCTTATGGGCGCGTTCGGCGCCGCCCTGACCGCCCGCATGCACTATCAGGATGAGGCCGACCACTTGGATGTGGTGGTTAAGGCCGATGGGTCCGAGGAACAGTCCGAGGCTGAGCCCGCACCCAAGTCCGGGCCCAAGGCCGCAGCCTTCAAGAAGACCGAGCCGGCCAAGCCTGAGGTCCATGTCGTTGTCGTGGACGGCGTGGCCCACACCGCCAGCTCCATCCTGACCGGCGAAGCGCTCGACAACATGAGCATGACCACCGAGCGTGACGTGTGCAAGCTGTGCCAGAACCACTGCAAGCTCACCATCACCACGTTCTCCGACGGCTCGCGCTTCGTGACCGGCAACCGCTGCGAACGCGGCGGCGACGCCAAGAAGAAACGCTCCGACCGTCCGAACCTGTACGACTACAAGTACAAGCGTTGCTTCGCCTACCGCAGACTTACCGACAAGGCCGCCACCCGTGGCGAAATCGGCATCCCGCGCGCCCTCAACATGTACGAGAACTACCCGTTCTGGTTCACGCTGCTCACCTCGCTGGGCTTCAAGGTGATGATCTCCGGCCGCAGCTCCCACGAGCTGTTCGAGACCGGCATCGAATCCATCGCCTCCGAAAACATCTGCTACCCGGCCAAGCTGGTCCACGGCCATATCAAGTGGCTGCTCGACAAGGGCGTCAAGACCATCTTCTACCCGTGCGTGAGCTACGAGGAGAACCTCGTGCCCAACACGGACAACCACTACAACTGCCCGGTCGTGGCCAACTATCCGCTCGTCGTCGGTGCCAACATGCCCGAACTGCGCGAGGACGGCGTGCGCTACATGCACCCGTACTTCAATCTCGCCAACCACGAGCTCATGGTCGACCGCATCCTCGAAGAGTTCGCCTGGGCCAACGTGACCCGCGAGGAAGTCGAAACCGCAGTCAAGGCCGCATACGCCGAAGACAAGGTCTTCAAGCACGACGTGCAGCAGGAGGGCCTGACCGCGCTCGCCTACATGAAGGAGCACAACTGCCGCGGCATCGTGCTCGCCGGCCGCCCCTACCACATCGACCCCGAAATCAACCACGGCATCCCCGAAACCATCTGCTCGCTGGGCATGGTGGTGCTCTCCGAGGATTCCATCTGCGAACTGCAGCCGGGGGAGAAGCTCAACCTCACCGAATTCCTCTCGGAAGGCGAAGCCGACCCGCGCTCCAAGAACGCCGCCGGATTCCGCCACGTAGGCGACCGCACAGTCACCAAGATGCCGTTGCGCGTCACCAACCAGTGGGCCTACCACTCCCGTCTGTACGCGGCCGCGCATTTCGTGGCCTCCTATCCGGGCCTCGAACTCGTGCAGCTCAACTCCTTCGGCTGCGGTCTCGACGCCATCACCACCGATCAGGTGGCCGAGATCCTGGCCGACAAGGCGGACGTGTACACGCTGCTGAAGATTGACGAGGTCTCCAACCTGGGCGCTGCCAAGATTCGACTGCGCTCGCTCAAGGCCGCCGTCGAGGAGCGCGAAGCCAACAAGGCCCGCGAAGCCGCCGCGGCGAAGGCCGTGCAAGGCCCCAAGTCCACCGGCTTCCGCAAGACCGGCTCCACCGCGCCAAC
>ENA-ORTF01001395-ORTF01001395.1-human-gut-metagenome-genome-assembly--contig:-NODE-1395-length-28239-cov-4.307515_pt1 | contig 28239 bp, 15 predicted proteins | sample MGYA00241908_ERZ509180 | MGnify/ENA primary metagenome ERZ509180 (study PRJEB26280, sample SAMEA2338814) | human gut metagenome | biome: human gut; feature: human-associated habitat; material: faeces... | reverse complement strand
GCCGGTCAGGATGCCCTTGTCACTGCTCACATTTCCTTTGACAGAATCGTTTCTTGTTGTAGCAGATATTGTGATACGGCTGGAAGAAGAACGGCCGCCGGAAGATCCACGATTACTACTGTTGCTATTATTTCCGCTATTGTCAGTATCATTTTTATCGTTCGTTGGCGGAACGGTGGCGGTCAGCTCTACCATTCCCGTCATCGGCGCAATCTCATAATTCCGTGCCGCCCACTCATTCGGCGTAAATACTGCCTCGTAGCTATGGGTTCCGGCCTTCGTCAGCTGCGCCGGGTTCTTCCAGGTAAAGGTTCCGTACTCGGTACTTCCTCCTGTCAGGGCGGATGCACTCAGAGGTCTTCCCGCCTCTACGCTGGCTGCTGCCGCCCAGATGATCGACGGTGCAGGCGCCTGATAAATGGTTCCGGTTGTCTCAGTCGGGAACACAACTTGATAGTTGCCCGGATGGGTTGAATTTTCCCCAGCCGTCACCGTCACTTCGGACGAATCCAGTGTTATCTGCTTATCGGTTCCGGCATTTGTATCTGCAAATCTGCCTTTCAGACCGCTGATTGTAAGCGTCTGACCGGCGATTCCTGTCTCAACGGTGGCGTCAACTGCAACTTCTGGACTGCCGTCGTAGGTCTTTTTAACTGGCAGCGTGAGCGCCGCTTTCAGTTCCTTCGGGGAAATATCTGGATATACGCTCTTTCCTAATTGGTACCCATACTTTCCTTCCACATCTGGATCATCTGGTGTAAATTCTGCATAATATTCCTCTGTTCCATTTACCTCCGGATAAATCTGGTTCGAAGAAGTTGTGTCCTGCATCGTACTCCAGGTCCAGGTTCCCTGAATTGGCTCGTTGTGGGAATTGTAAACTCCGTAGCCATCTGCCAGTCTCAGAGAAACTTGACTCAGCGGCTGACCGTAGGTTCCCTGTGTGACAAATTCTTTTTCGCCGCTTCCTGCGATTTTTAAAATATCCTGCGTTGTTACAAGCACGGCAGTACTTTGCTCCGACGCAAACTGGCTGTCGGTTGCCCTGGTTCGAACCGCTATCGTATATGTATGTGCCGGTTGTAAGCCTTCAAACTTCGATGACTGCTGCCATTGCGGCTCACCATTTCCAGACTCCTCATCTACAATTCCATACTCATACTGTTCATTCTTTACCACGCCAATCCAGTTATATGACTTTATGATTGATGTTGCGTCTATTTTATCCGGTTTTTGAGGTCTTGCCGGAATGTCGAGTGTCTGAAGCTTTCCTGTAAATTTTCCATCTGTATTGCTTGCAGCACCCCGATAATAAACTTTATACAGCTGTTCGCTGGTTGCCCTAGAGCTCATAATAAATTTAGTAATCGAAACAGCTGCTCCTGTGCCTGTTTCCGCTGACTTCCAGTCTGTCGGGGATGTCTTTCCGAATACATACTGTACACCTTCTGGAACTGTAACCGTCTCATCGGCATAAGACAATACCGGCTGTTTCTCTTGTTCAACTTCCTGTCTTGCCGGAATCGGAATCGCTGCCGCCTCGCTGGCTGCATTGGAACCACTTGCTTTTTTTCGGACGTACAGGGAAATCTCTGTCGTATCGTCCGGCTGTTTGTCCAGAATCTCGGTCAATGAAATATAACCTTTGACCGGAATAGTCGTCCAGGATGAGGAATTATCTGACTCGGCAAATTCCAGCGGCTCGGATGCACGGTTTTTCAGTTCTTCTTTTTCGTAGTCGATGGAAATGTCCGTTATCTCTGGTGCTGCCTGGGCTGTGCGGAAGGTAACGAATTTCACATCTGAAAATTTCGTTTTACCATTCTCAACCTTTGATACTACCAAACTATATGTATACTCAGTATTTGGAGATAAACCACTTAGGTTAGTTATTATAACTCCATCACTTCCAAATCGACAGCTCAGATTGCTTGCACAGATCTCTGAAACACTACTTGCCTCTCCCTGTTTATAATAGAAATACATATTTGAAGCAGCCTGCACACGAAGTTCAGCCGTCGTTGAGGTAATCCTTCTTACTACCGCAGAACGAATCGTAACTGTCTGGTTATTGGAATAGCTTTCACCATTCTTATAGACTGTTCGGCTGTATTTTCTAAACTGCGGATACGCATCTCCGCCGTTTTCATCCAAATTTTGTCCCCAGACGCCTTCGCTTGCATCGCCGTTTAATTTGTAGGCAATTTCGCCGCTCTGAAACTGGAGTTCTGTAACTTGATGTCCTTGTCCTCTTTCTCCTTTTTGATAAACATTCTGAATTGTGAGAGGATAATTGCTATCACTGGTATTGTATATTCCAGATGAATCCGAGACATCAAAACAATTTTTTACAGCAGTACTTCCTCCACTATAAAAGAATCCTGCAGTTCTAATTTTTCCTGCCACAAAACAATTTTCAATAGCTGAATCATAAATATCTTCACATAATCCATACTCCCAAACTTGTCCCGTTTCCGATTTCTCAAAACTCATTCCAAGATTCTTTACTGAGGCATTCCATATTTTGTATATTATTCCCTCTCCAGAACTATCTTTCGCATATCTCAATCCCGAAATAATATGATAATTTCCATCTATATTTCCATAATACTTCCCACCAGATGGTTTGATTCGCCTCCAGTAATGCCCGTCTGGAATCTCAATATCCTTCATCAGTTTCAGATTACTATGATCAGAAATCTCATTTCGATTGATCTGCTCCGCAAACCAGAACAGCTGTCCCGCATTCCGAACCTGATAATATCCACCGCTTTCTTCTGCCGGCTGATATCCATTTTTACAAACCACGCAGAATCCATCTGTATCGAAATTCTCATGTCGGCAGCTGATATCTTCTTCATACATTGTAATTTCAGTTACCTGATTCCATTTAGATATCGTCTGTCCGGACACCGTAATCGGTGCTCCATTATTTAGTCCTGGTACCGTCACAGAAATATCTGTCTGTCCGGCATTATCTGGCAGATATACGGTTATATAACCTGTATAATTGCTATCATATGTGATTTCGCTCGACGGAACTGCGATCGTATTGCTTTCTTCCTCTCCGCTGATCAGTTCCACGCCATCCTGCTTTACCACAATCTCACTGGCCGTCAGTGGCTCATCTACCTGATTGATCGCCAGAGAAACGAATTTTAAGCGTGTTTTATACAGCGGAGTTCCTGTCATTATATCTTTCGAACTGTTATCATCCAGCGTCACAATTCCCAAATCGTATGTATAGTCTCCTGCTTTTAAAGTTACCTGCTGGGGTTCTTCCGATGGTTTTAAATAATTGCTTGGAAAAACCGTTCCCGTATACGCGCCACGATCACCAACTTTCATCGTCCCCGCATCCCAGGTCACAGTTCCAACGGTTATCTTCGCCGGATAAGAGCTTTTCGTCAGTCTTCCATCGTATACCATACAGTTAAATGTATATTTTTTCAGGCTGGCATTCGCATCTTCCGGATAATACGTTCCACCGTTCAGATTTACCTCTGCGTCCTCGCTGATGCTAATCGAACCTTCCAGTTTTTGATCTTCCGCTGGTCTCCAAGCTGCACGCTCACCGACGCCAATGGCATTGACCTCATTGTTGATTGCGCTTGCAGAAATCGTTCCTCCGGTAATCTGAATATCACCACATTTATAGCCGCCTACTATAGGCTTCGCGCCGTAGCCACAACCGATTCCCGGCGCAGGATAGCCATGTCCCCATGTGGTATATCCACCCTGTGCTGTGATATCCCCGCCGCGTATATAGATTTTATCTACGCATCCATAAGCTCCGCCGCCGATTCCAGCCCCACTATAACGATTGAGGCGTTCACTGCTGTAGCTTCCGGTTCCTCCCTCTGCATAGATAATTCCTCCGGTAATCGTAATGGTTCCCGTATCTCCCTCTTTGGTTCCGCCAATCCCGGCAGACATTCCAGATCCGTAGGCTTCAATATTGCCGCCATGGATCGTGATCTCTCCCAGTGTGCCGCCACTTTGTCTGGATGCACCGATTCCGGCGGAGTCCGCTCCGGTTGCCTCCAGACTTCCATTTCCATCAATAATCAGGTTACATCCCTCCGGCACATCAATCGCCGCATAGACTTCCCCGCCTTTTAAGACGTTCTTGTTCGACAGTGTCAAATGCAAGGTCGCGCCATCCCGCAATCCGATCGCCGGTTTCCACTGTGTACCAATCTCGATATCCAGATTTTGAATGGTAAGGAATGCGACCGTACCAGAGCCGCTTATGATAATATTATTCTTATCTGTACTTCCATAGATCGTTGAACCGTTGTATACCTGCTGTGCTACACTTGGACTGTCAATTATAATGCTCTTTTCAGAAATATCATAATACTTGCTCGCCAAGGTCATCAGCTGCATTTCACCAACTAATACATAAATTTCTGGAAGTTCGATTTTTTCCGCCAATTCAACCTTCTCTGCTGTTTCGCCGTCAAGTCCAATCAAATGTTCTCCCAGGTTCTCTGGTAGAACCGGTATGTAGACATAGGTTCGCCCGTTGTATTCCTGATTCGCGTCCGCATAACCCGCCCAGGTTTTCTCCTCGCTCTCGATCGGCTCGCCGTCTTCGTCGAACTCATCGAAATACTCCTGTACGGAAATACCGCCGTGAAATTCCGAAAGATCGCTCTGTTTTTCATCCAGTTTCCAGGTAATTCCTGTCAGCTGATACTGCGATGCCGTCTCATCCCCAACATTTTCCTCTTCCCCGACCGTTTCTTCCGTTGACTCGCCATCTACTGCCTTGTCATCTTCTGTCGCTGCATCCGCTTCATCTGCACCGCCCTCATCCAGATTTTCCACCTGCACATCGAGCGTATCCGGCAGGATGATATCGCTTTCTTTCGCTCCCAGTGCCAGGTTCTGAACCTGAATTGTTTCCTCTAATTCGAAAAATTCTGTAATCTCCGGTGCTGCCTCTTCCGGCAATACGGTCACTTCGATGCGCGGCAGAAAACCTGTGTCCAGTTCATAGCGGCTGCTTTTCAGTTCCGCGTCAAACACATAGACACCCGGTGTTTTTCCGTCGTATTTTTCCTTCTCACTGAATGTCTCGTCGAGAACCCAGCGGACTTTGACCTCTTTCCAGTTTTTATCGTCTTTCGTCCCGTCGGCCTCGGACGGGGATGCTTTCTGCGCGATGTCATCCGTGCCTGCTTCCGATTTTTCCGCTGCATCTGCCTCCGATGGGGACGCTGATAAAGCATCTTTCCGGACTGTTTTACTCACTTCAAGCGAAGCATCCGGCTGGGATTTTTCATCTGCGTCTGAAATCTGGGACGGCGTGGCTATCGTTTCGCCTCCGCCCTTGTCCGCTGCATCCTCCTCCCCATCTGTTCCAGTTTCCTCTTCCGCCCAAATACGCATACTCAGCTTATCCGGCAACTCCAAATCTTTATATTTCGTCCCGTATGCCACTTCCTGATGCAGCACGCTTTCCGGCAGTCCCTTTACCTCCTCGATCTGATAAATCTTGCTTCCCGCCAGGGCGCGCGGCTGCCATTCACACGTATTCCAAACCAATATCGATGCCAATGTGGCTGCCAGGATGCGTTTGTAAGTCTTTTTCATCGTCTTCCCCACCTTCCTCAACTATTCCAATCCCGTTTTCTCTATATTATTGACCATTTCGAATTATCTCATATTCGATATTTCCCTGAGATCACAAAATGTCCTACCTGGTACCTTTCTAGTATAAAGATACCAAATAGAACATTTCATGAAAACCACATCGACGCAAACGGTCAAACTTCGACCTATTTGGTCATTTTACTGCTTTTCTCTCCCGTCCCAGACGCCATTTTCATCGACATAATAGCCGTCCGGTGTTCTGCGTCCGGCATACATAAGTCCTTTCATTCCATCGGATGTCGGGTGGAAATAGCACCATTTGCCGTCAATCAAGACCCAGCCGGTCTGCATGCCGTGTTCCGGATCGAGGTAGAACCAGCCGCCATAGTCTTCGTCGCGCATCCAGCCGGTCTTGATATAGCCGCTTTCATCGAACGCCCACCAGTTGCCGTTTACCTGCTCCCATGCATATGCAATGCCATTTGTACCGCGTTTTTCTGCCTTCGGGTAGCTGCTGTCGGCAAACCGCAGCCACCAGCCGTGTTCATCCTGCATCCAGTGACTCTTTCCGTCATTGGCAGTGCTGTTGGCAGTTCCTGTGAGAATACCTATGGTGCTGTTGGTTCTTCCCTTCACCGGATCCTGCCTGGTCGCTCCGCTGCCGGAAGACTTGTCACGTCCGGAGGAAGAGCTCTGGCTGCCTGATTGGCCTGGCTTGTCGGAGTTATCTGGCTTGTCGGAGTCTTCTGGCTTATCCTCTGCCGGTGGAGCTGCCTTACTGATTTCAAATGTAAGGGATGCCGGAGTTGGTGTGTTGTATCTGGATTCCCACGTATTAAATTCGCCAAAGCCAAATTCGGCTTTGATTGTGTGGGTGCCTACCAATGATTCTCCTGGCTTCGTCCACTTAAGTACAGCGGTTCCATCTTCCCCTACCGAAACTATATCTGCATCCGGGTTTTCATTATCAAAGAAATGAACATAACCCTGCAGCTTGTCCTGGTAAACTCCCTGCACGCTGGCAATGATATCAAAATCCTCTTCCTCTGTTCCCAGAATTCCTTTCGAAAGCTTAGCCCCGGTCGTCCGGTTCACAGCCGTTAAAATAAGGGCGAGTGTTCCTTTATGAATGTTTATGGTTCTCTTTACAGGTGTAGTTGTACCGAAATAATTTCTTCCGTTTTCCATGGTGATGATTACATCTGCGGAACCCGTGCCTTTGATGGTCACCTGTCCCTGTGCATCCACGGTGAGAACCTTTTCATCGGAGCTTTCATATTTCAGAGCTCCATCTCCCACTACAGTCACACCAGTCAGTGGAAAGCTGTCATCTCCATAGGTTTTTTCTCCGGTCCATGCTTTCTGGTCGATTGAAACCGAACCCTGTATCGGACGGATCGTTCCGGTCTGAGCTGGATATATGATACGGTAATTCTGCAGATTCACTCCACTCGCACCTGTCTCAATTACTGCCTCTGAAGAATCAATGGTTACCGTCTTATCGGTTCCGGCATTGGCATCTTCAAATCTGCCTTTCAGACCGCGGATGTTATAGCTATGCCCCGTGCTCTGACCCGGAGTTTCTATCTCCACCGTCGCCTCTAATGCGATATCTGTACTTCTGTCATAGTCTTTTACAATAGGTGTCGTAATAACTGCGGTCAACTCTTTCGGAGATATCTCCGGAACCACACTCTGGGTCAAAGGTTCTCCATACTGCCCTTCCGATGCTTTATCAGGTATAAATTCGACCTGATATGCAGTGCTTCCCTTTACCTCCGGATAAATGGAGGAAGCAGACATTCCGCCCTGCCTTTCAATGAAGTGCCAATTTCCAGAAACCTCCGTTCTACCATAATTAACAACCTTAAATTTCTCTGCCAGCCGTACTTGAATCTGAGCAAGCGTCTGTCCATAGGTTCCTTTCGCTTCAAAGGATACAGCGCCAGCGGGACCGTCGATCAGTAATGCATCCGGTGTTGTCACCTTCAAACGATCAGCCGGCTTCGATGCAAAACTGCTGTCTGTTGCTTTCACACGAAGGGTTATATAATAGGTGTTAGCCGGCTTCGGCGATGTAAACGTCCTCTCCGACTGCCACTTAGGCTCACCAGACTCAGATTTGGCAATTCCGTACTCGTAACGGGAACCGACCGGTCTTTTTACCTTGATAGAGTAGCTGTCTTTCGTTATATCTGTTTCCTGTATCTGGTCCGGTTTTGCCGGTCTTGCCGGAATCTTTATCTCGGTTGCTTCGCCTGCAGCGCCGGAAGTGCCCGCTTTCTTACGGACATACAGGGAAATCTCATTTGTACCTTCTGGCTGGTTATCCAGAATCTCTGTCAGCGATGCCGCACCATTCACCGGAATTTCCGTCCAGGACGATGCCGTTTCTGACTGTGCAAATTCCACTGCGCTCTGTAAATTGTTTCTCAATAATTCCTTTTCATAATCAACAGAAGTCAGTTCACGTTCTAACTCATTCGTAGCTGAACCCGCCTCCACTTTTCCTTTGTAGTTGATGCCGGAAAAGGTTGCCTTCACTAAATCGGCGGCTGGGAGGTACATATACACAACGCCGTTTGGAGCTGTCTGAGCATCCTTAAAACCATAGTTGCAAGAAGGAACGTCGATGCTGGCATTCTTTATCACGCCATCTGCTTCATAAACACTGGATAAATCGGCTTTCGTGGCATAAACAGGAACTCCCGTACCATTCAATGGACTTTCCAGGTTCAAATTTCCCGAACTATCTGCTTTCAGGCTTCGAACCCGAGGTGCACTATTATAAAAGTTTCCCTTGTTTACCATATAAAACGTTCCACCATTGATAATAACCTCTGTCTCCTTGCCCGATGCTCCCGATCCTATATCTGATATTTTAGAATCCGTATCTTTGCTTTTATCCAGGCAAAACGTTCCACCATTAATCTCTATCTGTGAGCTTCCAGACTCACCGCTTCCAACAGAAGCCCCTTTCCCTGAGTACGCTGTAATCATTCCGCCATCGATTTTCACCTGTGCATTACTCGCGAATCCGGATCCGGATCCGCTTCCAATCCCAGCCCCATACTGCGCATGTACGTTAATTTTTCCACCTGTAATATGGATCTGAGCCGTTGAAACACCCAGCCTATTCGAATAACCAGAACCAATTGCTGCTCCTAGCCCACTGTTTTCCTTTACATCAGCAGTAACAGTTCCTCCATTAATCTGTATTTTCTGTACACTTTTCCAAAACGAAGCACCGATTGCCGCTGCAAAAGAGCTCCCTGAAAGCTTAGCCGTAACCGTTCCTCCATTGATGATGATCGTACCCGCATCCGCTTCCGGAGCGCCTCCTATCGCTGCTCCACTGTTACCTCTAGCCTGACTTACCACCTCTAGCGAACCGTCTGCATCTGGCTTACAATCTATGGTAATCTGTGCCTTCTCAGCCACACTAATCCCCGCCGGAGCTTTTGATTCCGTTTTCTGAACCTGAATCTTATTCTCTCCTTCCAGATACATGAGCACGTGGGAACTACCGTTAATCTGAATTGGCGCTGCATCCTGTGCTGCGGTTTCTGATGCCTGGAGATGGATGCCTTTTACAACCAGCTTCACATTCTGCGCTGCTGATGTATTGATTTTTAAAAAATGCGTCGTATTCTCTTCACTTGTCACAATCGTATAGACTGTCTCATACGACTGCCCCGGTATTGTTTTTAACGTGCTCCCGGTCGAATCTGCTTCCTTCTGATAATGCGAAATGACCAGATTTCCTCCCTGTTCCGAGAATGTGATATCGCCCTGGGAAAGATCCAGCACACCTTCAAAGGTCTGTATTTCATTCAGGACCACTATCTCTGTCCCTGCCTCATCTGCATTCACTTTCTTCTGGTTCAATGTAAATTGACCATTCGACTCTCCAAGTCCCGCTATTCCCGTCTTAATTTCAAACTGATATTCGCCTGTCGGAAGATATGCCGTTGCAACTGCACTATTTTCATTTGAAGCATCTTTTACCAATTTCCCATCAAAAGCAAACTGTCCCAGCTCCTTGCTCAATTCTACAGGGTTTCCTGTGCCAGCTGCATCTGTCCGCTTTGCCCGCAGTTTCACCTGATCGGTATCCTGTACCTGTGATGATAAGAATACAAAGCGTACCGGATACAGTTTTTCACCAATGGAAAGAGAAAGTGCCGTTTCTTCTTTATTTTCTAAGGTAAGCGTTCCGGACACTTGGTACGCCGTTCCATTTTCTCCAGATTCCTGAATCGTAACTACAACCGGAATCTCATCTCCATGTAGAGAGGAATACCAGCTGACCTTTCCTGCCGAAATCTGATAGTTAGACGCTTTCGTATCCGAATAACTCAGAATATCCGGCAAAACTCCGCTTTCATCCTGATCGCCTACCTGAACGGTCAGCGTATAATTCTGATTATTTTTCAAACGGCCATCATAAATGGTTAAATCCAGCATTTTCTTATATGCCTCTTTTCCCAGCGTAACAGGAACGTTCTCATCTTTTCCTGCAGACAGGACAGCCGTTCCTGTCTCTGTAACCGTATTGTTTTGGGAGTCTGTCACCTCCGCCACAACTGACATCTCTCCCGTAAATCCGAGCCACTCTGTCACAGCCGGTATCGTGCCTTTGAATTCTCTAACAATCATCTCTGCGTCTGTTTCATAAACAGGCGTGCTTCGAGCGGTATCTCCCTCCTGATAGAAACGAATTTTTACAGAGTATGTTCCATCTGACAACTGATTGTCATAGACGGTCATCTGGAATGTTTTTTTACCAAATGTACACGTTGTTCCACGCGGTTCTATCGTTCCGTCTGTCAGTTTTAATTTCACCTGCTCTGAAATATCAACGCTTCCGCCTATTTGTTTATTGTCTCCATTTTTATCGATACCTCCGTACCCGATATTTCCCTTAACCTTCAGATTTCCACTGAATATGTTTATCGTGCCACAGGGCAGCTTTAAATCGAGCAGAGCATTCCGTCCGCTTCCGATTGCAGCACCGTACTTTACATTCCAACTGCTTGCCTCAACCTCCGGTGCTTCTCCTTCTTTCCCGCCAATCTGGATCGAATCTACGGCTCCATTGTCTCCGCCTCCAATTCCAGCTCCGGTCTCTCTTCCGCCTTCCGCTTTTACGGTACCGCCCAAAATCCGGATCGTTCCGCCAATGCCATACATACCTGTTCCGATTCCCGCACCCCCAAGATGTACCTTCGAACCCCTAAACCAGCAACCTCCACCAACCGCATGGATATTGCCGCCTTGAATCTCAATCGTACCTGTCTTATAGCTTATTATTGTATTTTCATGATCTGGCACCGTCGCCCTTCCGCCGATTCCTGCCGCGCCATATCCGCCTCCGGTCGCGGTCAGACTTCCGGTGCTTTCTTTGGTAATGATCAGGGTTGCTTTTTCCTCAACCCCGATTCCAGCGCCGCCGTATGTACCCTCTAATGAATTTTCCCCTTTTACTGTTAAATTTAATTTTGCCTTTCCTTTCAGAAGGATTCCGGCTGCATTATCTATGATATCAGTGCCATAGCCAACATTTACACCTTCAATTGTCAAATTTACTGTAACATCATCAATTACAATACCACCTTCGATTTTCCGGCCTTCCGATAACCTTTCCGTCGGATGATAGGTGCCAGTGATCGTCATTCCATTTAACCGACCCACATTGTCTTTATTAATCACCAGATAATTTCCGTTCAAATCATACGTTTCATCCGCCAGCAGCGCCACGCCCGCGTCACCCACCATCACATAAATCTCCGGCAGGTCAGCCGTATCCGCCACTTCAAATTTGCCCAGCTCCTCCGGCAGTACCGCTCTATACACATACACACGGCCATTATAGTCCTGGTTCGCCTCAGCGTAGCCCGCCCAGGTCTTCGTCGAGGTCTCAACCGGCTCGCCGTTTTCGTCAAATTCTTCGAAATAGTCTTTTTCGGAAATGCCGCCGTGGAACTCCGGGAGGTCACTCTGCTCTTCGTCCAGTTTCCAGGTTATACCAGAGAGCTGCCAGACTGCCATTTCCGCCTCTGTATCTTTCTCTGTGCCCTTATTCGCTGCTTCCACCAGATGCATGTTCTGGCTGTCTTCCGCCAGCGTTTCATCCGCCGCTTCCACCTCAACCTCCAGTGTATCCGGCAGGACGATATCGCTTTCTTTCGCGCCAAGCGGAAGCTTCTGCACCGCAACTGCCTCATCTAACTCCGAAAATCCGATGATCGCCGGACCTTTTTCCTCCGGAAGCACCGTCACCTCGATGCGCGGCAAAAAGCCGGTATCCAGTTCATAGCGGCTGCTTTTCACTTCCGCATCAAACACATAGATACCCGGTGTTTTTCCATCGTATGTATCTTTCTCACTGAATGTCTCATCCAGCACCCAGCGGACCTTGACTTCCTTCCAGGTTTTATCGGTTTTCGTCCCGTCCGCATCGGATGGGGATGCTTTCTGCTCAGGGTCATCCACCCCCCCTATTTCTGATTTTTCTGTAACATCTGCCTCAGATGGGGATGCTTTCCGAACTGTACCATCTGTTTCAGATGAAGAAAGCGTCTGAGACTTTTTTTCTGTTTCCACTTTACCGTCTCCGCTTTGAAGCTCCGACGGCGTAGCAATCTTTTCCGCACCGTCTTTATCTTCTGCACTGTCTTCTTCATCCGATGCTTCTTCCGCCAAAACCCGCACTTTCAGCTTATCCGGCAGCTCCAGATCCTTATATTTCGTTCCATACGGAACCTCCTGATGCAGGATTTCATCCGAAAGCTCCTTCACTTCCTCGATATACTGCACCGAACTGCCTGCCAGCACCTGCGGGTGCCAGTCACACGTATTCCATATCATTACCGCCGCCAGCGCCGCTGCCAGGGCACGCTTATATTTCTTTTTCATGCTGTTTTCCCTCCATCTATTCTGAATGAATTTGTCTATTTCAGTCTGTTTCCCACCTGAACAAAATACTTTTTCTTCCGATCCAGCAGGCTTTCGCTGCACGCCACCAGAAGTTCTTCTAATTCTTCTTTTTTCGTCGGAAATACCCCGAATGCGGTCACATGGAGCCGCCAGGATTCGAGGGCATTGTCCCGGCCGGAAAGCCAGATTAAGGATGCCGCCGGGTTATTTTCCCGGATTTTTTCTACGATCTCCACTCCCTGTCTGCCCTGCACGGACGCCAGCATAATGAGGTAGGGATTCCCTTTTACAAAATGCAGATATGCATCCAGATCGCCGATATACGTGTGAATCATCGGCCATCTGCGGTTTTCAGTCAAAATTTCACGCAGCATTTTTTCCAGACCTTCAATGTCGGTCGGTTTTTCCCCATATATCACTACCCGTACCATATTCCACCTGCCTTTTTTGATTTGTTACTTTTCACACACCGTTATTGTTCACGCATACGTGCCCAGTAACGGATTTTCATTTACATTTCGGGCCATAACTTTTATACTATAAACATACCAAATGAGCAATTTAATGAAAACCACATCGACGCAAACGGTCAAACCTCGACCTAAATGGTCACGGTTTTGAATAAAGGAGGCGGTTGAGCTTTGATGCATTTTGCGATTGTTGAAGACTTGAAGATAGATCAGAAGCATCTGATTCATTTGATACAGGAGAACTTGGAGAAGCATGGGGAAACGGCGTGCTTTGACTGCTACGAGAGCGGCGAGGCGTTTCTGGAAGCATTCCGTCCGGGGCTTTTTAATGCGGTTTTTATGGATATTATGCTGGACCGGAACGGGCGCAATGGCATTGACACGGCGCTGGAGCTTCGCAAGAGCGCAGAACGTCTCCCGATCATTTTTACCACATCGGAACGTGATTATTCGCTGCAGGGGTACCGTGCCCATCCGCTTGATTATCTCTTAAAACCGGTTGAGGAAAAGGCGCTTGCCTGGTGTCTTGATGAGATCCGGACATTTCTCGCCGCACCCGCCTACATCGAAATTCAGGCGGTGCTCGGACGGGGACAGGCATCCACGCAGCGGATTCTGCTCGATGATTTTCTATATGCGGAGACGCAAAACCACCGGCTGATCATCCACACCCGTTCCGGCGACGCGGCTACACGCCTTTCCTTTTCCGAACTGATGGCACTGCTTCCGAAAGGCGGTCGTTTTTACATGAGCGGACGCGGGCTGCTCATCAATTTTTCACAGGTTACCTCGGTGGACGAGGACGGTTCTGTCCATCTGAAAAACGGCGGCTGCTTTTTCTGCAGCCGCCGGAAGAAAAAAGAGACGAAAGAAGCATTTGCAACCTACTTATTTGACACGTTGCGGAAGGGAGGTACTCTATGAGCTGGTCTGTGTTTGGCAAGGCATTTCTCTGTGAAACAGTCTATGCCATTCCTTTTTTTATTTTATCAATTCTGCCATTTAAAAAGCAGCTGCGATTTCCGGTCAAAATCCTGATTCTGTTCATTTTTATCGGTCAGTTGCTCCAGTCCTCCCTGTATACCTACCTGGTCAGCCACGGTAAACCGACCCGCGTCACCGACACGGTATTTGCCCTCGTTTCCCTGGCGATCTATTTTTTATGTGTGAAGGCTAATTTCTGGAAACTTCTGTTTCTGGGAGACTTCATCCTGAATTATTTTGTCACGGTCCGCGGCATCTGTTTCTTTCTGGAAAGCCGCCTGTTCTACGACCCCAGCATTACTTATTATTCACTCCGTGATGAAAGCCTGCTGCTCACCTCGATTCTTCTGCTTCTGACGCTTCCGCTCGGACTCAAATTTATGAAAAATGCTACGGAACGCGTTTTTCAGGTAGACAGCTCCGCATTCTGGCAGAAGGTCTGGTTTATTCCATTTTCATGTACCCTGATTATCTGCGCTTATAACTTTGATTTAAACATTGACACCGTCCGCAAGTTCCGTTTTATCCTCACGCGGCTCTGGCTCTTTGCCATGACAATTCTCATCTACTATGTCCTTTTGGAAGCGCTCAATGCAATCCGCCAGCAGGCGCAGCTGGAAGAACGCGCAGCGCAGCAGGACACTCTCCTGGCGATGCAGTACACACAGTATCAGCAGCTTTCCCACCACATTGAAGAGGTACGGGAGGCGCGCCACGACCTGCGCCAGCACTTAAATCTCATCGAGCATTACCTGCAGAGTGGGAAAACGGAGGATCTGAAAGCCTATATCGAACAATACCGCATGACGCTTCCGCCGGACACCGCGCGGACCTGGTGTGAAAATTATGCGGTCAACACGATTATCAGCTATTACGGTGAGGAGGCGCGCAAGGCGTCGGTCGATTTTTCGGTCCGCATCCAGCTTCCGCCATCTCTCCCGCTGCGTGAGCCGGAGCTCTGCTCGATCTTCGGCAATCTTCTGGAAAATGCCCTCGATGCCTGTCGGGAATGTACGGACAGCGCGCCGTTTATCCGCATCTGCGCCCAGGAGGATGCCAGTCACATCGTGATCGCCGTTGACAATACCTGCTGCCATCCGCCGATCGAGGAAAATGGACGGTTCCGCTCGACCAAACATGACGGGCTCGGCACGGGAACCGCCTCCATCCGTTCGATCGCGGAACGGTATCAAGGCGTGGCGGATTTCCGGTATGAGGACGGGATCTTTTATGCATCAGTGATGTTGAAATTTGATTCTAAAATTTCTCACGGAAATCCTTGAAAAAAGATTGACTTTCATCGTGTCAGGACGCATAATATAAATAATAATCATTATCAATATTATTTAGAAAGATTGGAGTGTCGCCTATGAAAACCTTAAAATACAGCCGTCAGCGCGAATCGATCAAAGCCTGCCTGATGAGCCGGAAGGATCATCCGACCGCCGACGCCCTTTACACCAGCATCCGGGAACAGTTTCCGAATATCAGCCTTGGAACCGTTTACCGCAATTTAAACCTGTTAGTTGAGCTGGGCGAGATCCGGAAGCTGTCCTGCGGCGACGGCACGGATCATTTCGATTATGATACATCCCCACATTACCACTACGTCTGCCGCCAGTGCGGACGGGTCATGGATATTCCGATGGAAGCAACCAAGGAGCTGGAGACAGCCGCCAAAGAATTTGTGCTGGGAACGATCGACGACCATACCGTGTTTTTCTATGGGATATGCGATGAGTGTCTGAAAGGGGAAAAGCACTAAAAGTTCTGAGAATATCCGGGTTATCGATAAAAATGAAAAAATAAGAATTATTTCTATTTTTTCATTGACAAACGCAGGAATCTATGATATCTTAATATCAGTAATCATTACTGATTTCATTTAAGCCAAATAAACGATTTCGTTTTAAAAGCTCCTATGAAACAGAATGGTTGCAAACAACTTTACTATCTATTTTATTGTTTCTATAAAACACGAAATTAAAAATTTATTTTAGAAAAGGAGAATTGACTATGAAGAAATTTGTCTGTACAGTATGTGGTTACGTATACGAGGGTGAGGCTGCTCCGGAGAAATGTCCAGTATGCGGCGCTCCGGCTTCCAAGTTCAAAGAGCAGTCCGGCGAGATGACCTGGGCGGCTGAGCACGTAGTTGGTGTGGCACAGGGTGTCAGCGAGGATATTCTCGAAGATTTAAGAGCTAACTATGAAGGCGAGTGCAGAGAAGTTGGTATGTACCTGGCGATGGCACGTGTAGCTCACAGAGAGGGCTATCCGGAGATCGGTCTGTACTGGGAGAAGGCAGCTCACGAAGAGGCTGAGCACGCTGCTAAGTTTGCAGAGCTTCTCGGCGAAGTTGTAACTGATTCCACCAAGAAGAACCTGGAGATGCGTGTAGAGGCTGAGCACGGCGCAACCGAAGGCAAATTTGACCTTGCAAAACGTGCGAAAGCTGCTAACCTGGATGCAATCCATGACACCGTTCATGAGATGGCTCGTGACGAGGCTAGACATGGCAAGGCATTTGAGGGTCTGTTAAAGAGATACTTCAACTAATCTGAGTGAATGAATGGACAGCGCATTACGGCGCTGGTGAATAAAAGAGAACGGATGAGGGCGTATGAAAATGGGAAATTCCTTTTTCATACGCCCTGTCTATTTTATGCAGATTTGTTTTATGTCTCTGTTCAAAAAGACGCCAAAATCTTATCTACCGTCTCCTTCTCCATCTCCCCAATCGGAATCATCTCCGCCGGTACGTCCTCATATGGCAGCAGCGCTTTCTCATACCAGGTAACATCGTGCCATTTTCCGCTCTTATAACCGGTATTTTTGCACACGCCCATCGTCCGGAATCCGCATCCGTTATGCATCGCATCGCTCTTCACATTCGGACTTGTCACCAGACTGTAGACGGTGTGGACGCCCTGTGCCTTTAAAAGCTCTAAAAGCACCAGAAGCATCCGTTTGCCGATGCCCTTCGACGTCACCCGACTGTCCAGATATTCAGAAAGTTCCGCATTCCAACGGTACGCCGCGCGCTCAAGCTGCTTATGTCCATATGCGTAACCGATGATTCTGCCTGTTTCATCCTCGCAGACAATCCACGGATATTCTGCCGTGATCGCCCGGATGCGCCCCTCAAATTCCTCCAGGGACGGCAGCTCCGTCTCAAACGTGATCGGCGTGTCCATATATTGTGCATAAATTTCCAGTATCGCAGGTGCATCGGCGATGGCGGCCAGACGCAGGCGGCAGGATGTATGGTCCATAAACTGGTTCCTCCCTATTATTTTCGGTCAATTTTCCTTTACAAGCAACTATATATGAATCTTCCTGTTTCGTCAACTATTCGCAACCGGATTCATGCCTGCCCGTGAACCCCTCAATCCACCAGCTCATTCTGATGCCTCGACAAATGCTCATACGGCAGAATCAGCCGCCCCCGGTACAGCCCGCAGCCGTCATTGACAAGGTCGTTGTTGATTGCCGTAAACATATTGACATCGAGCTCAGCCAACTTGAGCGACACCAGGCGCTGGCAGCGCTCGTATGCCTCGTCAAAATAAATGCACGCACCTTCCGGTATCTCATCCCGCCTGGCCCGCTCGCCCTCCTGGCGCTTTTCATAGCTTAAATGATTGGCCACGCCGATCTCCGCGATATCGTCCATGTGCTTCGTGCGAAGCTGTACCTCCACATAGCTTCTGGAACAATTATCGTAAAACGTAATATGCAGAGACTGGTAATCATCCGAACTATTTCCGCAGACATAATCACGGTAGTACGGCCTTACCTCCTCATCCATCAACGGGGAGGTACTCTCCTTCACCCCGTAAGCCGGTTCCGCCGTAAACCCGCGTTCCTCCAGAAATCCCGGAAGTTCATTCGCAATCTGGTAGAGGTACCGGATATCTGCCTCCTGCTGCGATTCCCCCGGTTTCAGGTAACACTTCGGCAGTGAAATCACGATCCGGTACGCGATCAGGTCGCGGAAACAGCTCAATCTCTGCTTCAAATCGGAGATCGACGGAAATGTCTTATGTTCCGTGTAACAATCATAGATATACTCGACGATATATCCGTTAAACTTCGCCTCCGAGCGGATCAGCGATTTGATTCTGCCCTTAAAGTTAAATGCCAGAAGCGGATATTCCTTTGCCATATGAATATAAAATTCCCGGATCTTCTGTGACTGGGTCGTCAGGAAATCATTGTGTTCCAAAAGTTCCCGGATCTGAATCAGGAAATTTGCATGTATCAGGTCTATCTCATTGTTTGTCTGTTTTGCCTCCGCTTTCAAATCCCGGCTGTAATTCTTTAAAATCTTAAACATCGTATCGCCGGAATACAGATAATCGTTTAAGGTCACCATGGTCCTCACCTCCCTGCTGCAGCAAAAAGGGGACGGTGCATAGGATAACAATGCCCCAGATGCACCAGCCCCCTCATTTATAAAATAGAGCTATTTATTTTCCGTAAACCTTCTTGATCCGCTCCATTGCCTCTTTTGTATTCGCAGTCGTACCAAATGCAGTCAGACGGAAGAATCCTTCTCCATTCTTACCAAATCCGCTGCCCGGTGTGCCGACCACATTTGCTTTGGCAAGCAGATCGTCGAAAAATTCCCAGGATTTCATGCCGTTCGGGCACTGCATCCAGATGTACGGTGAATTTTCGCCGCCGATGTGCCAGATGCCAAGCTCTTTTAAGGTCTCGGTCATGATCTTCGCATTGGTGCGGTATACGTCCAGGTGCTCGCGGCACTGTGCCATGCCCTCCGGTGAAAGAGCTGCCTCTGCGGCGCGCTGTACCGGGTAGGAAACGCCGTTAAACTTGGTTGTCTGGCGGCGCAGCCACATCTTGCGGATAGAAGAACCACCGCGCTCTAATTCAGACGGAACCACAGTATAGCCACAGCGGGTTCCGGTAAAGCTTGCCAGCTTCGAAAGGGAGCAGAACTCGATCGCGCAGGTCTTGGCGCCCTCAATCTCAAAAATACTTCTCGGAAGCGCCGGATCTGCTACGAAGGACTCATACGCCGCATCAAATAAAAGAATCGCATCCTGCTCGTTCGCATAGTCAACCCACTCTTTTAACTGCTCACGGTTGTACACACCGCCAGTCGGATTGTTCGGGGAGCAGAGATAAATAATATCCGCTTTCTGTCCCTTCGGAGGCATCGGAAGAAAGCCATTTTCCACATTGGCATCCATAAATACGATCTTTCTGCCTGCCATCACGTTCGTATCCATGTAAACCGGGTATACCGGATCCGGGATCAGGACCGTGTTGTCCGCATCAAAGAGATCGAGGATATTTCCGACATCACTCTTCGCGCCGTCGCTGATGAATATATCCTCCGCCGCCACCTCAACCTGGAAGGACGCATAATACTTCTGAACTGCTACGCGCAGAAAATCATATCCCTGCTCCGGACCATATCCATGAAACGTAGCCGCCTTGCCCTGCTCCATAGCTGCTTTTGCAAATGCGTCAGCTGCTTTCTGGCAGATCGGAAGGGTTACGTCACCGATACCCATTTTGATTACTTTTGCCTCTGGATGGGCTTTGGTGTACTCATCTACTTTTTTAGCGATGGTGGAAAACAGATAGCTTTCTTCCAGATTTTTATAGTTTTCGTTGATCTTCATACTTTATTTTCTCCATATTTTAAGAATTTTTTTCCTTTACCTCCAGAGCCGCTTTCACAAACTCCCGGAAGATCGGATGTGCGCGGTTCGGGCGGCTCTTGAACTCCGGATGGTACTGAACTCCCAGATAGAACGGATGTCCCGGAATCTCCATCGCCTCTACCAGCGTACCGTCCGGAGACTGTCCGGAAAAGATAGCGCCATGCTCCATATAAACTTCCCGGAACTTGTTGTTAAATTCATAACGATGGCGATGTCTCTCTTCGATCAGACCTTTTCCATACGCTTTCATCATCAGCGTATCCGGACTGATGCGGCACGGATATGCACCCAGACGCATCGTTCCGCCCATGTCAGCCAGATCCATCTGCTCTTCCATCAGGGCAATGACCGGATGCTTGCTGTCCGGCGCAAACTCGGTTGAGTTCGCATCCTCATAACCTAACACGCCTCTGGCAAATGCGATCGCCGCGATCTGCATACCAAGGCAGATGCCAAAGTACGGGATATTGTTTCTTCTCGCATAATCAGCTGCCGCAATCATGCCCTCGATGCCTCGGATGCCGAAGCCGCCCGGCACGATGATACCGGTTGAACCGCCCAGGATTTCCGGTGCCGTCTCCGGGGTGATCGTCTCACTATCCACCCAATTGATCTCCACCTGCGCGCCATTTTCCCATCCGGCATGGTGCAGGGATTCTACGATCGACAGATAGGAGTCGTGCAGTTTGACGTACTTGCCGACCAGGGAAATCTTGACCGTCTTGCTGCTGTTCTTGATGCGGTCCAGCATATGTTTCCACTCCGTCAGATCGCACTCCTGCGGCGCTTTCTCGATGCCCAGCTCGCGAAGCACGATCTTGGCAAGTCCTGCTTCCTCCAGCATGATCGGCGCCTCGTAGAGAACCGGAAGGGTCAGGTTCTCGATGACGCAGTCCTCTTTGACGTTGCAGAACAGTGCAATCTTGCGGGAAATGGACGGATCGTCCACCGGACGGTCACAGCGCGCCACGATGATATCCGGCATGATGCCGAAGGACTGCAGCTGTTTGACTGAATGCTGGGTCGGTTTGGATTTATGCTCGCCGGAAGATTCCAGATACGGAATCAGGGTTACATGGATGAAGAGGCAGTTGCTGCGTCCCGCCTCGCAGGACACCTGGCGGATGGCTTCCAGGAACGGCTGTGACTCAATATCGCCGGTTGTTCCGCCGATCTCTGTGATAACGATGTCCGCATCGGTCTTTTCCTGCACGGAATAGATAAATGATTTTATCTCATTTGTGATATGTGGAATCACCTGTACCGTCTCGCCCAGATATTCGCCGCGGCGCTCTTTATTTAACACATTCCAGTAGACCTTACCGGTCGTCAGGTTGGAATACCGGTTTAAATCTTCATCTATAAAACGCTCATAATGTCCCAGATCCAGATCCGTCTCCGCACCGTCGTTTGTTACGAATACTTCGCCGTGCTGATACGGGCTCATGGTTCCCGGATCGACGTTGATATATGGATCCAGCTTCTGCGCTGCTACCTTAAATCCCCGTGCCTTCAAAAGACGTCCCAGAGACGCTGCTGTAATACCCTTCCCCAATCCTGATACAACACCGCCTGTCACAAAAATAAATTTTGCCATCTGCTTTTCCTCCTCTTCCTTTCTTTAAAATATTAATCCACTTTTTCCGTCATATATGATTCTGTCAAATTTTGCCTTCGCAAAAGATTTCAGCCTGCACGGATTCCGCAACCCTCAAAACGCAGAATCCATGCAGACCATCGTTCTTTTTAGTCGTTCTCATGCTCCTGAAGCACATAACCCGGAATCTGGATTTCTTCCGGTTTTTCCATCTGGCTCAGCTCTTTTCTAGCCGCTGCACCATGTGCAATGTGCGCGATATCTACCAGTTCAACGTTGTCCTCGTTGTACTGGCTTTCCAGTGTCAGCGCCAGGACAGCCGCGGTATCAAGCGATGTCAGGCACGGAATACCAAGCTCGACTGCCTTTCTTCTCAGGCGGACACTGTCGCGTCCCGGCTGGCGTCCCGTCTTGGAAGTGGAAATTACATAGCTGATCTTTCCTTCTTCCAGCAAGGAAATAGTCGTCTCCTCGCCCTCTTTAGCTTCCTTCGGCTTCTTGACTAACGTTGAAGAAATGCCGACGCTGTTTAACCGGCTTGCGGTACCGGAGGTCGCGTAGATGTGGAATCCCATCGCCACGTACTCTTTGACCAGCTCGCGCAGATCGCTCTTATCGGTATCGCGGACACTGATTAAGACGCCGCCCTCGCGCTTCATCGTATATCCGGCTGCTACCAGGCCTTTAAACAGCGCTTCCTCCATCGTCCGGGCGATACCCAGTACCTCGCCGGTCGATTTCATTTCCGGTCCGAGCTGTGTGTCTACGTTGGACAGCTTCTCAAAGGAGAAGACCGGAACCTTGACTGCGTAGTACGGAGAGCACGGATACAGACCTGTCTCATAGCCCATGTCAGCCAGCTTTTCGCCCATCATGATGCGGGTTGCCAGATCGACCATCGGCACGCCGGTTACCTTGCTGATGTACGGCACGGTACGGGACGAACGCGGATTGACCTCGATGATATAGATCGTATCCTCATGCAGGACATACTGGATATTGATCAGACCTTTCGTATTCATGGACAACGCCAGACGGATGGAATAGTCCACCAGACGGTCTTTCTGGCTCTCGGTCAGCATAAACGCCGGATATACCGCGATGGAGTCGCCGGAATGAACACCCGCACGCTCGATGTGCTCCATGATACCCGGAATCAGAACCGTTTCGCCGTCGCAGATCGCGTCAACCTCCAGCTCGGTACCCATCAGGTATTTATCAATCAGGATCGCATTCTCAATCTTGTGTGAGAGAATAATCTTCATATACTCATGAATATCGGCGTCGTTGTACGCGATAATCATGTTTTGTCCGCCTAATACATAGCTCGGACGCATCAGAACCGGATAGCCCAGATGATTTGCCGCCTGGATTGCCTCATCTTCAGTGTAAACGGTCTGACCCGCTGCCTGTTTCATATTTAATTTTTTCAGGAGGGCTGCGAAACGTCCGCGATCCTCCGCCATATCGATGCTGTCTGCCGGAGTGCCGAGAACCGGAATATTGTTCTCTACAAGGCATTTTGTCAGACGGATCGCTGTCTGTCCGCCAAATGCCACAACTGCGCCGATCGGCTTCTCGATCCGGATGATATCCAGCACATCCTCTGGTGTCAGCGGCTCAAAATACAGACGGTCTGCTACGTTGAAGTCGGTGGAAACGGTCTCCGGGTTGTTATTTACGATGACAACCTCATAACCGGCTCTCTTTAACGACCATACGCAGTGAACAGAGGCGAAATCGAACTCGATCCCCTGACCGATACGGATCGGACCGGAACCAAATACCATAACAACCGGTTTTCCGCTTGCATTCTCTTTAATAAATTCTTCTGCCTCATCTTCCTCGCCGAAGGTGCTGTAGAAGTAAGGGGTACTTGCCGTAAACTCAGCGCTGCAGGTATCAACCATGCGATAGCATGCCGGAACATGCTTGATTTCCGAAAGCCCGGTCATCTCCTTGATGACTGCATCCGGGAATCCGTTCTGTTTGGCTTCCATATAAAGCGCATCGCTCAGAGTCTCAGACTGCATCCGGCGTTCCAGGGACAGGATATGCATCAGTTTATTTAAGAACCACTCGTCGATCTTGGTCAGCTCATGAATCTCGGCAACGGTCACGCCGCGCTTGAAGCTCTCATAGATTGCAAACAGACGCTCGTCATCCTGCGCCAGAATTTTTTCTCTCAGCTCTTCCACACTCATCGACGCCAGTTTCTTCATGTTCAGGCTGTTCTGGGAGATCTCCGCGCCGCGGACTGCTTTCATGAGCGCCTGATCAAAGTTGCGGCCGATCGCCATAACCTCGCCGGTTGCCTTCATCTGGGTACCCAGCTTCCGGCGTCCGTAAACGAATTTATCAAATGGCCATTTCGGGAATTTAACCGTTACATAGTCAAGTGCCGGCTCGAAGCATGCCATCGTCTCGCCGGTTACCTCGTTCGGGATCTCGTCCAGATGATAACCGATCGCAATCTTGGTTGCCACGCGGGCAATCGGATATCCGGTTGCTTTCGAAGCAAGGGCGGAAGAACGGGATACACGCGGGTTTACCTCGATAACGGCATATTCAAAGCTCTCCGGATTCAGCGCAAACTGGCAGTTGCAGCCGCCCTCGATGCCCATCGCCTGGATAATATTCAGCGCTGCGGAACGAAGCATCTGGTATTCCTTATCCGCCAGCGTCACAGCCGGTGCGATAACAATGGAGTCGCCGGTGTGGACGCCGACCGGGTCAAAGTTTTCCATCGAGCAGACCGTAATCTCGTTGCCGATGGCATCGCGCATTACCTCAAACTCGATCTCCTTCCATCCGGAAATACATTTCTCAACCAGAATCTGATTGATCGGTGACAGGCGGATACCCGCCTCCGCGATGTTGTAAAGTTCTTCTTTATTTGCCGCAATACCGCCGCCGGTACCGCCCAGGGTAAAGGCCGGACGCACGATAACCGGGTAAGAAATAACCTCGGCAAAATCAAGCGCATCCTCGATGGTGGTGACAACCTTGGACGGAATGACCGGCTCACCGATAGCTTCCATCGTGTCTTTAAAGCACTGGCGGTCCTCCGCCTTATCGATGGTCTCCGGGGACGCGCCGAGAAGCGTTACATTGTGGCTCTTTAAGAAACCTTCTTTGGCAAGCTCCATGGACAGTGTCAGTCCGGTCTGTCCGCCCAGGGTGGACAGGATGCTGTCAGGCTTCTCTTTTTCAATGATTCTCTTGACAAATTCCAGGGTCAGCGGCTCGATGTATACGTGATCCGCGATGGCGCTGTCCGTCATGATGGTTGCCGGGTTGGAGTTTACTAAAACGACCTCCAGACCTTCCTCTTTTAAAGCCCGGCACGCCTGCGTTCCTGCATAGTCAAACTCTGCCGCCTGACCGATGACGATAGGGCCGGAACCGATTACCATAACTTTTTTCAGGGATTTATTTAACGGCATGACGCGCCCTCCTTTTCCTTATAATCTCTCATCATCTGAATGAAACGCCCAAACAGCTCTTCCGTATCCTTCGGACCTGCACACGCCTCTGGATGGAACTGGACGGTAAATGCCGGCATATCGTGGTAGGTGATGCCCTCGCAGGTGCCGTCGTTGACATTGATAAATGTCTCCTCCGCGCCCTCCGGCAGCGTATCGCGCAGTACCTCATAGCCGTGGTTCTGGCTGCTGATGTAGACTCGTCCGGTCGTCAGATCCTTGACCGGCTGGTTCGCACCTCTATGACCAAATTTCATCTTTCCAGTCTTCGCGCCCTTGGCAATCGCCAGCAGCTGGTGTCCCAGACAGATGCCGAACATCGGTTTTCCAGCCTTCGTAATCTTTCGGATCTCCTCGATGATCTCCGGGTTGTCCTCTGGGTTGCCCGGGCCGTTGGAAAGCATGATTCCGTCCGGATTCATCTTAAGAATCTCCTCCGCCGTCGTACCTGCCGGAAGGTCAGCCACGCGGCATCCGCGCCTGGTCAGCTCGCGGATGATATTTTCCTTTGCGCCAAAATCCCAGAGCACAATCTGGAACTCTTCTTTCTCATCCGCCGGTTTGATCTCACATTTCTTTGGTGTAACGGTTTCAACCGCCTTTGTAATGTGGAAGTTTTTCACTTCCTCCAGCTTTTTCGCATCATACGGCGGCTTCACCTCGGTCAGCCAGCCGTTCATCGAACCGGATTCACGAATGGTTTTTGCCAGCTTTCTTGTATCAATTCCATAGACGCCCGGGATGTTTCTTTCTTTAAAAAAGGTGTCAAGATCCCCACTGCATCTGAAGTTGGAAGGTTCCTGACACCACTCTTTTACGATATAGGCTGATAAATATACCTCTTCATTCTCGAAGTCCTGCGGAATCACTCCGTAGTTTCCGATTAACGGAAATGTCTGAACGACAATCTGTCCAAAATAGCTGGGATCTGTGATCGTCTCAAGGTATCCTGTCATACCGGTTGTGAATACGACTTCTCCGGTCACTTCACGTAAAGGAGCGCCAAAGCTTTTTCCCTCAAAATAGTCGCCGTTTTCCAACAGAAGATATACCGGTTTCTCCATCTGGTCACCATTCCTTTCTCTCTCGTACCCTACCTGTAAATAGCTTCATGCAGGCAGTTTACTTTTTCATTCTCAATAGCCTCACATTTGAGCAAATCTGTTTTTCCTCAGATGCGTTTTTTACATCATTAGAGACATATTTTATAAATTGTCTGATTCTGCAAAAAAGGCGTCCATGAGCAGAGCCCATGAACGCCTTTGTTCATTTTCTGAAAGATTATAGCATAGGTAGGTTCTATGCGTCAAGAGGTTTTTTATTCATTTTCGGATGGTTTATGCATGATTTATGCATTTTTATGCATTTAACATGTAGAATCTTGTCGGTTCTGGGTAAATAAAGCCCTTGTCTGATCCGCGTTATTTCCTTATAATAGGGATGAATAAAACTGACTTGGAGGTATTTTCATGGATAAAATTACAAGCTTCACCATTGACCATCTGAAACTGCTCCCTGGCGTCTATGTGTCCCGCAAGGATCGCGTGGGCGATCAGGTCATCACCACCTTTGATATCCGCATGACACGCCCCAACTATGAGCCAGTCATGAATACGGCGGAGGTTCACACCATCGAGCACCTGGCTGCCACCTGGCTGCGAAATAACGAGGAGTGGAAAGACCGCGTCCTCTACTTCGGACCGATGGGCTGCCGCACCGGCTTTTACCTGCTTCTCGCAGGCGACCTGACATCCGAGGAGATCGTGCCACTGATGAAAGGGCTCTTTACTTTCATGCGCGACTACAAAGACGAGGTTCCGGGTGCTTGTGCAAAAGATTGCGGCAACTACCTCGATATGAACCTGCCGATGGCAAACTGGCTGGCTGACCGCTTTCTGCGCGAAGTCTTAGATGGAATTGGTCCGGAGAGACTGGTTTATCCGGAATAAAAGACAAGAATAGCAGGCGGTATGCTTTGAAACACAAAACCCCCAGATGCTGCAGCATCTTAGGGGTTTTATTCTATTATTTTCTATTTTCCCTATTTTCTTGCATCCGCAGCCGCTGCATGTCCGGATAATCCTTCTCCATGCGCCATACGCGATACAAGCGGTGCGATCCGCGCGGATGCCTCCGGGGTCATGCTCTGGTGGGTACAGGTCTTTAAGAATGTACCAACCCAGACGCCGCCGGTATAACGTGCCGCCCGAAGAGTCGGAAGTGTGTGGTTGGTTCCGGAAGCATAATCACCAAATACCTCCGCCGTATTCTGACCGATAAACAGGGAACCGTAATTAATCAGCTTCGGAATCAGTGCATCCGGATCTTCCACGTTGATCTCCAGATGCTCCGGTGCGTACTCATTCGCATACTGAACTGCCTCGTCCAGGCTGTCTACCACGCCGATCTCTCCAAACGTATCCCAGGACTGTCTCGCAATCTTTGCCGTATCCAGAATCTTCAGCTCTTCCTCTACCGCCTCAATCACGCTCTTTCCAAATGCCTCATCGGTTGTCAGAAGAATGCCTTTCGCATTGACATCATGCTCGGACTGTGCCAGCAGATCTGCCGCTACCACCTTCGCGCTCGCTTTTCCGTCCGCGATTACCAGGACCTCGCTCGGCCCGGCTACAAAGTCGATGCCGACCTGCCCGTAGCACTGACGTTTCGCCTCGGTTACGAAGCGGTTACCCGGCCCTACAATAATATCCACCGGCTTGATGCTCTCAGTTCCATAGGAAAATGCTGCGATCGCCTGTGCACCGCCCAGTGCGTAGATCTCATCCACGCCAGCCAGATCCATCGCTACCAGCGTCTTGGCATTGATATGACCCGTTCCCCGCACTACCGGAGAGCAGGCGGTGATACGTTTTACACCCGCTGCCTTCGCCGGAGTCGCTAACATCAGCGCCGTCGAATACAGCGGATAATTGCCGCCCGGCACATAACAGCAGCAGGACTCCACCGGAATGATGCGGTGTCCTAAAAAGACTCCCGGCTCCGGGCTGAAATTGTCAAGCGGTTTCACGGTCTGTCTCTGCGCGTTCGCAAATGCCTCGATATTGTGATGCGCCGCTTTCAGATCCGCCAGCTCCTGCTCGCCCAGCTCCTTATAAGCCGCATCAATCTCCTCCCGGCTGACCCGCAGCGATTCACGGGTACATCCGTCAAACTTCTCATTGTACTCCCTCAGTGCCGCGTCCCCGCGCCCCCGGACCTCACCAATAATCCCCGCCACGGTCTCCCGCAGATTCCGGTTATCTTCCTCGCTTCGAACCTGTGCTTCTTTTATAATCTTGATCATACGTTCTGCCTCTCTGTATAAGTTTTACCATTTTTTCCAAGTATACCACAAGTCTTTTTATTTTGCGATACAAAATAAACCTATCCAACACATCTGAAACCAGAACGTTACTGTACACGGGTAGGCACTTTTGGAACCGAAAGTGCCGTAAGAAAACGTG
>ENA-ORTF01001388-ORTF01001388.1-human-gut-metagenome-genome-assembly--contig:-NODE-1388-length-28316-cov-4.051909_pt1 | contig 28316 bp, 30 predicted proteins | sample MGYA00241908_ERZ509180 | MGnify/ENA primary metagenome ERZ509180 (study PRJEB26280, sample SAMEA2338814) | human gut metagenome | biome: human gut; feature: human-associated habitat; material: faeces... | reverse complement strand
AACGCAGGAAGATCTGGAGGAGAGTATTGAGGTTGTTATCGCCGGATATCAGAAGAAAAATGCAATACTGACAGATAAAGAAAAGCGTATTGTGGCATATCATGAAATCGGGCATGCACTTGTGGCTGCAAAGCAGACAATGTTTTCTATGCCGTATTGTTTTAATTCTTTTATCATCTCTTCAAAAGTTGAACCTGTGGTGCAAATATCATCCAGCAGCAAAACTGTTCCAGATTGAAGTTTTGTTTTATCAACTTTAAACGCATTAGAAAGGTTTTCTGCACGCTGGGTTTTGGTAAGTTTATACTGCGGTTTTGTGTCTTTGATACGCATAATCAGATCCGGATTATAATTATATCCGCCAAGTCTGCAAAATTCAATTGCCGTAAGTTCCATATGATTGTATCTGCGTTTCCTTTTACGTTTTTCAAAAATAGGCACCGGAACAACCTGGAAATCTTTGCTGGTTGTTATTTTTTGCCAGTACTCATACATAAATTTTGCCTGAAAATATGCAAGTTCTCTTTGTCTGTGATATTTCAAACCGCGGATAAGTTTTTGGAGATTTTTTTCATAAACCCCTGCGCAGTAGACTTTTTTACCGCTGATAATCCTGTTAATTTTAACAGGCTGAAAATCAAGAGTGTCATAGCATTTAGTGCACATTCTTGAATTATCTTTGGAGCTTTTGCAAAAATAGCACTTTTTTTTATAAACCCAATCCAGCAGCGATAATAAAAAATCTTTCATAAAGAAATTATACTATGAAGGTATTTTTATACAAAATTCTGTTCTTACATTCTCTTCGCTGTCAACGGTAATTTCTCCTCCATGTGCCCTTATTACCTGCTGGGATAGATATAGTCCCAAGCCTGTACCTATTTTGCGGAATTTTTTTGCAGCAGAGTAGTATTTGTTAAATATTAGCTTAATCTCCTGCGGAGGAACACCCTGCCCGTAATCAATTACAGAAATAGTTATAAAACCCGGTATTTCACCTGTTTTAATATCAATATCTTTTTTTGTATTGCTGTGGGCAATTGCGTTATTAATAAGGTTTTTAATTACACGTTCAAGCTGCATAGGATCTGCGGTTACTTTTATATCACGTTCGGGATTAAAGTTTACTTTTATTCCTGACATTGATGATATTGCGTTTGTTGTGTTAACAATTTCAGATATAAAACCATTCAGCTTTATATTTTCTTTTGAAAGTTTAATCCCTTTTTCTTTTATTTTGTATGTTTCAAGTACAATCTGAACAAGATCGATTAATTCTTTATTTGAAATTTTCATGTTCATAAGTGCAACTTTTTGTTTGTCATTTATTTCGCCAAACTTGCCTTCTATTAAAAAGTCCAATATATTTGCTTCGGCAACTATAGGAACTTTCAAATCGTGTGTCAGAGTTGCTACAAAATCTTCTTTTAAAGTTTCAATTTCGCGTTCGTTTGTGACGTCCTTTATTATTAATACATAACGCTTTTTGTTATCATCAAGTGAAAGTCTGATAGAACTGATTATAAAATTATTTGTAGGAGTATGCTTTATAAAGACATCTTTATTATTAAGCCTTTCTAAATTAATATTTTCTTCTGCAAATTGAAGAAAGTCTGTAATATTTTTACCTATAACGTCATGTCCTTTTACGCCAAACCAGGTGCTGATTTGCGGGGTGGCACGCAAAATATTCAAATGTTCATTTACGATTAAAATACCATCTGAAAGCGAGTTGATTACGGATTCAAGAAGTTTGTTCTGGCGCATTAGTTCTGCCTGGTATTCGATAATCATTTTCTCTCTGTCATTTAGTGTTTCGACCATCCGGTTAATACTGTCTGTAACGTTTTGATATGTAGGATGTTCCAGTTTTTCGATTTTTGTGGAAAGATTTCCGTAACGTATGGAATTAACAGTGTTTGTAACCATCCCCAAATAATCGTTAATTTTTGACCAGCGTTTGTTTGTCTGTTTTGTAATTAAAAATAAGCAGAGAAAAACAATTATGATACTGAAATTTATTATGTACCAGAGCATACGAACTCCTTTAAAATAATCTGATTTTATGGTACAATTATAGCAAATATCACTTTTTATGTTAATACATTAAAGGAAGTATGATGGGAACTTTGAAACTGCCTGATACTATTAAAATGGTTATTACTGATTTTGACGGAGTTGTGACTGATAATTGTGTTTATATCAGCGATGATTTTTCCATGAGCCGTAAGCTTAATTTTAAGGATATTATGGGATTTTCACTGCTTAAAAAGAACGGATATAAGATTGGTATTATTTCAGGTGAAAAAAATTCTGCAATTGAACTGATAGCGAGAAAATTCTTAATAGATGAGGTGCATCAGGATATTAGAATAAAAATTAATGTATTACAGTCTATTATCGAAAAATATGGACTGACACAGAATGAATATGTCTATATCGGGGATGATGTAAATGATTTGGAATGTTTGAATTATGCAAAGTATAAGATAACAGTACCGCATGCACCTGAAAAACTCAAAAAGCTTAAAGGCATACAGATTACGAAAAATGACGGCGGCAGCGGTGCATTTAGAGAGGTGGCAGATTGTTTGATTGGCTAGAAAAAATTATAGAAAAAATTGCAAGTCTTAACTTTTCGGTTGATAAGTATAAAAAAGATACTATTATTCAATCACTGCCATCTCTGGCTTATGTTAACAGAGCAAAAACATGTATTGATGAAGAAGATTATAAAGAAGCTGAACGTATCCTGAATGAGGCATTAGAGCTTCCTCAGGAGGATGCGCTTGTATACAAATACCTTGGAATTACTGCCGAAAAAACAGGAAGAATTGATGATGCGCTAAGAGCTTATAAAAAATCTGCTACCCTCAACTGCCAGGACAAAGATATATGGAAAATGCTCGGCTTTTCATATCTCAACTGTAATCTTTGCGAAGATGCTGAAAAATCTTTTGAAAATGCAAACAGAATTTCCCCGTCAAATACCGATATTTTTACCGGCTGGGGAATGACTTTGATGAAACAGAAGCGTTTTTCCGAGGCGCATGAAAAATTTATAGAAGCATCTAAGATTAATAAATATAATTTTATGGCTATACTGCTTGCGGCGATAATGGAAGTAAGGCTGGAACGCTATGACGATGCAGAGGCTAAGCTGAACTTTCTTGCAAATGTCAGCCCAAATGAATCAAATAATTATGAATATGCCAATCTTAAATTTATAAGGGGAGATTACCAAACAGCATTACATTATGCAAAAAAAGCTCTTGGTTTTAATAAAAACATGCTTCCTGTTTACCTTCTTCTTGGAAGAATTTATACAATACAGTTAGATGCAGAAAATGCAATGAACGCGTTTGAAGAAGCTTACAGGAGAGAGTTGATTACTCCTAATCTTTTCTATGAGTGGGGAATTTCTCTGCAAAAGTTTGAAAGATTTGAACAAGCAAAAGAAAAGTTTGAAAAAGTTCTTGAACTATCGCCTGACGAGGATGATGCTATAGCTGCAAAAGCTCTGTGTGATGCAGCATGCAAAAATGTAGACGCTGCAGAACCTGTTCTTGCGCATCTGCTTCTGAAAAATCCTCAAAGCTATCCGGCACTTAAAGGCATGGCTTTTGTAAAATTTTATACAAACCATTATGATGAGGCTGTTGAAGAATTTAAAACAGTTTTAAAGTCAGAACCATTTGATGTTTCAATCTACTACTATATAGCAAAAGCTTATGTTGAGCTCTCAAATGATATTCTTGTTAAAGAATATTTTGAACACAGCTTAAAAGAAAATCCAGGGCATATAATATCTTATCTTGATTATTCACAATACTTAATTGACAAAAATGAATATCAGGAAGCTCAGCGTAAGCTCAGACGTGCCCTAAAGATTGATGAAAATAATGTTGAAATTCTAAACCTTTTATTTCATGTTAGTTACGTACTTGTCAAAGAAAACATTTGTGAATATAATGTAAAAGAAGCTTTGTCAATTGCAGAAAAAATTTGCTCAATAAACAAAGATTCCTTCAGGTATGAAGAAGAAAAAGCCGATTTGGAGAAAATTTTAAACAGCTAAAAGAAAGAGAAAACCTTGAGAAAGATAATTGTTCAAAAATTTGGCGGTACCTCTGTTGCAGATACCGAAAAAATTAAAAATGTGGCAAAAGTTGTTATAAAGGAAAAAAACAATGGTAATGACGTCGTTGTAGTAGTTTCAGCAATGGGACACACAACTGATTACCTTGTAAAAATGGCTAAGGACTTAAGTAAAACCCCTTCAAGCCGGGAAATGGACATGCTTCTTTCTACCGGTGAAGGTGTTTCTATTGCGCTTCTGGCAATGGCTATTCAGGCAGAAGGTTATGATGCTGTAAGCTTTAATGCTATGCAGGTCGGAATTGTTACTGAAAATGTACATTCAAAAGCAAGAATTGTTGATATTAAAACAGAAAAATTGAAGAAAAACCTTAATGAAGGAAAGATTATTGTTGTTGCAGGTTTCCAGGGTGTAACCGAAGAAGGCGAGATTACAACACTAGGACGCGGAGGCTCTGATACCTCTGCGGTTGCTCTGGCAGCAGCGTTAAATGCTGAAAGATGTGATATTTATACTGATGTTGAAGGTGTTTATACAACAGATCCGCGTGTTGTTCCAACAGCATCAAGGCTTGATGAAATTTCTTATGAAGAAATGCTGGAGCTTGCCCATGCAGGGGCAAATGTTCTTCATCCGCGAAGTGTTGAAACTGCAAAACAATTTAATGTTCCGCTAAGGGTTAGAAGCAGTTTCAAAACAGAAAATTTAGGTACATTAATTTTAGGAGTTGAAAAAATGGAAATATACAAACCGGTTGCAGGCGTAGCTGCTGATTTATCACAGGCAAGAGTTGTAGTATGCGATGTTCCTGATGTTCCGGGGCAGGCTGCAAAACTATTCAGCAACCTTGCAAAACAAAATATTTCTGTAGACATGATTATCCAGTCTTATGCAAGAAAAGTGTCTAACACAAATGACATTGCCTTTACTATAGACAGTGCTGATATTGATAAAACTAAAGAAACTTTAAATGAGCTTAAGTCAGAACTGAATTGCGGGGAAATTCAGGTTAACCCTGAAATTGCGAAGGTTTCAATAGTAGGCGCCGGAATGATTGACAGACCGGGTATAGCTTCAACAATGTTTGAAACTCTTGCGGAACAGGGTATAAACATAAAAATGATTTCAACTAGTGAAATTAAAATCAGCTGTCTTGTAAATAAAGCAGATGCACAAAAAGCAGTAAAAGCACTTCATGAGGTGTTTGAATTATCAAGTGATGAAGTTGCAGACGTTAAAGGCGACCTGCCTGACGTATAAGTTAGATAAATGGAGGTTAAGTTATGGAAAGTGTAGTAATAGCAAGGTTCTTCGGGGGGGGGGCAAGGTAATTTAAGCTCCATATCCGGCATTACACCGGCGAAAAGAAACTGTAAATCAGGATTTACTTTGGCTGAGGTTCTTATAACACTTGGTATAATAGGTATTGTTGCAGCAATGACACTGCCTAATATTACTGCAAAATATAGAAACCGCGTTTTAAAATCGAGGTTTAATAAGAATTACAGTATTTTATCACAAGCTTTAACGCTTACATCTGAAGAACTGGGGCAAGGTTTGCATGTAATGTTTAAAGACGAACTGCCAGGATATGACGGTGCTGTTGAGTTCAGGGATACATTCTTTAAGTACCTGAAATATTTAGCCGGTGGAGGAATTCATTTCAGCCACATAAATGGGCATTTTAGTTCATACAACCCTAATCAGACTAATACTTCTACGATGGGACTGGGTGCGTTACCCGGATATAAGATACTGGCTGACGGGACGGCAGTTTCTGTTTTAAAAAATAACGGGAATTTGAACATTTTAGTCGATATAAATGGTAAAGAAAAACCTAATAGAGTAGGTTATGATGTTTTTCTTTTTATTGTTGACGCTAAACAGGATAAGTTGGTTAGCTGGAGTACTGATAAAGTTTATTGCTCTAAAACTTCTACGAAATCATACAACGGAAGAGCATGTACATATTACGCTATGATAAATGTATGCCCTGATGAACCTGAAAAAGGCTACTGGGAAGGATTGAATTATTGAAAAAAAAAGGAGCCGAAAGGCTCCGTTGGAATTAAGAATAGCTGGAAGTATGAAAAAGATTTAAGTATATTAAACGGAATTAGTGTACTTTTTACAATTACCTGTATGGATAAACCAAACAGGTATATAAATTTATATTAATTTTTCGATTATCACCCATGTGGGTATATTTGATTTGACAGTAAAAACTCTGTGATGTAATAATAAGTGTACTTTTGCCACTTTATGCCGAAATATACATTATTTCTAAATTACAGACTTCTTAATAAAAGTTCATAATAGGGGTTGACAAATAATTTTTTATAGTCTATAGTGAAAATGTAAGATGAAGTGTTAAAAAAACACTTAATAAGAAAAAGCCTTACGAGAGGAGGGCAATTATGATAACAATTAATCCAGTTAATTTTAACAACAGCAAAAAATATGTTTCTTTCGGCGAAGGAAACTTAAACAATATAACCTCAAGCGTAGGTATTTTATCTTTGCAGGCTCCTGATGCAAAAAGAGAGTTTGCCGGTAATTTGAATATGACCAAAAAAGCTGATGCAGTTCAGACAAATCCTGCTAAAGCTTTTGTTTACAAACTTGTCAAGGCTTATAATATGGCTGTTCAATCAGAACAGAAAAATCAAGTTAGCAACCCTAAACAAATTTCTTTCATCGGCTAATTTTTCAGCCGATTGAAATTAACGGTTGTATCGAGATTTACGTTTACCCCCAATTTACTGATAGTAATATACTCCATGTTACTAAGTATAAAATTCATAGTTTGATTTATCCTTTCCTTGAGAAAGGAAAGGATAACAAATTATGGATGACAAAATTAAAGAATTACGAAAAAATGCGGATTCCGCAAGAAATTATTTCTTAGAATACCTTGCTTATACAATTGGTCCGCTTGAACTTAAAAACCTGATGGATGAAGAGCATATAAATCTTCTGGATGTCAGACGCCATGCTGATTTTGATATTTCGCATATTCCAGGCGCAATTTCTCTTACCAAAGAGGAGCTTGCTGATAACCTTGATAAGCTTGATAAAGAAAAAACAACAGTTGTCTATTGTTATAATTCCCAGTGTCATCTCGGTGCTCAGGCGTGCCTTATTCTTGCTGATTACAGCTATCCTTGCGTGCTTTTGCAAGGTGGATTTAAGGTTTGGAAAGAGGACTTTCTTTTTGCTTCTACCTAATAGCGTCTGATTATTAGATGTTTGCGCCGCCGTTATTCATTTTTTTGAAAACGTTTGCGCCGCCTTCTTTTTGTTTGACTGCATTAATAACAAATTCATTTGCCTCGCTGTCGCGGGCTATTGCTTCTTTTAACTCAAGCATTGACTTGTAATTAAGTTTTCTTATTGATGGATCATTAACATTTTTTAAATACTTTTTGAAATTTTCCTGTGCTTCAAAATTGAAGCCGGGAAGTTTCATATTAAGAGAGTACCATTTATAAAATTCCCGCAGCAGGTAGTACGGTTCAATTATCCCTTCGCTCAAAACTATTGCAGGTGTACTTGTAAAGCCTATTTTGTGTTTTATGAAAAAGTTAAGATATAAAGCTTTATATCCTTTTAATGGTGTTATTAAACCTTCTTCTTCCCCTATTGATTTTAGAATTTTGTCTGCATTTTTCAACTTATAAACTTTTGTCCCCTGTGCCTCTATATATTCAAGCAGTTTATCAGGATTGTTTGCACAGGCTGACATTATATCAGAAACATTTTTGCGTACCAGTTCTATATTTTGGTTTGTCTGCGCACTCAATGTAACGGTTTCTGTGCCGGAAATTATAGTTTTGCTTGTAGAATTTGAAAACGAAGTATCTAGGTGTCTGCCCAGCATTTTCGTTAATATATTTTCTTTTACTGAAAGAAAGAAGTATTTTATTTTTGCTGAAATATTTTTCATAACAGAACTATACAATATTTAAATATAAATGCCGTCATCTGTGTAGTTGAAATATTAAGTATGTTACAAAAATAAGAAAGTCTGAAATTTATTGTTATGGCATGTTTTTATATATTTACGTATAACTATATTTAAAAGAAGAGAGTAATTTTGGTACGAATTATTCAAAAAGATAATAGCATATTTTTATGCTTCTCCTTAATAACGCAAAGGAGGGGCTATGTGTAGTGTAGGATTTGACAGTCAGTTTGGCATGAATGTAAAAATGTATCAGCAGATGCAGCGTACTAAATTTGGCATGGGCGTGCGTTCATCCGGTTTTAACCCTCAGCTTAGTATGAATACGGGGATATTTACTGCCGGAAAACCTAATCTGTTTGCTGCAAATAATACCAGCTCGCTTAATTTTAACGGTGTACAGTATGATAACAAATATGCAATGCTTAATTCAGTCGGCAACGATGATAAAAATGCCCAGGGGGCAGATAAATCATTTAAAGATATTTTAAAAGATGCCGGCAGCGTTATAAAAGAAGCATTTAGTTCAATAGGGGAAGAAATAAAATCAGGCTTTAATTCAGCTGTTAAGTTTGTAAAAAATTTATTTGGCGGCAAAAAATCTGATGCAGCTAAAAATGGCTCTGAGATTGGTAAACAATCATTGAATGATATTCAAAATGCACAGGATAAAGCAACGCTTAATCAGGCATTACAAAGTGCAAACAATGATAATCAGGCAGTTCAACAAAATCTTCAAAATGACAACAAAGCTCTAAAAACTTCACAAAATCAAGAAACAAAAGCCCAGCAGGGTGCAGAATCCGCTGAAGCAGGGTTACACGAGGCTAACCAGGGCTTAGATGGTGCAAATCAGGAGCTGAACAATGCTCAGACCGAAGTGCAAAATGCTGAGCAGGGTTTGCAAACTGCCAAAACTAATGTTGCAACAGCACAGCAGGCTCTTGATGCAGCAAAAGCAGCCGCAACACCTGAAAATCCTAATAGTGCAGCAATTGCAAAAGCTCAGGGTGATTTAAATACAGCCAAACAGGAAGAACAACTGGCGCAAAAGAAACTTGATGAGGCAAAACAACGAGAAACTCAAGCCCAAGAAGGTGTTTCTGCTTCGGAGCAGGAAGTGCAGGTGTCAGAACAACAGAATACAGAAGCGCAAACCGGACTGGAACAGGCTGTATCTAATACAGAAGCTGCAGAAGCCCAGGTTCAAACTACAGAAGCCAGAGGTGAAGAATTAACTGAAGGTATTGAGCAAGGTGAACAAAAAATGCAGCAAATGGATGCAAATACTCCTGCTGACGGTTCTACAGATGCGTCTGGTATAAATTCCGGCGCCCAGTCTAATGTTTATGAAGATAATGGAAATTATTTTGTTAATGGTTATCAAACAAATAAAGATATGTATGATGCCGCTCAAAATATGGATCAAAACGTAGTTCAAGCAGGATTTTCTCCTGGCTCAACAACAGATGTGTATATCGAAGGGCAGGATGAGCCGCAAACCTTTACTGTGGAAAACGGAAAATATCTGGTAAATGGACAGGAAGTAGATTCCAAAACTTTCATTTCTGAATATAATAATGCAAAAGCAAATCAAGAGCCAGGAAGCGGCAATGATATTTATTTAATTAATGATGATTATTCAAAATACAAGTCTGGAGCAGGTGAAAACAGAGGAACCAATATATCAGGACAAAGCACAGGTTCATCTTCCGCCCAAGGAGCTTCTCCTTCAAGCAGACCTGCCGCGGATGAGTCTGGCAATGGTCAGGTAGATCAGGAATTTAAAGCAAACAATCAGAAACGCGAAGATGCTGAATGGGAAGCTTATAAAGCATCAAGACGCGCTAAAAAATAAACAGATATTACACTATGCAAAATATTAAACTTGTATAAAGATTGTATTAAATACACTTGCTTTTTGTTTTTATTTGCTATAAAATGTAATTGTGAAATAAATCACGAATGATTTGCGAATGGAATTACATAATAGCAAATAAATAAGTTACATAAAGGAGAACAAACTTATGACAACAAAAAGCAAAAAGACCGTTGAAACCCTTGAAAAAGCTTTAAACAGCTCTTCTGTGGTTGACAGCGCCGAAAAATTGGAAATGCTAATCGAAAGAGTTAAAAAAGCTCAGAAGATTTATTCAACATTCACTCAGGAACAAGTGGATGCAATTTTTAAAGCCGCAGCTACAGCTGCTGATAAAGCTCGTATTCCTTTAGCAAGAATGGCTGTAGAAGAAACCGGTATGGGTGTTCTTGAAGATAAAATTATCAAAAACCATTTTGCTTCAGAATACATCTACAACAAACATAAAAATGTTAAAACTTGCGGAATTATTAAAGAAGACAAAGCTAATGGTATTAAAACAGTTGCAGAACCTCTCGGTGTTATTGCAGGTATTGTTCCTACAACTAACCCAACTTCAACTGCAATTTTTAAATCTTTAATCGCTTTGAAAACAAGAAACGCTATTATCTTCTCTCCACACCCTAGAGCTACAAAATGTACAATTGAAGCTGCTAAAATCGTGTTAGAAGCTGCTGTTAAAGCCGGCGCTCCGGAAGATATTATCGGATGGATTGATATTCCGTCAATTGATTTGTCTAACCAATTAATGAAACACCCTGACATTGCTTGTATCTTAGCTACAGGCGGTCCTGGTATGGTTAAAGCTGCATACTCATCAGGCAACCCTGCTTTAGGTGTAGGACCTGGTAATGCTGCTGCTGTTATCGACGAAACTGCTGATATTAAAATGGCTGTTTCTTCAATCCTTATGTCAAAAACTTTCGATAACGGTATGATTTGTGCTTCTGAACAATCAGTTGTTGTTGTTGATAAAGTTTATGAAGAAGTTAAAAAAGAATTTATCTACAGAGGTGCATACCTTATCAATGAAAAAGAAGAAAAGAAAATGATTGACCTTCCGTTCATTGACCCTAAACGCGGTACAGCACACCCTGATATTGTTGGTCAGCCGGCTTGGAAGATTGCAGAGTTAGCAGGATTTGAAATCCCTAAGACTGCAAAAATCATTTTGGCAGAAAGACCTTCTGTAGACTGGGAAGATCCGTTCTCAAGAGAAAAATTATCTCCTGTCTTAACTATGTACAGAGCTAAAGACTTTGAAGAAGCTACAGAAATGACTTATGAGCTCGTATCAAAAGGCGGAGCAGGTCACTCAGCAGACCTTTATACAGATACACGCAGCCAGGAAAGAGTTGACAGATTTGCAGAAAAAATGCCTGCATGTAGAGTTCTGATTAACTCTCCATCAGCACAAGGCGGTATTGGTGATTTGTATAACTTCAAATTAGAACCGTCACTTTCGCTTGGATGCGGTTCATGGGGTAAAAACGCCGTATCCGGTAATATCGGTGTTGAAAATTTATTGAACTACAAGACAGTTGCTGAAAGGAGAGAAAATATGCTTTGGTTCAAAGTTCCGCCAAAAGTTTACTTCAAGAGAGGTGCTGTTGATTTAGCTCTCCGTGAACTCGAAGGTAAAAAACGTGCCTTTATTGTAACTGACAGATTCTTGTTCAATTCAGGTGCTGTTGACAGTATCGTTAAAGTTTTGGATGAAGTTGGAATTGATCACCAAATCTTCTTTGATGTAAAACCAGACCCAACATTGTCAACTATTAATCAGGCTATGGAAATCATTAGACCTTATGAACCTGATGTTATTATCTCATTAGGCGGCGGTTCACCTATGGATGCTGCTAAAATTATGTGGTTAATGTATGAACAACCTGATACAGTATTTGAAGATATCTCAATGAGATTTATGGATATCAGAAAAAGAATTTGTAGAATTCCTGAGTTGGGTAAAAAAGCTACAATGGTTGCTATCCCAACAACTTCAGGTACAGGTTCAGAAGTTACTCCATTTGCAATTATTACAGATGACGAAACTCACGTAAAATATGCAATTGCAGATTATGCATTAACTCCAAATATGGCAATTATCGATCCAAACTTTGTTGACGGTATGCCAAAAGGTTTGACAGCTGCATCAGGTATTGACGCACTTGTTCACGCTACAGAAGCTTATGTTTCAGCATTGGCAACTAACTTCACAAATTCAAATGCTCTTGAAGCGACTAAGTTAGTATTCAGATACCTCGAAAGATCTTACCACGAAGGTGCTAACGACCCTATCGCAAGAGAAAAAATGCACTATGCAGCAACAATTGCAGGTATGGCATTTGCTAACTCATTCTTAGGTTTGTGCCACTCTATGGCTCACAAATTGGGTGCTATGTTTAATGTACCTCACGGTGTCGCTAACGCATTATTAATCAGACAGGTAATCAAATACAACGCAGTTGATTGTCCGAAAAAACAATGTATCTTCCCTCAATACAAGTTCCCTAATGCTAAGGCTAAATACGGTCAAATTGCAGATGAACTTGGCTTAGGCGGTAAGAACGATGATGAAAAAGTTGAATTGTTAATCAAGGAAATTGATAGATTAATGAAAGCTATTAATCTTCCTAATTCAATCAAAGACTTCGGTGTAACTGAAGCTGACTTTAACGCTAAGTTGGATGAAATGGTTGAATTGGCATTCGACGATCAATGTACAGGCGCAAACCCTGCTTATCCGTTGATGGAAGATATCAAAGCAATCTACAAAGATGCTTATGAAGGAATTGTAAGAGATTACTATCCATCTAAGTAGTTTGATTGCTTAGGCAAATTTAAAAGAACCGCCTTTTTAGGCGGTTCTTTTATTAGTTATGGAAGATTTTGCCAATAACTTTTATTTTTGTCATGTGGAAATTCATCTGCAATTGCATAGCGCCCGCAGCCTGTACCTTCATTATCTTAGCTATAAAACACATAATAACGATGTTTTTATTTTTCGGCGCCTACTGTATAATCCGAGAATATAAAGTTATCTTTTCCTGATAATATATTTTCAAGACTCTGAAGTCCTAAATAAGGTTGAATACCGGGTTCTACTTTATCCTTTGAAATCTGAATGTAATAAGCATCGTATCCAAATCTATTTGGGCTTTTAGGTCCATTTACATCAAAATAGACATAGCCGCATATTCTGGTAACAGCTGGTAAAATAATTTTGTTTCCATCCTCATCCAAAATGGGTCTGCCAGCTTCATCATGCTTTTCGTAAGTTGTTTCTGAATAACAGTCGGGATAGTTCTTCTGAACAATATACAAGATTGCACCGTTATTCAGTATAATTGCCGGGTACACATGCGACCATATTACGCCGGTATTTGTTCCGCCTGTGTAAAATCTGGAGTATTTAATATTATAATAATATTGTTTACATTCTTTTTTATTGTTAGGACATAATTTTGCACCGTTAAAGTATTTTATAAAATTCTGAGCTGTTTTGGTACTGCTATTTTCAGGGTTAAATAGCACTGAATTGTCATTAATGTTGCCATCTGATGTTCTGGCGTGATTTATTGTATTATAAATATCAGAATAAGTTTTTCTGACTTTGGTTACAATTTCTTTATCCCTATAATCATTAATAAGCGATGGTAAAGTCATTGCCGCAACAATACCGATAATTCCTAACGTAATCAGAACCTCTGCAAGCGTAAATCCTTTTTTCAATACATCCTCCTTTTTACTGCTTTTTTTATATTTATTATCACATATATTGCTATTTTTGTCAATTGTTGTGCTGATTATTTATATAATTGCACAACTTATGCCTTAAATTTACATATGCCAGCAAATAAAATTGTAAAATGAGGTAAATATGGAAACAAAAGAATTACTTGGCTTAAAAATAAAAGAAGTCAGAAAACAAAGGAAAATAACTCAGGAAAAGCTTGCAGAAATGTTGGATTTGGATGTTGGATATATAAGTAAACTTGAAGTCGGACGAAACTTTCCTACAATAGGAACACTTGAAAAGATAGCATCTGTTCTTGGTGTTGAATTATATGAGCTGTTTCAATTTACTAAAGGTAAGGACAAAGATTTTAAAGATGAGATAATTTCAATATACGATAATTTGAACAAGGAAAAACAATACACTCTTTATCGTGTTGCAAAAGCTATGGAATAAAATTGGGTTTAACAATTTATAGCAAAAAAATTTTTTTCTGAGTTTTAATTGTAATCTTAGGAGAAGTAATAATGACTTATAAGGTAAATCGGATAACAAGATTTATAAACTCATTTTCAAAAACAGGCAGGCAAGCGAATAGAAAAATTAAAAATATGTTAAAATACCCAAATTCCGGTATGGTGTATCAAAAACAGTTTAAAGATGGTTCAATTGCCTTATTACAATATCAGTATTTCCCACGCCGCCGTATGTCAGCAGATATATTCTGCCTTATTAAATCAGATGGTTCAAAAGTATCTAAAATAACAACAAATACAATTTCACAAAATAAAACAGGAACACAAAGAGTTTATCGTTCTATTGCAGAGTTTTTGGATATAACAGGCGGTAGAATGAAGCTAATTAATAAATCTGTATTATTCAGAATGCCAGATGGCAAAATTGAGGAAGCTGCGAAACAAGTAAGTATACCTGGAGGACATTTTGAATTAAATGTTTATTCTGCTTTCAACAGAATTTCGGAATTTCCATCTACTTCATTGGGCGGGCGTATTCATCCGGCAGTCGCAACAAAATCTGAATTACCTAATGGTGATGTTATTTACAGAGAATATTATCCTTATAGTTAGTAAAAAATATTTTAAATAGCTTACAGATTGTCTTGACAATAAGTTATGTGTTTCGTATCATAAAGTAACAGGTTGAGGCGACATGGCCAAGTGGTAAGGCAGGAGCCTGCAAAGCTCTTATCCCCCAGTTCGAATCTGGGTGTCGCCTTTTTATATTAGGAGAATGAATTATGGGTAAGATTTTTGGTATATCGGATAATCCGGTTTCAACTATTAGTTCTTCTTTAACTCCGGTAAGTCTTGAAGCTCCAAAGCTTTATGAAAAAGTATTGCCAAAAAACTATAATATAAAAGATAAATTTGTAGCTAAAGAAAAACCACATAATGCAAATCCTATTATAGCAATGCGCAATGGTATTGGAAAGTTGATGTCGCATTTTAGCCATCCAAAACTAAAAATTTGACAATAAAATAATATGATTGGCAATCTCCATAAGGAGAGAAGGCAGCGCAGGCTGCCAACATACAAACAAGTTTAAAACTAAATAGTTATGGGCGATTGGCAAGGCTCCGCTTTTCGATTAAGTATCGAAAAGGAGGAGGGAAGGTAGCGCAAGCTACCAGCAAGCCGAAAGTCTGAAACAAATCCAAAAAATATGGGCGATTGGCGCAGTTGGTAGCGCATCACATCGACATTGTGGGGGTCACGTGTTCGAGTCACGTATCGCCCAGATTTAAGAAAGACCTTAACGGGTCTTTTTTTGTTGCTGACTCTCACATTTTGTTTGCTTTGTAATCGCAAACAAAAGTGTTCTACCCGCAGGGCATCCTGATCCGTAGCACTCGTGTTACTCGTGCACGGCTCAAGAGAGTCACGTATCGCCCAAATAAGAGAGGGATATAATCCCTCTTTTTTACATTTAAAAATTTATAACCAAAAACATTGTCAATATCATTAATAATGAAATCGTTGTGGTTATAGCAACAAGTATCCAGAAAATTGAATATTTACGCTTCTTTTTGCTTGGTGACATCTGGTATGATTGTGTTTTTACAGGCTTCTTTTTTATTTTTTGCGTGGTAACTTTAGTTTTTGTCCCGACAGTTGAGCGATCTGCGTAAGCTTTCTCCTCTGCATAGCGTTCTGCCAGTGATTTTTGTTTTGGCTTTCCTGTTATTAAAAGCTCTGTGTCATAGTTTAATCTTAGAATTTCAGGTTTTGCTCCTTTATTGTATACACAAAAACTTATTGCAACTTCAAAGGCTCTTTGCAGGCATTCAAGAGCTGTCAGGTAATCTCTTTTTACCTTTGCTGCATGAACAGACGCGTTGCCGTTTTTCTTTAGAAAATACAAGTCATCAATAAATTCTTTTTCTTGTTCTTCACCTTTAATTTTATCTTTTAAGGTTGCGAGCATTTCGTCAAAAGTTTCTTCTGTTGTCCTCCCGCTTCCAAGTACACTTTTACAAATGTTTTCTCCAAAGCGCCTTGTCTGTGCCATACATTGTTCAAAATACTCATCTCTGTATAATTTTTCGGCATCTGTTATTATTTCAAATAAATCTTTATCTACTTCCTTCAAAAAATCAAAATTTGTTGTCATAATTTTTAATGGTACATTGCCTGCAAGTTCATGTCAATAATAAAAAAGGCGGACTTTTAATTATCCGCCTTCATTATGATTGTATAAATTTCTCTTACACTGAAATTCTGCCAGGAACAACAACTCCGCCTTTAAGGTTTTTCTTGTAAAATTCTACGTGCGGCTGGAGTACACTGTCAAGAACCTCAGGAAGCTCTTTGCCGGTCATTACAGCTTCAACAATTTCCTGATAAACAGTAGCGAATGCCCTTAACTGAGTCATAGCACCAGCAGCAGCCGGAGTTAAACCAAATTTTGAAGTTTCAACATCTTCTCTGAAGAAGGCTCCTGTAATTTCATAAGATTTTGTTAAAGCGCCAATATAAGCTTCAGCATTCTCTTTGCAAACCCCGTTGTCTACAGGAACTGTAAGCGCAAATACTAATTTGTTTGCAGGATTGAAGTGAGCTTCTGCGCTGTGGTGCATAGCGTCAGGAACTTTTGCCACCTGTTTCAATGTATCTTTTACTGATTCATTCTGCATTTGAGCATGCCAGTATACTGTATTTTCAAACATTGAACCCATGTACTGGTGTACAGAAGCTTCTATTCCGTTTAATTTAGCATCAGCCCAGAAAATACCTTCTTTTAAAGCATTATTCAATTCTAAATCTTCCGAAAGTGAAAGTTCAGAAATTTCTTGTGCAGCATTTAATAAAGAAATTAAATCTTCTTTTTTGATGCCTGCCCAGATAAGTGTAAATAATGCGTGGTCGTCAAAAGCTGAAAATCTTCCGCCAACATCATCATGAATAAATAAATCACCTATCCATCCGTCTGCAACAGAAGTTCTTCTAAGTTCGCTTTTCTCAGCGTTTGCATCTGTTACTGCAATAAAGTGTTTTGCCGCAGACTTTTTAGCTTCATCTTCTGATTGTCCTTGTGATTGATATGCGTCAATCAACATTTGCTGAACTCTTAAGAAACCATCTTTAGTTTCAAATGTTGAACCTGATTTAGAAGCAATCATAAAGTTAGCTTCTGTGATATTGCCAAGTCTGTATAAAAATCTTTCAAGGCTTATTGAATCAACATCGGAGTAAAATTCTACACTATCATGGCATATGTTTAAACCATTAATGCCAAGCATATGTTCAATAGTATGTTTTGAACCGCCGATACCCATAACGCTTAACTTTTTGGCATTAGTTTGTTTTCTGAAATTTTCAACCATTTCATAAAGTTCATCAACTCTTTTTAACTGTTCTTTAGGAAGATTAACCCAGTTAAGAAAATGACCTTTCTGGTTTGCTCTTTTTGATAATTCTTTTACAAACTCAGATGTTTTTGAAGAATATTTAGAGAAATCAACACCTGAAAAGCTTGTTTTTACTGATGGATTTTTAGTTAACATAGTTCTCTCCTTTTTTTGGTAACATGTTAACATTATTTTAATATAAAAATTCCTAATAGGGAATTTTTATTTGCACTTCTTTTTACCCTGCCAGGACAAATCATCACAATGCAAATAGTCAAGATTTTCATTATAGATTACCCAGGCTGTACAGCTTTCACAAATATCGGAGCATTTGCGGGTGTTGCAATCATCTGGAAACAGTAAAGCAGTTTCCTCTTCGGAAGTAATTATATGATTAGGCACGCCTGAGGGAATAATTTTATCGCGAAACATTAAAAAAGAAAAAGTATCTTGACCGAGTGTGTTAGGTTTTTTATATCCATTTACATCAACTAGGATGTCTGCATAAGCGTGTCCTAGGCTGTCTTCTTTGAATAATAGCAGGAAGAGTCAATGAGGCTACTATACCAATTATACCAAGTGTTATAAGTACTTCTGCAAGTGTGAATGCTTTATAATTATTCTTCATATTTTTGTTACCCGTTATTAATTCCTATTAAATAGTAGTTTACTACTAGTTAATAGGAGTATACTCGCTTAATTTAATTTTGTCAAGCGGTTATAATCACCATATGAAAGATGAACGAAATAAAAAGTTTGCAAAAAATTTAAAGGCTGAACGATATAGAAAAGGTGTTACACAGGCTCAGCTTGCCGAATTAGTTGATGTGAGCGAGAGTACGGTTAGCCTTTTGGAAAGAGGTCTTCAAACGCCGTCAATATTTCTTGTTTATGATATTGCTAATGTTCTTGAAATTGATATAAATGAACTTTTAAAAAATATACAATAGTTTTTGATTTTTGTTGCCCTGAAAATATATTTGTGTAAATATTTTTGTAATTAAGGATTTATTATGAGTATAGAAGAAGATTTAGAAGAAGTTCGGCAGATGTGTGAATACTGTGATAAGTGTTCATTGTGCAAAAGCCGTACCAATATAGTTTTTTCCGGAGGAGTTCCAAATCATAATATGATGTTAATCGGTGAGGCACCGGGTTATTATGAAGACCAGAAAGGCGAGCCGTTCGTTGGCAAAGCCGGTCAGCTTCTGGATAAGATTTTTGCCTCAGTTGGTTTATCCCGTCAAAAAGATGTCTATATTTGTAATACACTTAAATGCCGTCCGCCTGATAACAGGGATCCTTTACCGGAAGAAAAAGAAGCCTGCAGAGCTTATCTTGATGCACAAATTGAAATTTTAAAACCAAAAATTATACTTCTTTGCGGTAAAGTAGCGCTTTCTTCAATGCTTAACACCTCAACCGGCATAACAAGAGTTCGGGGGCAATGGTTTGACGGACCGTTTGGAAGTAAGATGATGCCTATATTCCACCCGTCTTATCTTTTAAGAAATGATTCCCATGAAAAAGGAAGCCCGAAATGGCTTATGTGGCAGGATATTCGGGAAATTAAAAAAGCTTATGATGCTCTTGTGTGCTCTAACGGATGATTATATCCCGTTCCAGTAGTCCTTATCTGTGAGTGCCTTATATGTACAGGCAATCCCGTTATACTGATTTGTAGAAGTTTTTGAACAGTAGCTGTCAGGAGAAAAATTTGTACCTTGTGCACCCATAGGAAGTAGTTTCCCGTTATCCATAAGCTGGAATGTAAATAAGTCTTCGCCCCAGACATTAGGTTTTTTCTGAATTCCGTTTACATCAACCGTTATAAATAGCGGTGTGATATTTTCTATCATTATCAGCATACCGTTTTTTAAAGCAAACTGTCCGTCATCAAAATAGGATGAGCCGGCAAACTTGTTTGACGATTTATTGTATATTTTATAAATCCCCATTAAGTCCATGCTGCTGCCGTCATCCCCGTTGACTGTAGCTCCTTTTCCGCATAACGTACTCTTTTTGGTTGCATGTATTCCTCCCCATTGACAGTCAACCGGATTGTCAAAATATTTTATATATTCCGGTTTAAATTTTCTTGCTTTATAATCCGATGGTAATATCGTGTAACCGTAATCGGCATTCATTCGCTGTAATGCCTGTTGAAGCAATGAATAAGCTGCTTTTAATCCGTTTTGAAGTTCTGCCCTTCGGTTTCTCTCGATTAGTGATGGTAGTGTCATCGCAGCAACGACACCTATTATGCCTAATGTTATAAGAACTTCAGCCAGTGTAAATGCTTTTCTCATAAAATTCTCCTTCCTGCATATCATACAATTTAAAGAACTAAATTCTGTATAATATGCTAATGTATTTTGTATAATATGTCAAGATAATATAAAAACACTGTATATTATATTATAACGCAGGCTGTTAATTTAGGTTTAAATAAAAATATGGAGCTTAAAAAACAACTTGGAAAACGTATAAAAGAATTACGTGAGAAGAAAAATTTTTCTCAGGAATATATTGCAGAACAGCTTGATATACATCCTGCAAATTATTGGAGAATTGAAAACGGGGTTTCATATCCAAAGCCTGAAAACCTGGAGAAAATTTGTGAAATATTAAAAGTCCAGGCTCAGGAGTTATTTGCTTTTGAGCATATCCAATCGCTTGACGATATAAAATTTGAGTTGAGGGAAATCATTGAGAATGACGAAGATATGACACGCTTGATATATAAGTTTGTTAAGACATTAAACAGTTAATTGGATACCTTCTTTTTGCTTTTTAGGATATACAAAACCGGTATAATTATAATACACATCATAGCAAGAACAGTGAAAGCATCAAAAAACGATGCAAGTTTTGCCTGCTGTAAAAGTTCCTTGTAGAGCATTCCGTTTGCTTTTTTAGCAGCCATAACAGACGGATAATGAATTAAAAATTTGCTTTTCAAAGCCATTAATTTATACTGAAACATCGGGTTGTGCGGAGTGAGGTTGCCAACAAGGTAATTCTGATGTACCTGTGAAACCCTTGCAATAAATGTTGCTGAGGCAGATGTTGCAATTGCTGTTACGATATTTTTAAATAAAGCATGAAGCGCAGCCGCATCTGCATTTTTGCTTGCCGGCAGCGTCTGGAACGATAAGGCAGTAATCGGAACAAACGCGGTTGGAACACCTATACACAGAAGTATATTTGGTAAAATTACACTCTCCATTGATGATGCTGTATTCATTTGTGTAAGCATCAAAACTGATACTGCCATAATTAAAAGTCCGATTGTAGCAAGCAGTCTTGCTTCTACAAATCTTGAAATCTCACCTACAACAATAAGTCCGATAAGGCAGATTATTGCTCTTGGAAACATTGTCAGACCGGACATTGAAGGGCTGTACCCCAGAAGGCTCTGTACAAACATAGGGACTAAAAGTAATGTTGAATATAACATTACATTTATAAATGAACTTGCAAGCGTTCCAAACATAAAATTTCTATCTTTAAATACTCTTATATCAATAACCGGATATTTATACTCAAGTTCCCAAACATAGAAGAGTACAAAAGAAAATATACAAATACCTGTTAGCCAGCAGATCCATGTTGTGTCAAACCAGTTCCACTGCTGCCCCTTATCAAGTACAATCTGCATGCACGCCATTGCAACGACAATAGAGCTATAACCTACAATATCGAATTTTTTGTTGTACTTTTGTTTTTCCGGCTTATCAGAAGGGACAAAAAGTTTCACCAGCAGGAACGACAGCATACATAGCGGAATATTAATAATAAAAATCCACTGCCATGAATAATTATCGGTCAAATACCCGCCCATGAAAGGACCTGCGAGCGGAGAAAACATTGCTGCAACTCCGAATAGTCCCATTGCCACACCACGCTGTTCTTCAGGAAAAACTTCCAAAAGAATTGCCTGACAAAGCGGCAGAATACATCCGCTTCCTATACCCTGAACGACTCTTGCAGCTATCAGTGCCTGTAAATTTGGTGCAAGAAGACATAGAAGACACCCGAGACAAAAAAGCCATATGCTGTAATACATAAGAAGCTTTTTCCCTATGGTTCTTACTAAATACCCTGTAACCGGAAGCATCAAACCGCCTGAGATAATATAGCAGGTAATGACCGTATTGGCTTCATACTGTGTCGCGCCATAAAAACCTGCGATATGCGGCTGGCTTACGTTTGTTGCAGAAGATGCAGCCAGCGCCAGAAATGACGGCAGCAGCACTGCAAGGGCAACTATATAGGGGTTTGTTTTTTTCTGTATTATTTCTTCCATTTTATCTTACCTGTTGTATCTTATTGTACAGGATGTGTTATTTAACTTTAACTTTCGGAACTACTGACATTCCAGGAACAATGTTATAGTCTGAAATGTCTTCTTTAAATATAATTTTTACAGGAACTCTCTGAACAATTTTTACATAGCTTCCAACCGCATTTTCAGGAGGGAAAAGGCTTGATTTTGCGCCGGTTGCGCGTTGTATGCTCTGAACTTCACCTTTAAAGCGTTTACCCGGATAGGTATCAATTTTTATTGATACCGGCTGGTGTTCTTTCATATTTGTAAGCTGGATTTCTTTAAAGTTTGCGACAACCCATACCTCTTTAGGAACAATTTGCATCAAAGGCTGACCTACCTGCAGGTAATTACCTTTTTCAACGCTTCTTGCAGATACTTTTCCGCTCTGAGGTGCATAAATTTTTGTATATTTCAGGTTTAATTTCGCCTGTTCAACTTCGGCTTCAAGACGCTGAATATTTGCATTCATTGATTCTGTTTTTGCCTGATTTGATGCAAGTGCGTGTTTTGCGGCCTCTGAACGCTCGTTTGCAGCTTTGTTATCCGCCTGTGATACTTCCAGTTTTGTCTTGCTGTTTTCAAAATCCTGTTTTGAAACAATTCCTGATTTATACATGGCTGTGTAACGTTTGTGGTCTTTTTGTGCAAAATCTAATTTTGATTGGGTTGAAGATATATCTTCAAATGATTGGTTAACATTTGCTTCGCCTTTTTCAACTTCTTTTTCTGTTACATTTAATTCAGCTTTTGCCTGTGCAAGTTTAGCTTCTGTTTCATGAAGTTTAACCTCGTAATCAGTCGGGTCAATTTCTACAAGAAGCTGACCTGCCTTTACCTCGTCATTATCATCTACAAGAAGATTAACAACAGGCCCTGATACTCGAGGCGCTACTGTTATAAGCCGTCCTTCCACGAAAGCGTCATCTGTTGACTGAAAGAATGTTGAATGTATTGCCGCAAGTATGCCTAAAAGTACCAGCAGCACTGCTGTAACTGCCGGAACTACAACTCTTTTTTTCTTATATTCAGGTCTTTTAGCTTTTGCCTTGGCTTTCCTCTCTTTAATCCTTTGTTTAGCTTTTATTTCAATCTTTTCTTTATCAATCGGCTTAAAATCATCATTGTCAGGGGTGTTATTATTTTTTTCGTCCATAGTTTATTTCCTTCTATATTTGTATATTCAAATCTTCTTCCAAATTCTCTTTAAATTTCTGTAAAACTTTTAATGTAATTCTCAATTCATCTTCCTGAACTCCTTCAATTGTTTTCTGCCAGAGTTCAAGAGCGGTCGGGATAACTTTTTCAAAGACTGCTCTGCCTTTTTCTGTGATAAATATTTTTTGGATTTTTCGTCCGTTTACATCGGGTTTTTTAGTAACAAGCTCCATTTTTTCAAGTATTTTTATAATTCTTGTTATATTAGGGCGGTCTTTTAATGTAATTGCACCGATTTGCCGCTGATACATCCCGTCATGGTCTATTAATGCGGCAAGAACTGTTAATTGTTCAGGAGTTATTTCAAAATTTTTTGCGCTAAATTTTTGTGTAGCAATAGCTCTTGTCATCTTACCGATGCGTACAAGTTTCATTCCTATTCGGCTTTTTAATAATTCCAGTTGTTCCATGATTATCTTTGTGTTATTATGATAACACAAAGAATGGTTTTGGCAAGAGAGGCTGCTTAAATAATTGTAGTCTGTATGCCGAATTTCTGCTAACAGCCCGCATTTTAAGGAAGGAACATGAAGCATGAAAATTTTTAAAATATTAATTACCCTGATTGTTATATTAGCCGGAGGTCTTGCTGTTAATGCTAAAGATACCCCTGTGGTTGCTGATAAAATTGAATATATGAATTTAGACTGGTGGAAGCAGTTTAATGACGAAAACTTAAATAAATATATGTTATTTGTATATGAAAATAATAAGGATTTAAAAATTGCGGCAGCTGAAACAAAACAGGCTCAGCAGGTTGTAAAGTTATCTTTTTCTGACCAGCTTCCTCAGTTAAAAATCAGCGGACAGGTAGGACGTGAATTTTCCGGAGCTACTACACGATTTGGGGATCTGGTAATCCCGGATTACTCTCAGAGCAGATTTTTTCTGCCGCTGACAATGACTTATGAGCTTGATATTTGGGGCGAAAATTATCTTAAAACCAAAAGTATTAAGCAGAGATTAGAGATGATAAGACAGGATGAAAGAGCTTCTTATATTATGATAACTACGGCTCTTGCTTCTAATTATTATAATCTTATTAAAGCTGATAAGCTTATTGAAAATCAGACAAAACTTGTAGATTTACAGACAGAAATAGTTAAGCTTTATGATATAAAATACAAAGGAGGCTTGTGCTCTGTTAATGAAGTTTTGTTTGAAAAACAGCTTCTTACTATGTTTAAGGAGGATTTAAACAATTTAAAAGAGAAGCAGGATGTTCTTGAAAATCAGCTAAAGGTTATTCTTGGCGACCGAAATCTTACCTCAATTGACCGAAGCACATATGACAGTGTCAAGCTGATTGATTTTCCCATTGACATCCAATCTGTGGCTATTCAAAACCGTCCGGATTTAATCAAGAGTGAATTTTATATTAAAAAGCTTGGTCTTGATGTAAAAGTTGCCCGCCGGGATTTTCTTCCTAAATTTCTTGTATTCGGGCAGGTGGGATTTAATGCCTACCAGCTTTCAGATGTATTTGGCTCACATACTTTTCTGTCAAATCTCGGCGTAATGCCTTCTTTTGATTTATTTGCAGGCGGAAGAAAGATGGCAATGTTCAAGTACAAAAAGTATGAATACCAGAAAGCGTTGCAGATTTACGAAAAAACAATTTTGACTTCGCTTCAGGAGGTTAACGATGCCCTTGTAAGTTCAAAGACTGCAAGAAAAAATCTTGAAGCCAGCAAAGAACGCTTTGAAATTGAACAGAATAAATATGAACTTGCTGATAAAAAATTCAATATAGGAGCTGCTTCAAATCTTGATATAATAAAAGCAAAAGAGGCGCTTATTATTTCTGAAAAATCACATGTTTCAAATACAATAGATACAATTATTTCTGCCATAAATATCTACAAATCAGTAGGCGGAGTTGATTATATGCAGTTTGAAGAAGCTATATAAAAGTTAAATAATTAATATTGTTAAGATATATAAAGCCTTATTGTTAAAATAAGGCAATTTTTTTATAAAAATTTCTTTTATATAAATACGGGGATTAAAAAATTAATGAGGAGTATAAATTATGGCAAATGAAGTTAAAGAAGTTAAAGTACAGAACAAATTATCAGCAGCAGCATATATTTCAGTTCCGGTTGCTCCGGCAACAGAACTTCTGGCAGAACTCCTTAAAAAAGCTGCTTAATAAAGATTGTTAAAAGGGAAAAATAAAGAAATATTCAAAAAAGCCTCTTTGTTTACAAGAGGCTTTTTACGTATAAATCAATGTCTTCATCGGAAATCATTTCTGTCACAGCAACCAGAATTTTTGTATCATCAAGCTTAAACCCTCCGATTATATTATTTTGTTTTAGTTTTTCAAGTATTTTTCCGCTGTTTTCAACTTGAATAACAAATTCATTGTAGAAGTTTTTATTTAAGGTTTTTATGCCAATGCCAGCAAGTCTTTCTGAAAGCTTATGAGCATTTTTTGCTGACAGGTATCCTGTCTGGCGGAAGCCTTTTTCTCCCATAACACTCAGGTAAACCGCAGCACACAAACCTATCAGCGCCTGATTAGAACAAATGTTGCTGGTAGCTTTTTCTCTTTTAATATGCTGTTCTCTTGTCTGGATTGTGAGCGTGAAAGCCTGATTGCCGTCTTTATCCACTGTACGTCCGGCAAGTCTTCCTGCCATCTGGCGCATATATTTTTCTTTACAGGCGATAATTCCGGCATGAGGTCCGCCAAAGCTCATTGGAATACCTAATCCCTGAATATCTCCGACAACAATATCTGCTCCGTATTCAGATGGCGGTTTCAGAATTGATAAAGATGAAATATCTGTGCACACAATGAGCAGAGTATCATCCGGTTTTTTAATTTCAGTGAGTTCTCCGTAATAATCCGGTGTCTGAACTAATACGCAGGCATAATCTTTTGTGTCGGACGGAAGTTTGTCAAACACTTCAACTTCAATTTCTCCTGCCCACGCATAAGTTTTTATAACCTTTAAATACTCCGGATTAAGATTTTTGGATACAAGAACTTTACCTTTTTTTTGTATTCTTACAGCCATAAGGATTGCTTCTGCGCAGGCTGTTGCACCGTCATAAACCGTTGCATTTGAAATATCCATTCCCGTAAGTCTGCACATCATTGTTTGAAACTCATACATAATCTGTAAAGTTCCCTGTGCAATTTCTGCCTGATAAGGAGTATATGCTGTCAAAAACTCAAACCGGCTGGCAATCTGTGAAACACAGGCTGGAACAAATTTGTTGTAAACGCCTCCGCCAAGAAAGCTGATAACATCAGTTTTGTTATTTTTTGCCAGTGCCTTAATCCTTTTCTGGACTTCCAGTTCGCTTATTGGATTTTCCAGTTCAATTTGTGGCAGCCTTGCATCTTCGGGAATTTGCTTAAATAAATCTGTAACAGACTTAAGCCCTATACTTTCAAGCATTTCAGCTCTTGTATTGTCATCGTGTACTAAAAAATTTTTCATTATTCAACTTCTTCTTTGTAATCTTCGTATTCCATTAAGTCGTTTTGTTCTGTTATGTCGCCGGTTGCTTCAGCTTTTATCAGCCAGCCTTTTTCATAGCTGTCTTCGTTTAAAGTTTCCGGAGCATCTGCAAGAGTTTCATTTACTTCTGTAACTTTAAAACTGATTGGCGCATATATTTCAGAAGCGGCTTTTACTGATTCTACTGTTGCAAAGGTTTCACCTTTTTTGAAATCACTTCCGGCTTCAGGAAGCTCAAGATATACAATGTCGCCAAGCTGTTCAACTGCATAATCGGTTAACCCGATTGTGTATGTTCCGTCTTCATTTTTAAGAATATATTCATGAGATTTGGAACAAAGAATTTTTTCAGTGATACTCATTTTTTATTCTCCTATATTTTTATTCTGTTTTTCTTACTGATAAATGGTTTTTTAACCACTTCGGCATCGTGTAGCTTTTCTCTTATCATAACTTGAACAGTAGAACCTGTGCAAATATTTTTATCATTTTTTACATAAGCAAGTGCTATATTTGCATTAAGCATAGGTGAAATACCGCCGCTGGTTATAACTCCGATTTTTTCCCCGTCTTTATAAACTTCATATTCATGTCGTGCAATACCTTTATCCAGCATTTTTAAGCCTATTAGTTTTTTATTTCCGCCGTTTTGCAGCTGTTCCATTATAATATCTTTTCCGTTGTAATTTTCTTTTTTATCTTTAGGGATTGACCAGCTTAAGCCGGCTTCAACAGGAGTTGTGTTCTCGTCCAAATCATTCCCGTAAAGGTGAAGCGCCGCCTCAAGTCTTAGAGTGTCGCGGGCTCCCAGCCCGATTGGTTTTATTCCATATACAGAACCGTATTCAAGTATTTTATCCCATAACTCCTCTGAATATTCGTTTTCTACAAGAAGTTCATACCCGTCTTCTCCTGTATAGCCTGTACGTGAAATTAAAAGTTTAATTCCGCATATTTTAGCAGGCTTAATTGTGAATGATTCCTGTATTGTGTCAAGCCCCATTGCTCTTAAAAGTTCATCAGTCTTTGGTCCTTGAACTGCGAGCAGCGAAAAATTATGTGACTGGTTGTCTATTTTTACATCAAGACCTCTCTTGTTTCTAACCATCCAGTTCAAATCTTCATCAATTCTTGCAGCGTTACAGATTACAAGATAAAGATTTATTCCTAATTTATAGATAATTAAATCGTCAATCAGCCCGCCTTTTTCATTAGGAAGCTGGCAGTAAACTGCTTTTTCATATGCAAGTTTTGATATATCCTGAGGTACAATTTTCTGTAAAAATGCTAAAGAATCCTTACCTGAGACAAAGACTTCTCCCATATGTGACACGTCAAACAACCCGACATTTTCCCTAACTGTTTTGTGTTCTTCAATAATTGAAGTGTATTGCACCGGCATATGCCAGCCTGCAAAATCAACCATCCGCGCACCCAGTTGAACATGTTTATCATGTAAGAATGTTTCCTTAGTCATAATTGCCCCCTTATTTCAATTATTATTTTCCTTATTAGTTTTAGAAATGTCAAGTTGAATATTTATAAAAAATGGTATATAATAAAAAAGACAGACGCCTGTCAAGCCTCTTTGGTAAATATAGAGCTTTCCGAAACGAAAGCCGGAACGGAGCGGAAGTAGCGCGAGAGTGGTCCTCAAAAAGTTTTATATTTACTTAAAAAAGCAACAAGCAATGCCAAAGAAAAACAAATAGAAAAATAAGGAAAAATATTTATTTTCTCAACCA
>ENA-ORTF01001385-ORTF01001385.1-human-gut-metagenome-genome-assembly--contig:-NODE-1385-length-28364-cov-9.600657_pt1 | contig 28364 bp, 23 predicted proteins | sample MGYA00241908_ERZ509180 | MGnify/ENA primary metagenome ERZ509180 (study PRJEB26280, sample SAMEA2338814) | human gut metagenome | biome: human gut; feature: human-associated habitat; material: faeces... | reverse complement strand
CGGGCCGCCGCCTGAAAGCGGGGGACAGCCTGTGACGCCGCGCCGTCTCGCCGTCAAGGCCCTGATCCATCAGGAGCAGGCAGGCTACGCCAACCTTGTGCTGGACGCCGAGCTGAAAAAGTGCACGCCGCCTCTGGATAGCCGCGACGCCGCCTTTGCCGCACGCATTTTTTACACAACGCTCGAGCGTCTGCCGCTGCTGGACTATCGTATAAATCAGTTTACGAAAAAGCCCGTCGCCAAGCTGGACGCGCCGGTGCGCGCCGTGCTGCGGGCGGGACTGGCACAGGCACTGTACATGAATGTACCGCTGCCCGCCGCTGTGAATGAATCGGTCAAGCTGACGCGGGCACTGGGAAAATCCAGCGCCGCAGGCATGGTCAACGCCGTGCTGCGCCGCGCCGCGGCCTCCGCTGTCTCCGAGGCCGATTTTGCCGACCCTCTGGACCGGCTCTCGATCTACTACTGCCTGTCCCGCCCGGTGGCCGAGCTTTTCTATGCGCAGTTCGGGGCGGAGGCGTTCCCCCTGGCCGCCGCATTTTATGAAAAGCCTAAGACGACGATCCGCGTCAACACACTGCGCACGAACGATACCGCCCTGACCGCGCTTTTGCAGCAGGAGGGCCATACCGTGACGCCCGGCCCCTGGCCGGGGGCGCTGGTCGTGGAGTTTGCCGGTTCGCCCGCCGCGAGCGCGGCATTCAAAAAAGGGCTTTTCCATGTGCAGGGGCTTGCCAGCCAGTTTGCCGCGCTCTGCGTTGACGCACAGCCGGGGCAGCAGGTGCTTGATCTCTGCGCCGCGCCGGGCGGCAAAAGCCTGACGTTGGCCGAGGCCATGCAGGACAAAGGCCAGCTTGTCAGCGGCGAGTTTGTGCCCGCCCGCGTGCCGCTTTTGCAGCAGGCGTTTGACCGCTGCGGCATCACCTGTGCCGTAGCGGTTGAAAATGACGCCACACAGCACAATTCCGACTGGCCAACATTTGACCGTGTGCTCTGCGATGTGCCCTGCTCGGGTTTGGGCGTTATCGCCAAAAAGCCGGACATTCGTTACAAGGATTTGGACGGGATAGAGAATCTGCTCGCTGCCCAGCAAAAAATCCTGCAAAACGGCGCAGATTCACTTGCCGAAAATGGCCGTTTGGTGTATTCTACCTGTACAGTGAATGATAAAGAGAATCAGGCCCAGGTGGAGAAATTCCTCTCCGCCAATCCTGATTTTCACGTTGTACTGCCAAAGGCGGCGCTGCCGGGGGCGGACATCACGCCGCTGGGCACGCTGTTTTTGCCCCACAGAACCGGGACGGACGGTTTTTTTGCCGCCATCCTGGAACGAAACTGACTGTAAACTCGTTCTTATAAAAGGAGGTGACCCCGCATGGGCGAAAAAATCTGCATTTCCGACTTGACGCTGGACGCGCTGACGGCCTACATCGTGGGACTGGGTCAGCCAAAATTCCGCGCCAAGCAGATTTTTAAATGGCTGCACCAGATGCTTGTGACGGAGTTCTCCCAGATGACCGACCAGCCCAAGGCGCTGCTGGCCCAGCTGGAGGAGCAGTGCACGATTGCAGCCCCCGTCATCCGCCGCCGCCAGCAGTCCAGGGACGGTACGGTCAAGTATCTTTTGCAGCTGGCCGACGGCAACTGCATCGAGACCGTGCTCATGCGCTACAAATACGGCAATACTGTCTGTGTGTCCACCCAGGTGGGCTGCGCGATGGGCTGCCGGTTCTGCGCCTCCACCCAGGCGGGCCGCGTGCGCGACCTGACGGCAGGGGAGATCGCGGCGGAAATTTACACCGCACAGAAGGACACCGGCGAGCGCGTCTCCCACATTGTTTTGATGGGCATCGGTGAGCCGCTGCACAATTTTAATAATGTGATGGACTTTCTGGAGATCATTTCCTGCCCGGAGGGCGTCAACATCGGTATGCGCAACATCAGCCTGTCGACCTGCGGCCTTGTGCCCAAGATCGACGAGCTGGCGAAGCGCCATCTGCAGCTGACACTGTCTGTCTCGCTCCATGCGCCGGACAATAAGACCCGTTCCGGCATGATGCCGGTCAACGATGCGTTCCCGCTGGAGCAGCTGATCCCTGCCTGCCGCCGCTACCAGAAGGAGACGGGCCGCCGCATCAGCTTTGAGTATTCGATGGTGCGCGGTGTCAATGACAGCAGTGAGATGGCGCAGAAGCTCGCCAACCTCATCAAGGGCATGGGCGCGCACGTCAACCTGATTCCCATCAACCCCGTGGACGGCAGCCCCTATTCTGCCACCGACGATGCCAATGTGCACCGCTTCCAGAAGGAGCTGGAGGCACTGGGCGTCAACGCCACGGTGCGCCGCCGTCTGGGTACCGACATCAGCGCCGCCTGCGGCCAGCTGCGCCGCGAGGACGCGCAGGGAAAATAAGTTTTGCTCCGCAACGGAGCAGCGGAAAGGAACCAACCCGAATGAAGATTGCCGCGATCACGGACATCGGCAGCTGCCGGCAGGAAAACCAGGACAATTACTGTGCACAGCAGCTGGCAGGCGGCACCGCCTGGGGCATCGTCTGCGACGGCATGGGCGGTGTCAACGGCGGGCGCATTGCTGCACGCATTGCCACCGACACCATGCAGCAGTATTTTGCCCGCCACATGAAGGCCCTGCAGCCTGGCATGGAAAAGACTTTCATCATGCGCGGGTTCGACATCACGAACCGCGCCGTGTATGAAAAGTCCACCTCTGACCCCGAGATGCAGGGCATGGGTACCACCGGCGTCTGCGCTTATGCCAGCCGCGGCATGGCCCATGTGGTGCACGCCGGGGATTCCCGCGCCTACCTGTTCCACGCAGGCGGGCTGCGGCAGATCACCCGCGACCACTCGATGGTGCAGCAGCTCGTCGACAGCGGCCAGATCACACGGGAGCAGGCTGCCGTCCACCCGCAGAAGAACCTCATCACCCGCGCGCTCGGCGTCTCGGCCAACATTGTGCCGGAGTACAACCGCTGCGAAATCGAGGCGGGGGACATCCTGCTGCTGTGCACCGACGGCCTGACGAACATGGTCGCGGACGATGACATTGCGCAGGTACTGCGCGAGGTTCCTTTTTTTGATGCAACCAGCATTTTGGTAGACCGCGCCCTGCAGGCGGGCGGTCAGGATAACATTACGGTCCTGCTCATGGGCGTGGAAGCTACGGAGGTCAACAATGGATAATCTGATCGGCAAACGGCTGGATGGCCGCTACTCAATTGAAAGTCTCGTGGGTGTCGGCGGCATGGCCAATGTCTACCGCGGCACTGATTTAAAAACGGGCAACCAGATCGCCGTCAAGGTATTAAAAGACGAATTTCTGGACAATGAGGAATTGGTCCGCCGCTTCAAGAACGAGTCGAAGGCGATCTCCATTCTGAGCCATCCCAACATCGTCAAGGTCTATGACGTCTCTGTCACCGACAAATTGCAATACATCGTCATGGAATATGTGGACGGCATCACTTTAAAGGAATATCTCAAGCAGCGCGGCGGCGCCCTGACCTGGAAGGAGACCGTGCACTTTGCCACCCAGATTTTGAGTGCTCTGCAGCACGCCCACTCCAAGGGCATCATTCACCGCGACGTCAAGCCGCAGAACATTATGCTGCTGGCAGATGGCTCCATCAAGATGATGGACTTCGGCATCGCACGCTTCTCCCGCGCACAGAGCCAGACCGTCAGCGACAAGGCCATCGGCTCGGTGCACTACATCAGCCCTGAGCAGGCCAAGGGTGAGCGCACCGATGCCCGCACCGACATCTACTCTGTCGGCGTTATGCTGTACGAGATGCTGTCGGGCCGCCTGCCGTTTGACGGCGACGGTGCAGTGTCCATCGCCATCATGCAGATTTCGGAGAAGCCGAAGCCGCTGGCCGAAATCGCACCCCAGACCCCGGCAGGACTGCGCCAGATTACCGAGAAAGCCATGGAAAAGGACCCCGACAAGCGCTACCAGAGCGCCCAGGAGATGCTGGCCGCTATCGAGGAATTCAAGCGCAACCCGTCCATCCAGTTTGCGTATGAGTACCGCAGTGCCGAGGACAACCCGGAAAGGAACATCAACCGCGTGGTAAGCAACACAAAGCCCAGCCCGAAATCCACCAGCATCCACACGGGTGACGCCCGTCGTGTCGGCACCTCGAACCCGGGCCGCAGCAAATCTGCCCAAAAGAAGAAGAAAAAGGCGTCCAAGGGCTTTTCCCTGCTGCCGATCTTCTTCGGCATGGCCGTGGCGTTTGTCATCGGCGCTGCCATCCTGATCTATCTGATCTTCACCAATTCCAGCAACCTGCTGTTCTCTAACCGTGCCGATGTGCAGGTCATCAGCTTTGTGGGCATGACAAAGGACGAGTTCCTCGCCACCGACTACAACAACCTGCTGCGCGCCGAATTCCCGGAGGAGTATTCCAGTGAACCCGCGGGCACGATCATCCGCCAGACCCCCAAGGCCGGGCGTACCGTCAAGGAAAAGCAGCGCATCGTGCTGACCGTCAGCCTGGGCACCCAGTACGTCACGATCCCCGAGACGAAGAACATGGTGGCCGAGGATGCCGAGCAGACCCTGAAGGATATGGGTCTGCGCGTGACCAAGAAGCCCATGTCCGACAACTCCGTGGCCAACGGCGCTGTTGTCTACACCCAGCCCGCCGCCGGGGAGACCGTCGAGGGTGACTCCACGGTCATCCTGTACGTCAGCCGCTCCGAGGTAAGCAAGGAGAGCTCGGTCCCGAGCCTGACCGGCAAGACCATTGAGGAAGCCCGCAATGAGGTCAAGGGGCTGAACCTGTCCATCCGCACAATCGAGCAGGCCAGCGAACAGCCCGCGGGCACGGTACTGAGCCAGAGTCCCGATGCCGGTTCCACGGTCCGTAAGTCGAGCGTCATCACACTCGTGGTGTCCACCGGCGTGCCCGAGGTCGTCGCCACTCCCGAACCAGTCGAACCCACTGTGAACGAGGACGGTACCGTCACTGTGCAGGAGAGCTGGTGGCCGAGTGCTGACGGCAGTCACCAGATCCATCAGCTGACCGACGGTACCATGTGGAATGAGAACGGCCAGCGGTGCGACGCACAGGGCAACCCCATTGCCTGATGTGGGGGAAGTCATGGCGTATATTACAAAGGGCATCGGCGGCTTCTACTATGTAAAGACGCCGGACGGCATCGTCGATTGCAAGGCGCGCGGCATCTTCCGCAAGCGCGGCATCACGCCGGTGGCGGGAGACAACGTCACCCTGTCCGACGACGGCACAATGATCGATGAGATTTTACCGCGCAAAAACGTCTTTATCCGTCCGCCGATTGCCAATCTGGATATTCTGTTCATCGTTACCAGCACGACCCAGCCCGTACCCAGTACGTTGGTGCTGGACCAGCTGGCCGCCGCTGCCATCTACAAGGATGTGCAGCCCGTGCTTGTGGTGACAAAATCTGATTTGGCTGCTGCCGATATGCTGCGCACCGCCTACACGGGCAGCGGCATCCCGCTGGTGCAGCTGAACTATGAGACCGGCGAGGGCCTTGACGAGGTCAAGGGCTATATTGAAGGGCATCTCTGTGCCTTCTGCGGCAACTCCGGCGTCGGCAAATCGACGCTGCTCAACACGCTGGCCCCCGCGCTGCACCGCGAGACCGGGCAGATCAGCCAAAAGCTGGGCCGCGGGCGGCACACGACCCGCGAGGTCGAAATTTTTGAGATTTGCGGAGGGCGTCTGGCTGATACGCCGGGCTTTGCCAGCCTGGAGGCGCAGAAGCTCTGCCGCATCCCGAAGGATGATTTGCAGCACACCTTCCCGGAGTTCGGGCCCTATTTCTGGCATTGCCGCTTTACGGGCTGCTCCCACCGCAGTGAGACCGGTTGTGCTGTGCGTGAGGCTGTTGAGGCCGGGACCATCAGCAAAACGCGCTATGCAAGCTACCTTGCCATGTATGAGGAAGCCAGCGCACGGAAGGAGTGGGAGAAATGAGCAGGCGTGCCGTGATTTTTTCCGCCGTGCCGGTTTCCACCGCACTGTGCCGCTATGTGCAGCCCGATGATTTTGTTGTGGCCTGCGACGCGGGCTACCGCAATGCCGAACGGCTTGACCTGCGTCCCGACCTCATCGTCGGTGACTTTGACTCCGCCCCGCAGCCCAAAACCGAGCACGAGACCATTGTGCTGCCCCATGTGAAGGACGATACCGATACCCAGTACGCCGCCCATTGGCTGCTGGAGCACGGCTATGACGAGATCACCCTGCTGGGCGCTCTGGGCGGGGCACGGCTGGAGCACACGCTGGCCAACCTTGCCACCGGACTGTATCTTGCCAAAAACGGCGTGAACGTCCTGCTGGCCAACGAGCGCAGCGAACTGCGGTATCTTGTGCCGGGCCGTGAGCTTATTTTGCAGCGCAGGGACTGGAAGTATCTCTCCCTTTTCCCGATGGAGGGTCGGCTGACCGGCGTCTGCATCCGCGGCGCGTTCTACCCGCTGGAAAGCGCCGTGCTGACCGCGGACTATCCGCTCGGCGTCAGCAATGAGTTTATCGCGGACACCGCACAACTGCAATGCTCCGGCGGCTGCGGTCTCGTTGTGCTGACCCGCGACGATGCGTAACACCGCAGCACTGCCCGGCATAGTATGGCGTACACAAACACGGAAAGTGAGGTGTATGCCATGCATGTGGTCGTAGTTCGCTGCCCGCGCGCCTTCCGTTGGATCTTACGCGCAGCCTTCAAGGTCTGAATCCAAATTTTTCCCCTGCCTGTTCCGGGCAGGGGCTATTTTTTTGCCCTGCCGCATATAATGCCCCAGAACATAACCGGAAAGGGGCAAGCAATATGGAACTCAAGGTGTTCAAAGACACCATCGCATCCTACGGCGGACGCTGGGAAACACGGCTGGAGCTTCCCGTGGAAACGGAGATTCTGATTCCCGACTACCTGCCCGCCGTATTCAAGATCGTCAAGTGCCTGATCACGCCCGTTGTGCTGCAGAACCGTGTGTCCGGCGGGCGCTGGCAGAGCGAGGGCTATCTGCGCTGCACCGTCTACTACCAGAGCGAGGAGCCCGGCACGCGCCTTTTGCGCACCGAGCAGAAATTTGCCTTTGAAAAACTGGTCGAGCTGCCCGCCGGGCAGTACGCCGACGGCCCGGCCCAGGTCTGGGGCGAGCCGGAATACTGCAACTGCCGCGCCGTCAGTGAGCACCGCATCGACCTGCGCGGCGCGTACATTCTCTGTGCCGCAGTGGCCGTGCGGCGGGAGTCCGAGCTGCTGACCGCACTGGCCGACTGCGGCATTGAGCAGTACACCCGCACGATGCAGGGCCTGCAATGCGCCGTGACCGAGGAAAAAACGTTGACTGCCGAGACCGCTGCGGCGCTGCCCGGCACCGGGGAAAGCGTGCTGGACATCACCGGCAGCTTTGCCGCCGGCAGCGCAGCGCCGGCCACCGGGCAGGTCAGTGTGCAGGGGACGCTGCAAATTCAAATATGCAGCCAGAACACCGACACCGGCGAGCTGACCGTGCGCAGCAAGGATCTTGCCGTGCAGCAGACGCTGGAGCTGCCCGGCGTGACCGAGGACGACACAGCCCTTGTGCGCGGCGAGGTGCTGGCCTGCACACTGAGCGCAGTCGACGGCGCAGGGGAAGCGTCCCTCTCGGTGACCTGGAAGCTGCGCGTCGAGGTCTGGCGCAGCGTGCAGCACACCGTCGTGGCCGACGCCTACTCCACACTCTGTAAGACCCAGACCGTGCAGACGGTCTGCCGCCTTTTGCAGAAAACCGCGGATTTGACCGGGCGTATCCCGGTCACGCTTGACGACGACCTGCCCGACGCCGAGGGCACTGTTCTCGGCTGCTTTGTAACGCTGGGCGCCCTGTGCGCCGCACAGGCTGACGGCAACAAGGCTGAAACACATTTAAAACTACTGGGCAAGGGGACTGCGCATGTGTTCATCAGCGATGCCCGTGGTGAGCTGACCTGCTACGACAAGGCGTTTACCTGGCAGCCTGACGGCCTCTGGCCCGGCAGCACTGACGGTGCGTGGCCAAGTGTCGAGGCCTCCGTCGCGCGGGTCGCCAGCAGCAAAAACGGTGCACGGTTGCGGGTCGATTTAGAGATCGAGATCAGCGGCGCCCTGTTCCAGGCGCAGAGCTTTGACGCGCTCTGCGGCGTGGAGCTGGGCGAGGAATACGACGACAGCGACGGCCCGGCCCTCTATATTTACTACGCCCGGCAGGGGGAGCGCATCTTTGACATTGCCAGGCGCTACCATGCCCGCGCGCGTGACCTGGCCGTCGCCAACCATCTGGACACCAACGGTGACCCGCCGCAGGAGCTTACGACGGACACCGCCTGTCTGCTGATCCCCGCAGCGCTGTAAAGGAGGGACACATCCGTGACACAGGATCAAATCTACCAAAACATTGCACAGCGCACCGGCGGGGACATCTATCTCGGCGTCGTCGGCCCGGTGCGCAGCGGCAAAAGCACCTTTATCAAGCGGTTTGCCGAGCTGATGCTGCTGCCGCGCATCAAGAACGAGGCCCGTCGTGCCCGCGCCCATGACGAGCTGCCCCAATCCGCCGCCGGGCGCACCATCATGACAACGGAGCCGAAGTTCATACCCGAGAAAGCCGTCAAACTCGAGCTTTCGGGTGGCGGCAGCTTCAAGGCGCGGCTCATCGACTGCGTCGGCTACATGGTGGACGGCGCGCTCGGCCATGAGGAAAACGAGGCTCCGCGCCTGGTCAAGAGTCCCTGGTTCGACCACGAGATCCCGTTTGACCTGGCCGCCGAGACCGGCACCCGCTGCGTCATCCGGGAGCACGCCACGGTGGGCCTCGTCGTAACGACGGACGGCTCCGTTGCCGACCTGCCGCGGGAGGCGTATCTCGACGCCGAGCGCCGTATCATCGCAGAGCTGGACGACATCGGCAAGCCGTATATCATCCTGCTGAACTGCGCCGAGCCGGACAGCGACGATGCACAGCGCCTTGCCGCCGAGATGGCCGAGACCTACGGCCACGCAGTCCTTCCGCTGAACTGCACGACGATGACCGTCGAGACCCTCGACAAGCTGCTGCAAACGCTTTTGTACGAGTTCCCGATCCGCGAGATTGCCGTGCAGATGCCCGCCTGGGTCACGATGCTCGAAAGCGGGCACTGGCTGCAAAGCGCGGTCTACACGTCCATGCTGGATTTTGCTGCCTCGGTGCACCGGATGGCCGACCTTGCAGGCAAGCGCCCGCAGCTGGGGTGTGAATACATCACCGCCGCCAGCCTGACCGGCATGGATTTGGCCAGCGGCAGTGTCAGCATCACCGCTGCCGTCGCCCCGGATATTTTCTATAAGATCCTCGGTGAACAGACCGGGCTGGACATCGTGGACGAGGCAAGCCTTTTGCCCTGCGTCGTCAGCCTGGCCCGGGCCAAGCGCGCCTATGACAAGATCAAATCTGCCCTTGACCAGGTCGAGGCCACGGGCTACGGCATCGTTATGCCGGGCATTGATGAATTGACATTGGAAGAACCCGAAATCGTCCGGCAGGGCGGGCAGTACGGCGTGCGGCTGTCGGCCAGCGCCCCCAGCCTGCACATCATGCGCGCCAACATCCACACCGAGCTTTCACCCACCGTCGGCAGTGAGCAGCAGGGGGAGGAGCTTATCAAAAGCCTGCTGGCGGACTTTGAGACCGACCCCGGTAAGCTGTGGAGCACGAATATTTTCGGCAAGAGCCTGAACGAGCTGGTCAGCGAGGGTGTGCAGGCAAAGCTGCTGCACATGCCGCAGGAGGCACGCAGCCGCCTGCAGCAGACGCTTGAGCGCATCATCAACGAGGGCTGCGACGGGCTGATCTGCATTCTGCTGTGACGGAGGAGTTATGTTCAGACGCATTTCCAGGCAGGAGCGTGAGCGCCGCGCCGCCAGGGCCGAGCTGGAAACGACCTTGCAGGCACTGCGCTCGAACGAGCGCGCCTTCACGGAGGCGCAGGACCCATTTTATATTGACCAACTGACCTACCAGCACGCCGCGCTGATGTGCCGCTGCCGGGCGCTGCTTCGCACACTGCGGGCGGAAGGGGAGGAGCCATGACCGAATATTGGCCCTGTCTGCTCGCAGCTGTGTGCGCCATCGCCGTACTGCGCTGTGCTGCCCGCCAGCGTCACGGAATGCGCAGTCTGCTGGCAGGGGCCGTCTGCGGTCTGGGCGCACTGGCCCTGCTGGGCCTGTTGGAGCCGGTGACCGGCATTGCGCTGCCGCTGAATCGCTTTACGGCGTTCTGCGCGGGCGTTTTGGGATTGCCCGGCGTGACGGCTGTGCTGATTTTGCGGCTGCTTTTATAAAATGCCTTGCCAACAGGGCGGAAGTATGCTATACTTTTTTAGAAAACGAGTGGAACATACGGCGGCGGGACAGCCCGCAAGGGCTGCCTGAGGAAAGTCCGGGCTTCACAGAGACAGAGTAACTGCTAACGGCAGCCGGGGGTGACCCCAGGGATAGTGCAACAGAAAGAAACCGCCGCGAAAGCGGTAAGGATGGAAAGGCGAGGTAAGAGCTCACCAGCGCACTGGCGACTTTGCGGCTATGTAAACCCTGCTCGAAGCAACATCCGTATGGGACATTATGCGGAGTCTCGCGCGTCCCGGTGATGGCGTGAGCCTTGCGGCGACGCAAGGACAAGATAGATCGTCGTTTGATACAGAACCCGGCTTACGGTCCAGTCGTTTTTTCTTTGTTTTTTGCAAAAGCACATCTGTTTTTTGGTGCAGATGTGCTTTTTTGTATTTTTCTGCATAAAAAAGCGCACTATCTGGCAAAAAGTGCTTGTTTATTTCAGATAAATCGTATATAATGTAGTGTACGCCTGTGGTTGTGCCAAGATAGAGGGTGGCGCGCACAGGATTATGAAGGGAAACGTATATATTTTATTTAGGGGGATCGTACTTATGGCTGATTACTTTGCAATGGATCACGACGAACTCACCGCTGAAAAGACCGCGCTGGAGGCCCAGTACAAGAAGTTTCAGGACATGAACCTGAAGCTGAACATGGCCCGCGGTAAGCCCGGCCCTCACCAGATGGATCTGGCCATGGACCTGCTCAAGATGGACAACTACATCACCGACAACGGCTTTGACGCCCGCAACTACGGTGAGCTGGAGGGTCTGCCCGAAGCCCGCGCACTGTTTGCCGATGTGTTCGGCGTGCAGCCCGGCGAGGTTTTCGTGGGCGGCAACTCCAGCCTGCAGCTGATGTACAACCTGGTCGCCATCGGCATGATGTTCGGTTTCCAGGATTCCCCGAAGCCTTGGGGCCAGGTCGAGCACCGCAAGTTCCTCTGCCCCGTGCCCGGCTATGACCGCCACTTTGCCATCACCGAGGAGATGGGCTTTGAGCTGATCTCCGTGCCCATGAGCCCAGACGGCCCCGACATGGACATGATTGAAAAGCTCGTCGCCGAGGATGACACCATCAAGGGAATCTGGTGCGTGCCGCAGTACTCCAACCCCGACGGCTACACCTACAGCGACGAGACGATCCGCCGCTTTGCCGCGCTCAAGACCGCCGCCCCCGATTTCAAGATTTTCTGGGATGAGGCGTACATCGTCCACCACCTGACCGATGAGATCATCGAGACGCCGGTTTTGCTGAACGAGGCCAAGAAGTACGGCAATGAGGACCGTGTCTTTATGTTCACCTCCACGAGCAAGATCACCTTCCCGGGCGCGGGCATCTCCGCCATCGCCTGCAGCGAGAACTCGATGAAGTACATGTGCAAGCGCTTCTCGACGATGATCATCAGCTACGACAAGATGAACCAGCTGCGCCATGTCCGTTTTCTCAAGAATAAGGCCGGTGTCCTGGCCCACATGGCCAAGCATCGCCGCCGCCTGGTGCCCTGCTTTGACGCCGTCAAGACCACCTTTGCCGAGGAGCTGACCCCCTGCGGCAACATCGCCCACTGGACGAACCCGAAGGGCGGTTACTTCATCAGCCTGTACGTCATGCCCGGCTGCGCCAAGCGCGTAGCCCAGCTGTGCAAGGACTGCGGCCTGACCCTGACGGGTGCCGGCTCTGCCTACCCCTACCACAAGGATCCCGATGACTCGCATCTGCGCATTGCGCCGACCTACCCAAGCCTGACCGAGGTCGAAACTGCTTCTGCACTGCTCTGCGTCTGTGTGCGCCTGGCAGTTGTTGAAAAGCTGCTGGCCGACCAGCAGTAAAATATAATCCCGCCCGCCGGTGCGGGCAAGTTTTTTGGAGGTTTCTATGAACAGAAAAGGGAAGTCATGGCCGTTGTTCGTCGTGGCAATTTTGATCGTGCTGTTCTCCCTGACGGCCATCTTGGGTGTGAGCTATACCTACGGCGACACCAAGAATGTCTACGTCAAGGGCGCATCTGACATCCGCTTCGGCATCGACATCCGCGGCGGCGTGGACGTTACGTTTATGCCTGCCGACGATGTGGAGGCTACCGATGCCCAGATGACCGCAGCCAAAACGGTTATCGAGGACCGCCTTGTCGGCCTCGGCATCACCGACTACGAGAGCTACGTTGACAACAACAAAAATCGTATCATCGTGCGTTTCCCGTGGAAGAATGACGAGGCGGACTTCAACCCGCAGACCGCAATCGACGAGATCGGCACCACCGCCAAGATGGTGTTCCGCAAGGGCTCGTCCGCCACGGGTGAGGAGATCCTGAGCGGTGACGACGTGGCTTCCGCAAGCGCTGCCTACAACGAGACCGAAGGCTGGGTCGTCCAGCTGAAGTTCAACTCTGCGGGCGCATCTGCCTTTGCCACGGCCACCACCGAGCTGGCAGCCAGCAACGGCACGATCTCCATCTGGCTGGATGATAATAACATCTCCACCGCCACGGTCAACGAGGCCATCACCGGCGGTGAGGCCATCATCAAGGGCAACTTCGATCAGGACAGCGCCTCCACGCTGGCGAACCAGATCAACTCCGGCTCTCTGCCGTTTGCCCTGTCCGCTGAGAGCTACTCCACCATCAGCCCGTCCCTGGGTGCCAAGAGCCTGGACGTCATGGTGCAGGCCGGTATTATTGCCTTCATTCTGGTCGCAATCCTGATGATCGTGCGCTACCGTCTGCCCGGCACCATCGCGGTCATCTCCCTGATGGGCCAGGCCGCCGCCACGCTGGCTGTTGTGTCCGGCTATTTCACGGTTTTCCCCGGCTCCACGCTGACGCTGCCCGGCATTGCCGGTATTATCCTCGGCATCGGCATGGGTGTTGACGCCAACGTTATCACCGCCGAGCGCATCAAGGAGGAGCTGTCCAAGAACAAGACCCTCGAGGGCGCTGTCAACAGCGGCTTCAAGATGGGCCTGACCCCCATCATCGACGGCAACGTGACCATCGTCATCGTCGCCGCCATCCTGATGGGCGCCTTTGGCCCGACGGACGGCTTCTGGGCCAAGGTCTTTAACCCGATCTTCTACTGGTTCGGACCTTCCACTGCCGGTACGATCTACTCCTTTGGCTTCACCCTGCTGACCAGCGTTCTGCTGAACTTTGTCTTTGGCGTCTGGGCGACCCGCGTTATGATTCGCGGCGCTGTCCACTTCAAGCCTCTGCGCAATGCCTGGCTGTTCGGCGGCAAGAAGGAGGGCGGTGCCGACTTCAAGACCCCGTCCATCAACTTCATCGGCAACCGCAAGAAGTTCTACACCTTCTCCTGTGCGCTGATCGCTGTCGTGCTTGTGTTCTGCGGCATCTTCGGCGTTAAGATGGACGTCGAGTTCAAGGGCGGTTCCATGATCACGCTGGCCTATGAGGGCGACGCTGACCTGAACGACCTGAAGTCCACCATCGGCACCGAGCTGGGCAAGTCCAATCTGACCCTGCAGACCGGCTCTGATATTTCCGGCAACCAGACCCTGACTGTCACCCTGCCCGGCAGTGACACGCTGACCACCGAGCAGCTCGACAACCTGCTGGCTGCCCTGAATGAGCAGTACCCCGACAACAACTTCGTCCAGAATGAGGTCAGCAACGTCGATGCCACCATCGGTAAGGAGTTCCTGCTCAAGAGCGTCGTCGCGCTGGTTGCGGCCTGCGTGCTGATCCTGCTCTACGTGGCCTACCGCTTCCGCAAGATCGGCGGCCTCAAGGCCGGTTCTACCGCCATTGTGGCTTTGCTGCACGATATGTTCGTCGTCTTCGGCGTCTTTGTCCTCCTGCGCATTCCCCTGAACGGCAACTTTATTGCTGCCCTGCTGACCATCCTGGGCTACTCCATCAACGATACCGTCGTTATCTATGACCGTATCCGCGAGAACAGCGCCCTGTACGGCAAGAAGCAGATGAGCCTGGCCGAGCTGGTCAACCTGTCCGTCAACCAGAGCTTTGCCCGTTCTCTGATGACCTCCATCACGACCTGCCTCGCCCTGGGCGTTGTCTGCGTGGTCTCGGTCATCTACCGTCTGGACAGCATCTACTCCTTCGCGTTCCCGCTGCTGTTCGGCATGGTCAGCGGCGTCTACAGCACGATCTGCATCGCCACGCCGCTGTGGGTCGACTGGAAGAACAAGAAGAAGGCTGCCAAGAAGGCCTGAGCTTGTAGAAAAGGAGGGAACCCGATATGAAATGCCCCTATTGCGGTGAAGTTGACTCCAAGGTCATCGACTCCCGCCCGACGGAGGACGGTGAAAAGATCCGCCGCCGCCGCGAGTGCCTGAACTGCAAAAAGCGCTTTACCACCTACGAGATCGTTGAGACGGTCCCGCTGATGGTCGTGAAGAAGGATCGCTCCCGCGAGGTCTTTGACCGCCAGAAGCTGCTGAACGGCATGCTGCGCGCCTGCGAGAAGCGCCCCGTCAGCTACACCCAGCTGGATGCCGCCGTGGACCGCATTGAGCAGCAGCTGCTCAACTCCTATGACCGCGAGGTTTCCTCCATCCATATCGGCGATCTGGCCATGCAGGAGCTCAAGCAGATGGACGATGTCGCCTACGTGCGCTTTGCCTCCGTCTACCGTCAGTTCAGCGATGTCAACACCTTTATGGAAGAACTGAAGGATATGCTGGACAGCCGCTCAAAATCCGCTGAAAAATGATTGCCGTACCTGTTCGATCTGGGTGCAGGCGCGCTGCGTCTCCATCTCGAGGTCTGCCAGGCTGTCGGCCTCGGCACAGGGCGGCAGCACGGCCAGCGTCTGGTTGAGCTGATCCAGAATATTGCGGCGCACAAGCAGGCCCAGGACCTGAGTGCTGCGCAGTGCCCGGTTGGCCGCACGGCTGTACGCGCAGCGTGCGGCAGGGTAGTCGCCCTGCTCCGCCAGCGCGTAGGCTGCTTCAAGCTGCCGCTGCATTCCGGCTGTGGTGCGGTCCACATACTGCCCCGCCAGGAACAGCAGCACGCACAGAGCCAGCAGAATGATTGCGGCATACCAATTTCGTTTCATACGCACACCTTTTCAGGCCGCCCCTTTCGGGGTGGCCTTTTTCTGTATCAGGATGGATTTTTTGCCGTTGTAGAGCAGCAGCAGAACCGCCTCGCGGGTTGTCTGCTCACGGCGCAGCAGTGCATCCAGCGCTGCCGTATCCATGCCGAAGAACGCAAGATTTTCCTTGTAAACTGCCTTATCGATGAGCAGCGGCAGCATAGGCGGCTCGCCGCCGTCCTGCGGCATTGGGGCCGCTGTGATGCTGCCGTTCGGCTCGATCACGCCCCAGTAAACATCCTTGGGGGAAAAGATGTCCTTGCCGCGCAGGGCCTCGGCCAGGTCGGATGCCGTGATGCGCAGCTGTGCCAGCTCGTCCTGCAAAATTTCCCCGTTGCGGATGATCGTCACCGGCTTTCCCAAAAGCAGCTTGGCATATTTCGGGCAAAACCAGACCAGCGTGGAGTTCAGAATTTCAAGAGCCGTGATTAAGAAAATCGGCACCAGGCTGGCCGAGAGCGGTAGATCCGGCTCGTCGATGCAGATGGATGCGACGTTGGAGATCAGCAGCGTTGTCACCAGCTCGGCGGGCTGCAGCTCTCCCAGCTGGCGCTTGCCCATCAGCCGCATGGCCACCACCACAGCCAGATACACCAGCACCGTGCGCACAACCGAAGAAATCATCCCGGCACCTCCTCATAAATTCCCGCAAAGGCGGCCACACTATCCTGCGTGAGAGGGGGAGAACCATGACGCAGAAACCGCTGTACCGCTCGCTGGATGCCAACCTTGCGCTTCTGGAGGAAATGTTTGGCCGTTCCGACGATTTTTATACCAAGCGCCTGATGCTTGCCGGTATCCCGTGCGCTATCGTCATGTTCACAGGGCTGTCCTCGCCGGAAAAGCTCTGCCGCATGGCGTTGGACATGCTGGACCGCGACCCCGCCATGTTGGGCGGCGGGGAGGGGCTGTGCGACTATCTGCTGACCCAGAGCCGCGTCCCCGCCGAGCCTGACGCGGTGGAGGATCGCACCGCGCTGGTGGAGCTGCTCTCCAACGGACTGTCCGTTTTGCTCATCGACGGCGTGCGGCGCGGCGTCGCGTTTTCGACGCAGGAGATGCCCCAGCGCTCGATCTCGACGCCGATGAGCGAGGGTAACCTGCGCGGCCCGCAGGAGGCATTCACCGAGCTGCTGCGCAATAACATTTCGCTGCTGCGGCGGCAGTTCCGCACCGGAACGCTTGTGGCAGAAATCTCCACCGCCAGGACCCGTGCCAAGACCGAATACTGTCTGTGCTACGACAGTACCCTTGCCCCAAAGGAAACCATCGACGCTCTGCGGGAGCGGCTGGAGCAAGTGGAGATTCCCGTTCTGCTGGACAGTGCCTACTTTGCGTCGTTCCTCAAGCAGGACAAGCTGAATCTTTTCCCGGCAGCTGCCTACACCGAACGCCCCGCCACGGCCTGTGCCCGCCTGTGTGAGGGCAAGGCCGTCGTTCTTGTAGCGGGCTGTCCGTATGCGCTCATTGTGCCCAGCTTTTTTGCCGAGCACTTCGAGTGCCTCGACGACTACGCCTCGGGCGCAGTGTTCGCCGGACTTATCCGTATTTTAAAATATCTCGCCTTCCTGCTGGCCGTGTTCGGGCCGGGGCTCTACGTCATGGCCGTGGCCTTTGCGCCGGAGATCATCCCTATCCGGCTTTTGACCAAGCTGGCACAGGGCGAGGCATCCACGCCGCTGCCGCCAATGCTGGAAATGCTCTGCGTAACGCTGCTTTTAGAAATCGTCCGCGAGGCCGGGCTGCGTGCGCCGCAGTCTATCAGCCACACGGTCAGCCTGGTCGGCGCGCTCATCATCGGCGAGACCGCTGTCAGCGCGGGCATCGTCAGCGTGCCGGTTTTAACGATGGCCGCTGCGGCGACGATTGCCACGCTGGCTGTGCCGTCGCTGTATGAGCAGTCGATCCTGTTCCGCTTTGCCGTCATCGTGCTGGCCGGGTGCTTCGGCGTGCCGGGGCTGGCCTGCGCCGCACTGACGATTCTGGCGATGGCCTGCGGCAGTGAGCCGTTCGGGTACGACTATCTCTACCCGCTCATGCCGCCGGGCCGGGCCAGCGTGAGGGATGGCTTTGTGCGCAGCATCTGGAGCCGCCTTGCCAAATCCGGGGAGGTGATCAGCCGCCATGAAGCGTGAATGCCCCAGTCTTTTCGCCGCACTGCTCGTCAGTCTGCTCGTCAATGTGCTGCTGCGCAGCCAGACCGCCTACTGGCCGCGCGCCGGGCTTTTCAGTGCGGTGGTCTGTGCGCCGCTGCTGGCGGGCGTCGGCTGGCTGTTTGCCCGCAGCTGGCGGCTGGCCGCCGACCCCGTGTACAAGCTGCTGTTCGGCGCGCTGCTCGTCTACACATCGGTACTGGAGCTGCTGCGGCTCTGGCAGCTGGCGGACCGGCTCTATCCCGGCGCGGTCACGCTGACCTCGGTCTGTCTGCTCGTTGTGCTGCCTGTTGTCTATCTGCGGCGGGTTTCGGCGCTGTCCCAGACGGCCTATGCCGTGCTCTGTCTGCTGGTACTGGCAACCGTCGCCATGCTGGCATCGGTGCTTCCGCGGCTGTGCATCGTCAATCTGCAAACTACCGCACTGACACAGGGCGATTTTCTCGCCGCCGTCAGAGACCAGCTGACGCTCTACCCGGAATACCTGCTGCCCGCGCTCTGGCCCGAGCAGGACAAGCGTGGCCGCCATACGCTGCTGCGGCTGGCCGCGTGGGCACTGGCGTTTGACGTGGGGATGCACCTGATTCTGGAATTGTTCTACGGCGCGGCCATGCCGCTGCGCATCGACCCGGTGCACGCCGCCGCGCGATGCGGAGCACTGTCGATTTTCAACCGGCTCGAGTGGCTGCAATTTATTCTGTGGGTCATGGCCGTCACGGTCAAGCTGGCTCTCTACCTTTATGCGCTGGTGCGGCTGCTGGGCGGGCAGAACAAGGCCGAGGACAGCGCCGCCGGGTTGGATCGGTTTCCCCTGTATCCGGGCTGCGTCTGGCTTTTGTGCGCGGTGCTGCGCAAGCTTGATTTAGATGCGGCCCTCTCACTGCGCAATGTGCTGACCTGGAGTTTTGTGGGCTTGACCTGGATAGGAGGTGCCGCCGCATGTCTGTACCGAAGGCTAAGGCGCTGCTGCTCTGCGGCTGCGGGCAGGCGCTCTCCGAGCGGGAGATCGTCCGCGCTGTGTTTTTTGCGCGGCAGCAGGGGGCATACTCCGCCTGTCTGCTGCTGGCCGATCAGAACGCAGAGAGTGACGGCGTGCAGTACAAAACCGTGTCTGCCCGCGGGGACACCGCCGCGCAGGCGCTCCACCTAGCCGAAGACGCTCTGCCGGGCCGGCTCTACTACGGGCTGCTCGACCTGGCCGCACTGCCGCCGGGCTGTGATTGGGCCGACGCGCAGACACTTGGCACGCTGCTCTACGACAAGGCCCAGCCCGCGCCGGAACTTTCGGTTTTTGTGCTGGACACCGCCGACCACAGCTGGGCCGCGGACGCTGCCTCCCTGTATGAGGACATGAAGGCCGTGGAAAGGGAATACGACCTGCACTGCGGCTTGCAGCAGCTTTTTACCCAGGCGGACGGCTGTGCAGCGTCCGCCTACCGCGCTGACAGCGGGTATGACTTTGCGCTGCTGGCAGCAGACGGAGCTTCCGTGTACGTCTCCGGTTTGCAGGCTCAGCTGGCTGCGGCGCTCTGCGGGCAGACGGGCCGCTTCTTTACTGCCTTTGCGGGAGGGCAGGCCGTCTGTGACACCCGGGTCAACGTCACAGCGGAGGATACCACCGTGCAGCTCCATCTGAGGGATACGGATTTTCAGCCGCTGGGGGCGTACAACGAGGATTGGCAGGCACTGCTCTGCACCGAATTGCAGCAGGCGTTCTCGGCCCTGACCGCAGACGATGCCGCTGATTTTTTCCATCTGCAATTCTGGCACGTCAATCTGTGGGGGCCCGGCAGTGCTCTGCCCGTGCCGCGGCTGGAAATCCTATTTGAATAGGCACAGAAAATGCCCGGCCATTTCTGACCGGGCATCGCTTATTTCTGTCAGGAGAGCGTTGACGGACGGGAAATATAGATCAGATTTGTGTCTGCGATAAAGGTCTGGAAGTTGTAGAGCACCAGCACCTCGTCATAGCCCTCTTTTTCAATTGTGGAATCCAAGCCGTACTTGAAGTTGCGGAAATCCACCACACCGATTTTCGCGTAATTCTCGGTCAGGTAGGGCACAAAGCTGTTCGCGTAGCTGTCCTTGACCACCAGAATACTGCCTGTGCCTCGGCCCTCGATCGTTGAATAACCGTTGTTGCCGTCCAAAAAGGCGGCGTACTTATCGCGGGTGTCAAACTTCTGCACATTCACGATGTTTTCAGTCGTTTCCGGCTCGTAGGCAGCCTCGCCCGTGATTTTGTAGATCGTCATCAGGCTGTCGAGCGGGTAGTAGGTGATTTCATCGTTTTCGACGTTCCACAGCCGCGTGGCCGAGTAGTGGGTGCCCTGAAAGTCTGTCACCGTGATCGGCTCATGCGCGGCGCGGTCAAACGGCGCCAGGCCCTTAAGGCTGCAGAACTGCTCATAGGCACGGTACGCGCCGTTGGGCGTCCAGTGGTGGTCGGTCTTGAAATACAGGTATTCGTCCTTCAGGTCTGTGAACGTCCCGCGCAGGTCGATGACATCGGCGCTCTGGCCGACTTTGGCAAAAATATCATCGAGCATCGCGTTTTCATCCACCATCGGTGCGCCTGCGGGCAGTTCCTCCGGGTAGATGACGCTGGCCGACGGGGCCAGCAGGAAGGTGACCTTGCCCGGGTGGTTCGCGGCAAACTCGCTGACGGCCTGTACGTTCTTGGCAAGCTGCTTCCGGGTGGCGTCGTCCACCGTGAACAGCTTTGTGAACATCCATCGGTCCTTACCCAGCAGAATGCCGCCCTCCTCCGCCTTCCGGAACAGCACCTCGTCCGCCGCGCGCTGGGTGTTGACCGCTGCGTCACGCAGGGAGAACTGATCCTGCATCCAGCGGGCAAAGCCGCTCTGCCAGCTGCCGTCCAGCAGTGCGCTCATGCTGAACGCCGGGAGCTGTGCGGCCTTGCGGTTTTCCAGCTCGAGCTGCGTGCGCTTGGGCCACACAATATTGACGAGGGAGAACCCGAACAACAGCACGGCGCAGAGCACCAGCAGCGGATACCCCGCACGGCGTCTGCCGCCGTTTTTACGGTACACAACCTTTGACATTTGTCCGTTCCTCCTCTCAGAAATTCGCGTACAGCGCGGTAGCGTTCGTGGCGGCCACTACGTAGCAGACGCACAGCGCGGTCAGCAGGGCAAACACAAGGAGCTTTGCCACAGTATTTTTGCTGATTTTCTCCCACAGCCAGTGCGGCAGCGCGGACGAGCAGACACAGCCCAGCACCAGCAGCACACCGTAATTGCGCAGGTAGTACACAGGCGAAATGCCGCCCTGGGGCAAAAACAGCTTTTGCAGCAGCAGGCCCAGCGGCGCGCCGGGCTGGTTGGCCGTAAAGATGCCCCAGCCCAGCACCACAAAGAACAGCGTATAGATATGCGGCCAGACCTTGCCCTTTTTGAGATATTTCAGCAGGAAGTTTTTTTCAATCGTGAGCAGCACAAAGTAGTAAAGGCCCCAGGCAATAAAGTTCCAGCTGGCCCCGTGCCAGATGCCGGTAGCAGCCCAGACCAGGAACATATTGAGCAGCTGGCGCGCCTGGCCCTTGCGGTTGCCGCCCAGGGGAATGTAGATGTAATCCCGGAACCAGCCCGACAGCGTAATATGCCAGCGCCGCCAGAATTCGGTGATACTGCCCGAGATATACGGCAGGTTGAAGTTGGCCGGACAGTCAAAGCCGAGCAGTGCGGCCAGGCCGTTGCTCATCTCGCTGTAGCCCGCAAAATCAAAGTAGAGCTGTAAACTGTAGGCGATGATGCCCAGCCACGCCAGCGGGGTCGAGACATTCGTCAGCCCAACGCCGCCCGCGCCGATGATGTCGGTCCAGAGTGCGCCGATGGAGTCCGCCAGAATGACCTTCTTCGCAAGGCCGAACACAAACAGCTCTGCGCCGTGCTCGGCCCTTGCCGGCGTGCAGCGGTTCGCGCCGTCGTGCAGCTGGTCGGCCATCTCGCGGTATTTGACGATAGGCCCGACGATCAGCTGCGGGAAGAAAAGCACATACACTGCAAACGTGATGAAGTTTTTCTCCGGCGCGATCTTGCCGGTGCAGACGTCGACCTCATAGCTGATGATCTTGAAAATGTAGTAGCTGATGCCCAGCGGCAGCACCGTGCCTATGTTCAGCGCCGCCAGCCCCAGATGCGCGACTTGGTTGACCGTGTCGATCAGGAAGTTGGCATACTTGAAGTACACCAGCACGCCCAAATTGACGAGCACCGCTGCCAGCGGCAGCATACCGCGCAGTTTGGCCTTCGCCCGCGCTGTCAGCAGCGCCCACAGGTAGTTAAAAACGATCAGCACGGCGATCAGCGGCAGGAACGCAACACCTGTCCAGCAGTAGAAGATGAGGCTTTCTGCCAGCAGCACTGCATTTTTGGCGCGGCCCGGCACCAGATAATACAGCAGCAGGGAAAGCGGCAGGAAGCAGAACAGGAACACCACACTGTTAAAAACCATGGCGGACTCCCTTTCTTTCGGTGAATTTCATCGTTAGCAAAAAAGGCCGTTGCCGAACGGCAGCGGCCTGCAGGGTACAGGGATCAATCAGAAGTTCAGCGCAGTCTCCAGCGCGGTATCGATGGGGGCGTAGTCGGGGTTGGCGATACCGGCAATGACGATGGCAACATAGTTGCCGTTGGTCACAATGCGGGCATCCTTGGCCAGTGCGACCTTGTCGGCAAACTCGGCGTACAGGTCATTGGCGGACAGGCTCTCCTTGTAGGCTTCCAGTTCTGCCTTGACGGCATCGACCTTGCCGTCCTTGGCCTGGGCAACAAAGACGAGACCGCAGTCCGCCTGGTCGTTCGTGACATCGCCCTTGTAGCCGACGAGGTTGTCCATCGTCAGCATCAGCTCATTCTCCACGGAGAAGTCATCCAGCGCACGGGGGTTGGCGATGGGGTTCACAGCCTCGATGGCGGCAACGGCGGCATCAAGGTTTGCGGTGTTGGCTTCGTCGCTCGCGACGATGTCGGTCTCACCGTCCGCTCCGCCGATGATGGTTTCCGCAGAGGAAGCTGCCTCAGAAGATGCGGCAGCGGAAGTGCTCTCGCTTGCGGCGGGGGCAGAGTCAGCGGAGGAGCCGCAGGCGGCCAGCAGCATGGCGCAGCACAGAATAACGGGGATCAGTTTTTTCATAGGTCAGGTTCTCCTTTTATTATAACACTGTGGTTATTTTCCTCACGTATGGGCATAGCTTGTCCTATACTTTTATAAGGATACACTATTTTCCTGTTTTTTTCAAGGCGTTTCTGGCAAAACCTGCCGCGATACCGGCACAGAATATGTAAATTTTTTATGCCTTGACAATCCCTCCGCGGCAGGGTATAGTCAAAGAAAATTGTAATTTGCGGGGGGTATGCCTGTGCGCAGTCAAAAAGCCCGGGAGACAGCCTGGACCGGGATGCTGTTTGCCTTAGCCATCGCGCTGTCCTATCTGGAATCGCTCGTGTCGCCGCTGCTGGGGCTGATGCCGGCTATTAAATTAGGACTGTCCAACATCGTCGTCATGTACGCGCTGCTGTTTCTGCGCACCCGCACGGCGCTGCTGCTGGTTGTGCTAAAGGCGTTGTTCGCCTTTCTGACCCGCGGGGCCACCGCCGGGTTTCTGTCGCTGTGCGGCGGGGCGCTGTCTCTGGCCGTCATGCTTGTGCTGCTGCATCTGCCGGTCAGCGGGTATATCTTCTGTGCCGGTTCGGCGCTGGCCCACAATCTGGGGCAGCTGGCCGGGGCCGCCGTGCTGCTTTCCAGTGCGATGGCACTGGGCTACGCGCCGGTACTGCTGGCGGCAGGGCTGATTGTGGGCGGCATCAGCTGTATTTTGTCCCGGGCGCTGTTTGCCGCACTGCCGAAGCAGGCCGGGCTGCAGCGCCGGGGGAGCCCGTTTCAAAAATAAGAATCTTTCTTAAAATTTTTATTTTGCCTATTGACATTTATGCGCACATGCCGTATAATAAAGCCACCGACACAGGAATGTGTCCTAGGAGCAATTACAAAATAACAGGAGGCAATTCTTATGACTAAGTATGTTTGCACCGTTTGTGGTTATATCGCAGAGGGTTCCATCCCCGAGTTCTGCCCGGTCTGCAAGGCCCCGGCATCCAAGTTCATTGAGAAGAAGGACAACACCTACGTCACCGAGCATGTCGTCGGCATCGCCAAGGACGTTCCCGAGGAGATCAAGCAGGGTCTGCGCGAGAACTTCAACGGCGAGTGCAGCGAGGTCGGCATGTATCTGGCCATGAGCCGTGTCGCTGACCGCGAGGGCTATCCCGAGATCGCCGAGGCCTGGAAGCGCTACGCCTTTGAGGAGGCTGAGCATGCCTCCAAGTTTGCCGAGCTGCTGGGCGAGGTCCTGACCGACAGCACCAAGAAGAACCTGCAGATGCGCGTTGACGCCGAGTGCGGTGCCTGTGCCGGCAAGATGGATCTGGCCAAGAAGGCCAAGGAGCTGAACCTCGACGCCATCCACGACACCGTCCATGAGATGGCGAAGGACGAGGCCCGCCATGGCCGCGGTATGCAGGGCCTGCTGGACCGCTACTTCAAATAATCACTGACCAAGCCGCCCGACGCCCCGGAGCCTGAACGCTCCGGGGCGTTTTTGCATAGGATACGCAGGGGTGGTACTATGCGGCGGTGCAGTGCAAAAGACAGGCGGCAAGCCCGGCGGCGCGGTTTCTGCCTGTTGGCCGTTCTTGTACTGACTGCGGGGGTGCTGTCCCTGAACCGCTACGTCAACACTGTCGTCAAGCCGACGCTGCACGAACTGGCCGAATACGAGGCCCGCTCTGCCGCCGTGCAGGCCATGAACCGAGCCGTTGCTGCGGAGCTGACGCGCTCCCCGGCGCTGTGCGACGCGCTTTTTATGCAGGGTTCCGGGCTTGTCAGTCTGGACGCCGCAGCCGCCGGGGTCGCGCAGACCCAATTTGTCAGCGCCGTGCAGACCGAGATGGACGCTCTGCCGGAGATCTGCTATGCCGTCCCGTTCGGCAGTCTGACGAACAATTCACTGTTGAGCGGCCTTGGCCCCGGGTGGCTGCTGTCGATCCAGCCCAAGGGGTATGTGCAGGGGGAGATACGCGAGACAACACAGTCGCTTTCCATCAATACCACACGGTACAGCGCGGTTTTGCAGCTGTCCGTCACCGTCAACATGATTTTGGACGGCAGCACGGCCACGCTGACTGTTGCGGCGGACTATCCGCTGGCAAGCCTACTCGTCTGCGGCGATATTCCGAACGCCTATGCCTCCGATTTTGATTGAATTTGCCCTCGCAGATGTGGTATACTAAGCTGATACCAACAAACGGAGTGTAGCAATATGGAATTAGAGCAGGCCCGCAAACGCGCCGAAGAACTGCGCGTCATCATAGAAAAAAACAACCGCTTATACTACGACCAAGACGCCCCCGAACTGGAGGATTTCGAGTACGACGCTTTGAACCGTGAGCTCAAGCAGATCGAAGCCGAATACCCCGAGCTGGTCACGGCCAGCTCACCCACGCAGCATGTGGGCGGCACGGCCAGCAGCAAATTCAGCAAGGTGACCCATGCCGTCAAGATGGAGAGCCTGCAGGATGCGTTCTCGTTTGACGAGCTGCGGGAGTTTGACACCCGCGTGCGGGAGGCAGGCATCCGACCCGAGTACGTCGTCGAGGCCAAAATCGACGGCCTGTCTGTCAGCCTTGAGTACCGCATGGGCCAGCTGGTGCGCGGCTCGACCCGCGGCGACGGTGTCGTCGGCGAGGATGTGACCGAGAACATCATGACCATTAAGGACATTCCGCACGAGCTGCCTGACGCGCCGGACTTTCTCGAGGTGCGCGGCGAGGTATATATGCCGCACTCGGCGTTTTTTAAATTAAAAGAGCAGCAGGAGCTGGAGGACAAAACGCCCTTCAAGAACCCCCGCAACGCGGCGGCTGGCTCACTGCGTCAGAAGGATTCCAAAATCACTGCGGAGCGCGGGCTGTCCATCTTTGTCTTTAACCTGCAGCAGTGCGAGGGCCGCACCTTCAGGACCCACCGTGAGACGCTGGACTATATCAAATCACTGGGCTTCCCGGTTTCTCCGCGGTACAGCGTGTTTGAGAATATCGAGGATGCTATTAAAGAAATTGAAGCCATCGGCGAGGCCCGCGGCACGCTGGAATTTGACATTGACGGCGCGGTCATCAAGGTCAACGACCTGGCCGCCCGCCGCACCCTGGGCAGCACGAACAAGTTCCCGCGGTGGGCCATTGCGTTCAAGTATCCGCCCGAGGTCAAGGAAAGCGTCGTGCGCAACATCGAGGTCACCGTTGGCCGCACCGGCGTGCTGACCCCGACGGCTGTGTTCGACCCGATCTTCCTTGCGGGCACCAGCGTTTCCCGCGCGAGCCTGCACAACGGCGATATTATCGCAAACTTAGGCGTCGGCATCGGGGACACCATCAAGGTGCGCAAGGCGGGGGACATCATCCCGGAGGTCATCGGCGTATCGGCCCGTCTGCCGGGCAGCAAGCCCTTTGCCATGCCCACGACCTGCCCGAGCTGCGGCGCACCCGTGGTGCATTTGCAGGACGAAACAGCCCTGCGCTGCGTCAACCCCGAATGCCCGGCGCAGAGCCTGCGCAACCTCATCCACTTTGCGTCCCGCAACGCCATGGCCATTGACGGTTTGGGCGAGGCTGTGGCCGTACAACTCATCGACAAGGGGCTGGTCTCCACGGTAGCTGACCTGTACACCCTGACCGAGGAGCAGCTGCTTACGCTGGACAAATTCAAGAAAAAGAGCGCACAGAACCTTTTGCACGCAATCGAAGGCTCGAAGCGCAACAATCTTGATAAGCTGATTTTCGGCCTTGGCATCCGCAACATCGGCGACAAGGCCGCCGCGCTGCTGGGTGAGCATTTCGGCAGCATGGACGCCTTGCGCCAGGCCACTGCCGAGCAGATGTGCGAGATCGACGGCTTCGGCGAGGTCATGGCCCAGAGCGTGCTGGAATTTTTTGCAAAGGACGGCACAACCGACCTGCTGAACCGCCTTGCGCGCGACGGCGTGAACATGCAATGGACCGGCGAGAAGAAGGGCACCGCGCTGGCCGGTATGACGCTTGTCGTCACGGGCACGCTGCCGACACTCTCCCGTCAGGAGGCTGAGGCACTCATCACCCAGAACGGCGGCAAGGCGGCTGGCTCGGTCAGCAAAAAGACGAGCTATGTTGTGGCCGGTGAGGCCGCAGGTTCCAAGCTGACAAAGGCGCAGACGCTTGGCATCCCCGTACTGGACGAGGCCGGGCTGTATCATCTGATTGAGGATAACGGGCAATAAGGCGCGGGCGGATATGGAATCCGCCCCTACATGCCGTGGTCCGGTCTTTTCTCCGTAGGGGCGCATTCCATATGCGCCCGAAAACAGCACACACCTTTCCACAGGACATCCCACCACGGGATGTCCTCTTTTTTGTTCTACCCCGCGCCGCCCCCTCATACACTGGCAGTGTGAGGTGAAGAAACGATGGACGAGTACTACCGCATTCTGGAAAGCCTGCCGCCCGCACTGCGCACACCGCTGGCCAAGCTGGATGCCCACTATGCGCCGCACATTCAGGAGATCCGTCTGCGGCTGGGCCAGCCCGTACAGTTCACGATTTGCGGCAGACTGTGCCCCGCGGCCAAATTTCTGCCCGGAACGGGTCTGCCTGCCGCGCTGGAGACCGACACCCTGCGGGACTGCTTTCTGCAGCTCTGCCGCCGCTCGGTCTACGCCTATGAGGACGAGCTGAAGCAGGGGTATTTCACCGTGCAGGGCGGCTGCCGCATCGGGGTAGCGGGCTGCCGCGGGCCGGGCGGCTTTTCCGCCGTAACGTCGCTCAATCTGCGCATTGCGCGCTGGCTGACCTGTCCGCTGCCGCCCGAGCTGGAGGCACTGACCGTTGCCCCCACCGGCGGGCTGCTGCTGGCCGGCCCGCCGGGCAGCGGCAAGACCACCCTGCTGCGCTCTCTTGTGCAAAAGCTCTGCGAGGGGGACGCACTTGTCAGCGTCATTGATGAGCGCGGCGAGTTGATGGCCTGTGAGGCGGGCAGTCTGCCCCGCGCAGCGCAGATTCGGTGCGATGTCTACGCCCGCTGCACCAAGGCAGAGGGTATTGCCATGGCGCTGCGCTGCATGAACCCGCAGGTCATCGTCTGTGATGAGCTGGGCACGCCCGGCGACGCCGAGGCCGTCGCACAGGGGGTCGCCTCCGGGGTTGTATTCTTTGCCACGGTACACTGTGACGACCCGGCGGGACTGCGCAAAAAGCCGGCGCTGACCGCGCTGCTGGATACCGGTGCTTTTGCAAAGGCCGCGTTCCTTTCCGGGCGCTCCCGTCCCGGTGCGGTGGCGCAGTGGGTGACGCTGTGACGCTTCTTTTGCGGCTTCTCGGCACGCTGCTTTTGCTTTTGGCCGGGATGGGCGGCGGCTTTGCCGCCGCTGCCCGCGCCGAGAACAGCCGCCGCCAGCTGCACAGCTTTGCCCGCCTGCTTACATACCTGGCCGAGCTGCTGGACGCACAGGCGCTCACCGGACCGGAGCTATTACGCCGCGCAGCACAGGACCCGGCGTTTGCCGTTTTTTGTCCCGCACCGGGGGAGAGCCTGTCCGCGCTGACACCGCCTGCCTGTATGCCGGACGCACTGCGGCAGGAGGTTCAGTCGAGCCTTTCCGCCGCCGAGGAGGCT
>ENA-ORTF01001379-ORTF01001379.1-human-gut-metagenome-genome-assembly--contig:-NODE-1379-length-28448-cov-20.246434_pt1 | contig 28448 bp, 26 predicted proteins | sample MGYA00241908_ERZ509180 | MGnify/ENA primary metagenome ERZ509180 (study PRJEB26280, sample SAMEA2338814) | human gut metagenome | biome: human gut; feature: human-associated habitat; material: faeces... | reverse complement strand
TAAATATTTGAGCAAATAGGAGGGATAATCATGTTATACTATTTAGGCAAAGGAATGGAGTTCAAGAAAGAGGACTGCAAAGAGTACAAGAAACTTGATGCAGCACTCAAGGCAGCAGCAAAGGACGAGAGCCTCGTCGTTTGGGATGAAACCGGAAAGGTCATCGGTTCGCTCACGGATGACGTTCCGGAGGGAGCGTTGCAGACGAATCCGGACGGCAGCATTCCGGCGTTCAATGAGGACGGAACACCTGCGGGAACAGTAGACAGTGAGACCGTGGCAGCAGTCACCGGAGACAATGAACAGGAAACACAGCAGGAGAACGCAGAGGACGACGAGAACGCCTCAAACGAGGACAAGGCGACAAATCCACCGACCGAACAGGAAAACGGCGAAAATGGAGCGAATACAGAGGCAGGCGAGGCAACAGAGGACGAGCAGGAGGACAAGGTCATCATCCCGCAGGGCAAAATGAGAGTGACTGTTATTTGTGACGGCTCACTCAATATCAGACGTTCGGCAGAGTGGGGCAATGATAACATCTGCGGTCGTGCTATCAGAGGACAGTCATATTATGTGAAAGAGATTCATGTTGTAGACGGAAAGAAGATGGTCAGAACAATCGGCGACCTTTACCTCTCCGGAGAATCGGAGCATGTACAATTCGAGCAGTTATGATATAATAAAACAACGGGAAACAAGACGGGGTTTTATGTGTAAAACACAGGTAACGAACAAATGCTTGAAAAATGCCCGAAAATAGGCGTTCGGAGTTATCAAAGAGATAATATTTACAATCCAAAGCGTCTTATTGCGCTTCAGAAAAGTATGTTACACCCCAGAATTTCGGTTCTGGGGTGTTTTTTGACATTAATTACATTAACCCTTCATCTGCATCCTATACTTAAGTGGCGAAACAAGAAACTCCTTTTTAAATGCATAACTAAAGTAGCTTGTACTTTTAAATCCACATTCGTAAGCGATTTCATCTATTGGTTTGTCAGTATTTGACAGTAAAACTATAGCATGTTCTAATCTTACCTTAGATAAATATCTTGAAAAAGCTTCTCCTGTATTTTGTTTGAATAGCCTTGAAAAATGAGAGCTGGAAAAGCTAAATAATTTACAAATATTATCCACATTTATATCAGTCATATAATTAGAGTCTATATATCTCATAACATCATTGATATTTTTGTTTATTTTCTTGCCCTGGCTGCCGTTTATATCATGAGATAACTCATGCTCAATAATAAATATAATTAAGTATGTAAGCAATGCCTTTAATTTAGAATCTGAGTATGGTGAATTAATATTATACTCAGTCAGCATCTTTTCAAAAATATTCCGGACAACTTGCTGGTCTTCCTGATTCAGAATGTGGTATTTTTCAGCGTAGAATCTGTTAAATGCAACAGCAGATATTTCTGACTTTATATAATCAGCTATATCAAATGAATATTTAATAAGTATGCTGTTATGCGTTTCATTGCTGGTATAAAAGGTCTGGTGATGTAATCCAAGAGGCATTGTTCCAACATATCCTCTGAGAATATCCCACTCTCCATCAGTTGAGTATACATGATGACTGCCAGATATCTGAAAACCAATCTCATAATGTTTTATACATGCACTCATTGATGGCATATGAAAATTAATATCTTTTCCGTTATAAACGATACTTCTGTTTATTTCAAAATTATTACAATCTTTTAGAGGTCTTGGCATCATTTTACTTCCTTCTAATGATATTAAATATAAAAATAGCATAATATCTTAAATTCTAATTGTAAAGTGATATTTTTTTTAAAGAAACCGACAAATTAATAATGTATAATACATATGTAACTAAGCAGTTGTTTTTTGCGGAGGGATTAGTAATGAATGATGAGAGAATGCCAATTAATATTTATAAACTTGATGCTGGTTATAATGATAAGGGAATGAATAGTAATGAACTTATTAAAGATTATAAACGGAATATACATAAATGGTATTTTATAGCTGCTGCCGACATTGTGTTTGCCTTGATTATAGCATTTGTTAATTTTAAAGTTCCTGACACGGTAATGATGAGCCTGATTATTTATATTGTAGTATTGGCACTGCTTATAGTAAGTATTGTCAGGATTCATGGATATCGTTTACAGTGTAGAAATATAAAGGGAGATTTAACAGATGAAAAAATATAAGCTGAGCACGAGGATAAGTGCTTATATAGCTGTGATTTTATCGCTGGCTATGAGTGGGTTGACCATAAGAAGCCTGATTGTTAAAAGAAATGCTCATTCAGTAAGTGTTACATTATATGGAATTGTATTTGTGTTATTACTGGTTGTGTCAGCAGTTTCATTGATTGTGTACATATACAAGAGTAAGATTGGAATATATGTAAGTATTGCCTGTCTGGTTATTATATTTGCATATGGAATTATAATGAAAGATTCACCATTACAACTCATAATTATATTTCTGCCAGTTATTTACGCTATGTTTTCAACTAGAGAGTGATTGAAAAAATTTAACTTTCTTCGATTGGACTTCCAGCGGTCCTTAATAAGGAAGGGGCAAAAGTGCGGGTCAAAGCTCAAATTAATTTTATAAAATATCATTATGAAACAGAATGTACAGTCAGGTGGAATGAAAACCTATCAGAGACTAAAATTAAAAATGCTAGTATTACGGCGGTGTAAGCATTTGTTGCGGATGGTTGATATATTAGAGTTAATATGATACTTGCGGATTTAGAAGTCGACACATTTAATAACATTGGCATTGAGATGGAATAATATTCTTTCTTCAATAAAGTAATGAGCAGTTCTGGAAATCTGTGGGTAGTGCTACGCATACAACAGATATGTAACACTACCAGATACAAATCCCCTATTTATAGGCTTTTCAGGATACATAAACGCTCTCAAAGAGATAATATTTACAATCCAAAGCGTCTTATGGCGTTTCAGAAAAGTATATTATACCTCGGAATTTCGGTTCCGGGGTGTTTTTTTAGTTTGTGAACTGTGGTATTATTATAATATAATGAAAAATATTATTTTGGATAGATGTTTATATGACAACGGTAATCACAAAGAGTGGTAGAATTATAAAAGTTGGTAGATATGATTGGAGAGCCATATATGATTAAAATAGCATTTTTTGATATAGATGGAACATTGTTGAAAATGGGATGTAAAGAACCAACAGATAAAACAGTTAAGGCGTTAAATTCTCTTCGCGAGAATGGAATATTGCTTTGTATGGCAACTGGCAGAGGCTATCTTTCAATTCCTAAATTCAAAGATATTACATTTGATGTGCTTCTAACATTTAATGGTTCATATGTAATGGCTGGAGAAAAGATTATTTTCAGAAATCCCCTGAATAATAATGATAAACATCAAATAATTCAAAATCTTAATAAAATGAACAGAGCAGCTGCAATTAGTAATGAGCATTTTATTGTTACGAATGGCACAGATGAGCATCTGGAAGAGTACTTTAAATTTGGAAATGAAACATTGACAATTGCAGACAATTTCGATGAGTTATGTAAAGAAGATATTTATCAGATTATGTGTGCGTGCAGAAAAGAAGAATACGCCCAGATACTGCAAGGAACTGAAAATACCCAGATAACTGCATGGTGGGATAAAGCAGCAGATATAATTCCATTGAATTGTGGTAAGGGAAATGCTGTAAATGCAGTGCTTAATTATTATGGATTATCGAAAGATGAGGCGATTGCTTTTGGTGATGGTAGAAATGATATTGAAATGCTAGAAGCTGTTGGTACAGGAGTGGCAATGGGGAATGCCATTGATGAAGTCAAAGCAAGAGCAGATGTCATATGTAAATCCGTTGAAGAAGACGGAGTGTATCATTACTGTCTGGAGAAAAAACTCATTAAATGCTGATGGACTTATTATACAGCAGGGTTGCAGAGTGTTATATACTCTGCAACCCTGTTAGTCATTTATAGTCTTAATTTTACCACCACTTCTCACGGTAAGAATATTCACCGCGGTAATTAGAAGCATTATAATCAGGATACTTGAAAGGTGCATATACATCATCCTTAGGTGCATCATCCTGTGTATATATGTACATTGAATCATAATCCCATGTGACAATCTCATCACGGGCATCGCCGTAGAGGTTTACAGCTTCAGCACACATGGTAGGATGACCATCATCAGGGAATTTAACAACCTGGATACCATTGCCGTCAATCATTCCGCCGCGTTCTATATCAGCATTAAGAAGGATGAAGTCCTGACCGTCACCAGTCCAGTTTACAGGAGTTAAGAGATTACCATTAAGCTCGTTCTCCATTTCCCATAACTGATTACCCTCGCTGTCATAGAAATATATAATTCCCTGGTGTCCCCAGAAATTAACAACAACCATTTCATAGCCCGGGCGGTTAGGAAGATAATTAGCAAGACTTACACGCTGTGCATGACCTATGCCGTCCTTCTTAAGAAGCTTTCCGTTAAAATCAGATATCAGGAAGCCTTCCTTTCCTGCAACACAGGCAAAGAATTTAGTACCTTTATGTGGTCCTGACTCAAATCTGCCAGGAACAATCTCATCAATATGGTCTTCATTAACAGGCATAGTCCACATTTTATTACCGTGGCAGTCAAGCATGTTATAACCAACTAAAAGTTCATCATGTCCATCTCCGTTAATATCAATTGCAAAAGGAAAATGTCCGGTATTCTTATCACTCTGGAAATGCCACATAACCTCAAGGTCATCGTTAAGTGCATATACTCTGCAATAACGGTCCTTAATGAGAATATCGCGTGGCTTGTCAAGACCACGGAAATTACATATACGCATACCATCAGGATTAATTCTGTCAAATGCGTAGATTTTATCAGGAACACCGATAATAGTTCCGTCCTCTTCTGGTGTAGAGAAAGGTGTTTTGGCACGTTTCTTCACTTCACCTGTTCTGCCATCAAGAATCAGCACTTCAAAATTCTTGGCTGTTATAACCTCATCAAAGCCATCACCATCAATATCATATATCTGCATAGGCATATCTGCTGATATAGTTCCAATGTCGTGATTGTCAGTAGGTTCACCATGCTGCCATAATATATTGCCATCAAGGTCAAATGCGGTGAGACAGCTGATTGTTCCATAAGCATCACGATTTACTCTTTTCTGGCACTGAGCCATAACCATCTGATACTCGCCATTGCCAAGCAGATGACCAAAACGAAGCTGTCTTCCGGTGCCGCAGCCTTTGAGGTCAATTTTCTTAAGAAGCTTCATCTTAGGATAATGTGCCTGAGCATTTTCACATTCAGCTTTATAAGCATTTCTTGCAGCATCAATAGAAGCAGCAGTACTTTCAGAAGTAGTAACATTTACAAAACCAAACTGTGTTGGGATAGTTGCAGTAATGGCAACCTTGCCACCCTGCCTTGCATATTCAGTGTCAAGGTCAAAATAAACCTTATCATCAACACTGCATATAACATGGCTGCCTTTAATCTCTGCTTTAAGTATATAGGTATCATCACAGTTGTAATCAAAAGGTACAGAATCGAGTACAGTAACCTCCTCCTTATGACGATACTCAAGTCTTAACTCATGCTCTTCAAAAACAAGGACAAGAAGATTAGCAGAGTTCTGACAACAAAAACCAATGCCGGCATTGCCCCATTTGGTAGTAAACATACGCACACTTGCAGTTATAGTATAATCGCGCCAGAATCTGTCACCGCTAGTGAGCATAGGGAATGTGCGGTGTGGCTTGTCATTACGGATACGCATCTGCTCCATAAAATGTTTTCCATTATATTCAGAAATAATCCAGGAAGCCCCCTGACCGTTATAAACGTGGTTGCATACCGGGTCATACCATTTACCATAATATCCGGGATAATGGATAAAATGATACTCACCCATTGCCGAATGATTCTTATCATAAGGAAATTCACCAATAGGAAAATCAGAGAAATCTTCATTAAGTAAAATAAAATCTGCCATAATAACCTCCGTTCCAAAATAAAAAATATAATTAATGGCTCTTTCTGTAGCTTCCGGGCGCTTCGCCCATGATTTTTTTAAATGTGCCGCCCATAGTATTACTGTCGGCGAAACCACATTTGTCAGCAATCTCAGTAATAGAGAGGCTGGTGTTGACTAAAAGGTCTGCTGCTGCGTGCGTTCTTACATAAATAAGATACTCTCTGAATCTGAAGCCTGTAAAAGCCTTAAATTTCTTGGAAAGGCTCGATTCACTCATATTAAAAAGTCCTGCAGTAGCAGCCATAGTTATGTCATTGTGATAATTCTCGATAATATATTCAATAACCTTCTGGATAAGTTCATTACCTGTATCCATTTTCGTAATAACATTATCTTCATACATCTGACAGCGCAGAATAAAAAGTATAAGTTCATGAAAATAAGAATGTATGAAAGATAAAGACAGACTATCTACACCATTGTGTTCATAAGAAATCTTCTGGATAATTGATGATATATAATCAAGTCGTCTTTCTGGTATATGGACAACAGGATGTTTATGGAAAATGCTTTCTATATCCAGAGAAGAATCATCAGCAATCCACTTTAAATCATCATTATTAAAATATAACACATATCTTGTATGGTCACTTCCGGCGAGGTAAGTAGTCATGTGCGCCATGTCTGGTGGGATAAGAGCAAGTCCGCCCGGATTTAACATATATATTTCATCACCTACATAAAGGGTGCAGGAACCAGAATATATAAACATCAGCTCCCATCTGTTATGTTCATGAAAATGTTTCATCTTATAAGATGGAGGCACAGTAGCAATATCCGTGTGGAAATTGTCATTAATAAAATGGTACATTGCCGTCTCCTTGGTATATGAATAATATCTTACGAAGCAAAATCATATACTGATTATAGGTCGTTTATAGAGAAACTGTTACTGATTTTTTACATATTTTTTTGATTTTGAAAGATTTCGTGCTGTTTTTTTGTATCTATAAAAAAACAATGTGAATATAATAAAAGCATCTTAAGAAGCAGAAACAATTTAATATTAAGGAGGAATAATATGATACGAAGAAACAAAATTATTGCTTCTGTTGCCGTAAGTGTCATGACCGGCGTTCTTGTTGCAGGCAACTTAGCTCCATTACAGGGATACTATGCATTTGCACAGGAAACAGGAGTAAAAACTGCAAGGTATTCAGCAGTAAAAGATATTAACAAAACATTAGAAGGTTACACACCAATCGACAGTTCAGATCCGGTTGAATTCGGTGGAACTTACATTAAGTATCAGGGTGAGACAATCCAGTTGTCGGAGACAGCCATATATCTTGATGGATCGTTATCAGATGAGCTTGCTGCCAAGTACCCATATGTATATAACGATATTACTAAGGCATTGTCAGCAGATGCATTAAAGAATGGAACAGCAGACAAACCAATGACAGTATATGTTGCACCATATGTGTATTGGATTGATGATCCGGCAGCAACAGATACAGTACAGAAGACCGAGGGATATTCAGTACCTTATGGAATGGTTGTTAATTCAGAATATCTTACTATCAAAGGTCTTACAGGAAATCCTGATAATGTTGTATTAGCAGGAAACAGAGGACAGTCACATGCCTCTAACGGTAACTACACAATGTTCAGATTCAACTGCAGCGGTGCACTTACAGTTAAGAACATAACAATAGGTAACTATTGTAGCGTTGACCTTGATTATCCGCTTATGAGTGAGCTTAATCAGGCAAAGAGAACAGAGACAATCACACAGGCACAGCTTGCTGATGTTTCAGGAGACAAGATGTTTGCAGATAACTGTAACTTCATAAGCAGACTTAATCTTGACCCAATAAATGGAGCATCAAGAAGTCTTTATAACAACTGTCATTTTGAAAGTACAGATGATGCCCTTAATGCAAATGCTGTATATGTAGGATGCGATTTTGATTTCTACGGAAACAGACCATTATATTCATCATATGGTACAGGTTCAACATTTTTAGGTTGTACATTTAATTGTAAGATATTAAATGTTGAAGCCGAACCTACACAGTTCTTTACTAAGGAAGGTGGCACAATTACCGCAGTAGACTGTGTATATAACAGTAATTTAAGTGTACCTATATCAATTGGATGGACTAAAACACCATCAACTTCATTAAAGTGTTATCAGAGCAACATAATTCATAATGGACAGAGCATTACAATCGGTGGCGAGGGTGCTAAAGAAACCGTTGATATGACAGGCAAGTCAGTACTTGATGCCTACAAGGTTGTGTCAGGTGGTAAGACATATTACAACACATACAATCTTTTAAAGGGCAGTGACGACTGGGATCCATTAGGAGTTAAGGATGTAATTAAAGCAGCCGGACAGGACACAGTTGCAACACAGCTTTCAATAACATCAGATGTCACAGAGATTGAATCTGGAAAGGAAACAGCTTCAATAGGAGGAACAGTTAACTATTTCTATGGAACTAATGATACAACACAGAAGATAACATACAGCGTATCAGACGAAGATAAGGCATATGTGAAGTTAACAGATAATGGTGACGGAACATGCAAAGTAGAAGGTACTAATAATGATGATGCAGCTAGGAAGGTCATTATAAATGCATCTACAGAGTCAGGTCTTGAAGCAGCAGTTGGAATTACTGTAAAGCCAAGCAAACTTGATGCACCAGAGTATATCAAGACACCAGTTATTACTAATGACGGACAGGGTAGTCTTAAAGTAGATTACTCACTTGATTTAGGAAGCAGAGAAGACATGTCTGCAATCTCATGGTACAGATGTACAGATGCAGAGGGAAGCAATAAGGTACTTGTAGCAGTAACAAGAAACGATTCACCAGAATATACATATAAGTTAACAGCAGGTGATGTAGGATACTATATCATGGCTAAGGTAGAATCTAAGAATATCAGAAGTGATTATGGAACACCAGTAAATACAGTATATGACAAGGCAATCGGAGTGAAAGATGTAAGAAGCAAGAACCTTTCTACAGATTTCTCTAACTTCCCTAATATAAAGCAGTCAGAAATCAAAGCTGGTTTCTGGACAGTAGATTACAACCGTCCAGCAGATACAGAGAGCTTCGGAAGCTGGCAGGGAGCTGATACAGAAGAGCCTTGGAAATATGGAACAACAGGTAATGGCTGTGTAGGGGCAGGATTATATGAAGGAACACAGGGTTCAAGAATTATGTACACACCAGTTGAGGGTACATATGGTGATATGTCACTTGAGCTTGTAGTTGACCCGGCTAAGACAGCAGGTCAGGGATTTGGTAGTGCAGGTCAGTATATGGATGTACTTCTCAAGTTCGATACATCAACACTTACAGGATACGGATTAAGAATAGTAAGAACTAAAGCATCATCTAATGCCGTAACATTTGTACTTGTAAAATATGACAACGGAACAGTAACAGAAATCTCTGATGAGGTTATCGCAAGTTGCTATGCAACAGGTTGTACAATCAGCTTAAAGGTTGAAGGTAATAAGCTCACTGCTCATGTTGAGACACCAACAGAACAGCTGGCAGATCAGGCAGCTAAGGGATATCCACATGTAGTTGACCTTACAGCAGATATTGCAGCTAACAGCTTTGGCGGTGTTGCAATACAGCATACAGGAACAACAGGAGCTGGTGGATGGCAGAATACAACAATGCTTCATAACTTAAATGTTACATGGGAAGGTGAGAACAACCAGAACCCTGAATATGTTGAAGGAAATCCATCAGATAACGAGAATCCTGCCGAGACACCTGATGATTCAACAGGAACATCAACAGGAGCAGACACAACAGTCAAGACTGGTGATATGAGCCATGCAGGAATGTATGCAGCATTAATGGCAGCAGGACTTTGTGGCTTACTTGGAATGGCAGCAGTATACATGAGAAGAAGAAAAGATATCTAATTTCATAAGAATTTTCTTTACAGGAGCACCCGCAATTATATTGCGGGTGTTTTTGCGTGGTGAATGTGTGACCGTATGTGATTGACATTTTAGTTATTATGCTATAAAGTTTTATAGAACTAACCAGTATAAGATGGAGGATAAAACTTAAAAGCATGAAATATAATATCAGAAAGTATATATTGGCAGGAATTACAGCAATTCTTGCGGGGGCTGTTCTGACAGCATGTGGTGGCAGCAAGCCAGAGAAGGACGATACAGTCCAGAGTACACAGGAAATATTTGCAATGGATACATATATGTCGCTTACTGCATATGGCAGCAATTCAGAGGAAGCAGTAAGTAAAGCAGTTCAGGAGATTAACCGGCTTGATGCAATGTTTTCGGTAGGAAATGAGGACAGTGATGTTACTAAGATAAATGAAAATGGAAGCGGAGAAGTATCGGAAGAAACCGCATTTATAATGAACAGGGCAATGCAGGTATCTAAAGAAACTAAAGGCACTTTCGATATTACGATATACCCGGTCATGGAGTTGTGGGGATTTACAACTAAGAATTACAGAGTGCCTGAGCACAGCGAGATTGCAGAGGTACTTAAGCATGTTTCTTATACAAATGTGGGGATTAACGGGCAGCAGGTGACATTATCAGATGGTGCAAGCATTGATCTTGGCGGAATTGCCAAAGGTTATACTTCTTCAAGGGTGATTCAGATTATGAAGGACTGCGGCATAGAGCACGCAATCATTAATCTTGGAGGCAATGTGCAGGTGCTTGGAAGAAAGAGCGATGGCTCGGACTGGAGGGTTGCCATACAGAATCCTGACAGTGAGAATAGTTATCTTGGAATATTAAGCACGGTGGATAAGGCTGTCATAACATCAGGTGGATATGAGAGATATTTTGAGCAGGACGGACAAGTATACCATCATATTATAGACCCGCAGACAGGTTATCCATCAGAGAGCGACCTGACTTCGGTTACAATTGTATGCTCTGACGGAACAACAGCAGATGCATTATCAACTGCGCTTTTTGTAATGGGGCTTGATGGTGCGAAAGAGTTGTATAGAAGTGGCTCGCTTGATTTTGAGATGATACTTTATGATGGAATCAAAGTATATGTGTCAGAGGGAATAGCTGACAGTTTTTCAACAAATATGAACACGGAAATAATTACCAGACAGCTTTAATGAGAATTATTATTAACAGTCTGTATTGACAAATGTGGTGAGAAAAATATATTCTATAGAGCAGTTAGCGAAAACTAATTACAGATAGATTAATATACTTTTGTTGAAGATAGCTAACCAAGATATACAGACCCGAAGGAGCAGACATGTTATTAATAATATCACTTATAATCGTAGCTTTATTTATATATTTTCTCAAGGATTCACTTAAGAAATATGCCAATATATTTTATATAGGTGTGGCAGTAATCTCTATTGCAGTATTCCTGCTTGAGTTTCTGTCAATGCCTTTGTTTGTAAAGAACAATATATTAGGAATATTTGCAAAAGGCTCTCTTGGAACGGCAATGTTTATTGTGGTAATGTACACTGGCGCATTACCTAAGGGCAACAAGCTGATTGCACCACTTATGAAGATAAGAGGCGAATTGTCAATTACAGCGGCAATACTCGTCCTGTGTCATAATTTTACATATGGAATGACATATTTCAGAATGTTATTTACTAAGACAAGCCTGTTATCAGCCACACAGCTTGCAGCTGCGGTAATAAGTCTTGTGCTTATAGCTATAATGCTTGTGCTTACAGTTACATCCTTTCCATCTGTAAGAAAGAAGATGCAGGCTAAGAAGTGGAAGCAGTTACAGCGCACAGCATATGTGTTTTATGGTCTAATGTATGTTCACATTATGCTCATTAACATACCTTATGCGAGACTTGGACTTGGCATGTATATTGCAAATGTAGTTATCTACAGCATAGTTTTCTTAGGCTATGCAGCTATGAGAATAGCAAAGGCTGTATCAGTAAAGGCAGCAAGAGCTGGAAAGGCATACGGTAAGAAACCAGAGACGGTTATGTATGGACTGGCATTGGTTATATGTGCAGTGATGACGGTGTCGTGCTTTGCAGGAAGACAGACAGTGTCGGCATCGGAAGACAATGAGGAATGGAACGATTTCTTTAACGAAGAGACAGTTGCAGCAATGGTCAAAGAGATTGAGAGCAGTACGGCTAAGACAGATGCCGAAGGAACAACACAAGAGAGTCTGGAAGAATCAGTTTCATCAGATGGACAGTCAGACTCACAGGCTGGCGGTGCAGGAAATGAAGTGTCGGGAAATAGCAATAATTCCGGTTCGGATAATGCTTCTGGTAATTCATCAGGTAATAGTTCTGACAGTGGTAATCAGTCAGCCAAGCCGGATAATGGTTCTGACAATAGTGGAGAGCTGAGCGGCGGTTCAGGCAGTGACGCACCGGCTAATACAACATTTAAAGCAGATGGAACTTATACAGGTTCCGCTGTGTGTGAAACTTATAACTACAATGTAACGGTTACAATAGTCATATCGGGAGATACGATTACATCGGTTACTGCTGAATCAGAAGCGGGTGCGCAGGATGTGCAGTATTTTAATATGGCAAATGCAAAGGTTCCTGCACAGCTTCTTGCAAATCAGAGTACATCAGGTGTTGATGCAGTATCTGGTGCAACCAAATCAAGCAATGCCATCAAGAAGGCATTTTACTATGCTTATAAATCGGCTAAGAAGTAGGCAGATTTGTAATAGAAAAAATTATAAGGAGGCAAAATTCCTCTCCTCACCAATGGGTTCGGATTTTGCTTCGCAAAACAAGGAGGATTTATGAGGAAGAACATTTTTACTAAGATTGCTGCTGTTGCAGCCGCTACTGTTCTTGCAGTTACAGCACTTCCAGCTCTTGTGTCTGATACACATGCAGCAGATGATGATTATTCATATGTATATGCTGGACTTACATGGCAGGAATACTGGGCTAATGAGGGCGTATATAACGCAGGAGATGTAACATCATCTAATGAGAAGGATACACATGGTGAGTACGATAAAGGCGGTTTTGATACAGTAACAAGAGCAACAACCAATCATGGTCTTCACAGAGGAAGCTACCAGTGCATGGCAACAATTGATACAGAAGATGGTAAGAAGTATGAGCTTGCCGGCTGGAGTAGTGATGGAAAGCAGATGATACTTACAGATGGTACACAGCTTTCATACAACAGAGGTACAATTACTAATGCTGATGGTACAACAACAAAGTTAGTATCATATGAAGTAACTGGTATTAAGTATGTTCCGGTTAAGGTTAAGACATCTGATCTTGCTGATTTTGAGCAGCATTACAGAGTTGTCAAGAATGGTGAGAAGTTATACGGTGGATTCGGTGAGAACAAGCTTAGCTCATATGAGTATACAGCAGCAGTTAATGCAGATACTAACGGACTTAAGACAGCAGTTAAGAATGCAGATGGAACATATTCATTCTCTGCAAGACAGACTGGAAGTGGAAAGTCATTTGCAGAGCAGGATATAAGTGTGGCTGCTAACATTACATCTACAGTAAAAGATGCTACAGGTTCATACGGTGAATTCTTAAGAGTTGATATTAATGGTGATGGTTATGGCGCATTAGGTGCTATGATGCAGGCTGTTAAGTGGACATACTATGGGAATGATGCAACAAGAACAAATGCTGTTGCTACATATGGCACTAAATTCGCAGCAGATAACTGGATGCACAAAGTAATGGGAATCCAGCTTGGACTTACAGATTCAGCACGCTGCCAGTTACCAGCAGGATATGATGGAACAGGTTACTGGTCACTTACTGTATATGCATTAGGATATACTGATACTACAATTGATTTTGAAGCAACAGATGCTAATATCGTTAAGGTTAAAGCACCTGTAAGTGATACATCAAAGCTTTCAGCAGCTATTGCAGCAGCAGATGCACTTAACGAAGCTGATTACACAGCCGAATCCTGGGCAGCTATGAAGCTTGAGTATGAGGAAGCAGTCGATGCACTTGCAGTTGCAGAATATCAGGCAGATGTTGATGAGGCAACAGAGCATCTTACAGCCGCAATCAATGCATTAGTAAAGGTTGATGCAGGTACACCTTCTGGTTCAGAAGAGTCTGGCAACACAACTGATGCAGGTACATCAGATACATCTGTATCAAATGTTAAGACTGGTGATTCTAACAACATGATGACTTACATCGTAGCAGCAGTACTTGCTTTAACAGCAGGTGCAGCAGTAACAGGCAGACGTAAGATTAAAGATATCAGATAATTGAATTGATACGCTTAAATCTAATAAAACTATAAACAAGCCAAAGAACCGGGTCGGAGAGAATCCTTTGTGGGATTTTCTTGCGGCCCGGTTCTTTGCTAATTGTGGGTGAATTAATTTCTGTACTTATCAAGTGAACATTTTGTAGCATTAATAATGTCTCTTAAAATATAAAAATCCTGTGTTGAACACGAATCCAAAACATTTAGTATTTCTGCTTTGGTAGATAGATTAATACTTGGTGTTTCGTAAAGCAGTTCATCAGTCTGTACAGATAAAGCTTCTGCAATATCAACAAATACCGGTAAGCTGAGCTTAGTGTTTCCTGTTTCGATATGGCTCAAATGTGTTGTAGAGATTCCTACTTTTTCAGCCAGTTGTTCCTGTGATAATCCACATCCTTTTCTGAATTTTCTGATTTTTTGCCCAATCATATAATAATCCATAATACACCTGCCTATAGAATATAATTATACTTGAATTGTATGGTCGGAAATGGTAATTTTACATAAACTATATGGGCTATTTTATGCTTACATAGTTAAAATATTCTGATGTGAGATGGAAACAGAATAGGATATATAAACTGTGCATACAGTTAAAAATAACTTGAATTACATAGTCTAAAATGCTAAAATTTCATTAACTAAATAGGCAGTCTGTGTTTATACAGTTAATAAAATTGCAAAGGAGAATTGTTTATGAAAAAGAAAGTAGTTTTAGTGTTGACTTTAATGATGCTGGTAGGTCTTGTTGCTTGTGGAGGAAAATCTGGGACACAACAGACAGCGCAACAAAATGCAATATTAGGAAGGTGGGAAATAAAGGAAGGAAAGGATAGTTCATGGTTTTATGAAAGATTTGAATTGTTTAGTGATGGAACTAGTGTAACAAGTGCAGGATATCAAGAGAAATGGATTTCTGAAAATGGAAGATTGAAAATAGGTGATGATGTTTGGAGTTACACTTTATCAGATAATAAATTAACATTAACAGCTAAAAATGGTTCCGTTGGAATTTATGAAAGAGTACAACAATAAATTAACACACAAGGAGAATTGTTTATGAAAAAGAAAATAGTTTTAATGTTGACAGTTATTATGTTAATAGGACTTGCTGGGTGTGGAAAAAATCAGATAAACATAAAGGGAACTGGCACATCTGATAATAAAGAACAAATGGTACAAAACATATATGAAAACAAGAGGACAGAAGTAAAGCAAAAAATATCAGAAATAAAGGAAAGATTGCCGGAAACTTCTGCAGAAGATAAAGGAACTTGTGGGAGTAAGGCAAAATGGTACTACAAAGATAATACATTAATTATTTACGGAGAAGGGGAGATAACAGAAGATACATGGCATAAGTCAAATATAGTTATAAATACAGTTGTTATTGATAGCGGAATTACTAAATTAGGGAACAATATGTTCAGTGGGTTAGGGTCTGAGGTTGGAAAAAATATAGAAAATTTCTATATTGCAGATGGTCTGGAAGAAATAGGATCGAGTACTTTTGTAAATTGTGACTGCTTAAGTGAAATAGTGTTGCCTCCTAGTCTGTATTTTATAGATGGATATACATTTGCTAGCTGTGATTCTTTAAAAAATGTATATATGACAGATGGAGTTGAAAAAATAGGTGACAGTGCTTTTACTGGTTGTAAATCACTTGAAAGTATCTTTATACCGAAAACGGTACTGGCAATAGGAAATGGTGTATTTACCAGATGCAATAATTTATCAGATATTCAGATTTCAAAAGATAATAGAATATTCAGTGAAAAGAATAATTGCATTATTAACAATGATACAAAAACATTAATTTATGCTATAAATAAGGATTTTTCAATTCCAGATGATATTTTATGTATTGCTGAGGATGCTTTTTATGGGTGTGAAATTGATAGTTTGGTTATACCTGAAGGAGTTAAGGAAATAGAAGAAAGAGCATTTTCTTATAGCAAATTTGCTGAAATTAAATTACCGGATACATTAAAGATAATTGGAAATTATGCTTTTGAAAATTGTAGTAAATTAAAAAGTGTTTATATACCCAAGAGCGTAAACTATATCGGAAACAATATTTTTCATGGTTGCAGTGTTTTAGAACACATAGAAGTTGATAATGATAATACTGTATATGATAGTAGAAAGTCATGTAATGCAATAATTGAAACATCTAGGGACAAAATGATTGCAGCATGTACAAACACATTAATTACAGACGATGTAGCAGATATAGCAAATGGTATATTTGCTGGATTCAGTGTTTTTACAGATACATATAATAAGGCAAATCAGATTAATCCGGATAGTTTTAAATATTATTAGATAATAAGGAGAAAAAATATGGAAGAGAAAAAATTTTGTCAGTACTGCGGTTCACCTATTGATAGTAAAGCAAAATTTTGTACCAAATGTGGAAAGAGCATTAATAGCGAGCAGAATGCTTCCGTTCAGAAGAAGGTTTATCAGCAGACTAACTTTGTGATGGATATGTTAAGAAACTTTGGTAAACCCAATTCAGTAATAAGAATTATAAGCATTTTTAGTGCTATATTTCTGGCAATAGTACAGTTTTTCGGAATGGGATATAAGCTGAATATAGACGCATGGATTGTAAGTAAAACAGAAAAAATTAGTGCAATTAAATTCCTGTATAGATTGGTTTTCAAATCAGGAGATATGTCGGAATATGGTGTGAAATTAAATTTTTTAATAGTTATCTGTTGTCTGGCATTTATAATTGGATATGTTGTTCTTTTGATTGTAGATGCATTACTGATTAAATACATAATATCAGATTATCATATAGACACAATTGTCGATGTAGATAAAGGAATGTCTATATGTGGAATGGTTATGTTTGGAGTAACAATAATAATTGGGATGTATATTAGAAGCAAACTTGGAGAGTATGGAATGGAGGATATGTTTAGTATAAATGCTATGTGTTACATAGGCTTTGTGTACTCTCTTGTGTTACAGATATTTTCAAGATTAATTATTAAATCACAGTTAGAAGATGAGTAAGATTAGAAAAGGCTGATTTATAACAAATGTTAAGCTTTGACTTATTTAGGAAATATCAATATTCTGATATCAAGAAAGGGTGTACAAAGATATTAATGAGTATTTGGAAAGACCCGGGGAGGTGCTCAGTATGTTTTCAGAGGCGTTGAGGATATTGGATAGGAATACGGCAGAGTTGATGGTTGACAGGATGAAAGATGAGATGGAGACTTTGCAGGTTCAGAAGGATGAGCTGAAAGCACAGAATGAAGAACTAAAGTCATCATCAGAAGAAAAAGACGCAGAGATAGCAAGATTAAAGAAACTATTAGAAGAACAGAATAAGTAGTAAAAAACAGCAGCTACCACAACCATAAGTGGTAACTGCTGTTTTCAGATTTGTTATCTGTTAATCTTAATATCCCCCATATTAACATCAGCATTTATACTTTTACCGCTGCCGGCATTATTAGTATAGCTGTGAGAATAAGTAGAATCATTAACCTTGATGTCGCCTAAGTCTACAGAGAGATTAGCACTGTATTTATCAATATCCATACCACTTATTTTCAGTGAGCCCATATCAACGGAAAGGTTAAGAGCATCACTGTCACAGTTTGTAAGCTTAATATCGCCCATATTGTTGTCAGCAGTTATATTCTTAATGGATGAATCAGCAATCTTAAGAGAACCCATATCAACAGAGAAATCAGCAGAAGAAGCATGTATATTGTTAACATCCATATCACCCATATTAAGGTCAGCCTGAATAGAATTAAGACTGACATTGTCAGGAACAGTAATTGTAAGTGTGCAGTCTGAGTTTTTGATATTAGTCATAAGATGTACTTTTACATGCTGTTCAATATTTAATGAAGTTCCAGAAACAGATACAGCAGGCTTAAACTTTTCAGCACCCGTATAGATAACTTCAAGCTTGCTGCCTTTCTTAATCTCAACACTGCCAAGATTCATATCAATAGATATGTCTGACACATTATCATAAATAGAGGAATTTTCAATATATTTGCCACTGGATGCCATAGTCATGCGTGTAAAAGGAGAAATGTTAAATACATTGCCAAGAACGCCGATAATTATGCATATAAGTGTAATAAAATATATAATTGACAGATAAATTCGTTTCTTCATAATTACACCTCCATGGAATCGTCTTTAAGTATACTTTTGAATATAGCGTGTATTACAGCTGCAATAGGCCATATAACCCATGTTAAAGCCCATGCAAATGTGATGAAACTGACTGACAGATATATACATGTAACTGTAGGCCAGAAAACAGACATAATAGTTGTTGCAGTATTGTTAATATATCTGACTTCTTTATTCTCCTTCTTAACATAGCTGCCGGCTACATTGTCACCATTAAGAGCAAGTAAAGTCCTACATGAAGTCTCAACCATTGAACCGAAAACAATAAGGAATACGCCGACACTTACTATACAAATCATTGCTGCACCGCCGATATCGTCAAGTCCCTGTACTGGGATTGCATCAAAAACAGCGGCAGGGACAAAGCTAATAATACACATTATAATTCCAAGGGTGCGGCACACAATAGAAATGTTACGAAGTTGTTCCTTCTTATCCTGCACATATCCGACAGTGGCATAATCGATGATACATTCGTGTTTCTTAATATAGTCGTATTTACTCATTAAAGAATTGGTTATTATAAATATGCCGACACCGAAGGCTGCTATAATAAACAGAGCAACAGTGCCCATTGTCTCGATAAAATTATTATGAATTGCACTGCAGGCTGCCACTGGAACTACTGAGAAAATACATAAGAAAACTCCTAATGCAGTCAGAAATGCATGTCGGCTGCCGGCACTTACAAAGCTTCTGGCTTCATCCTGTGTTAAAGTGCGTCTGTTATCAACAGGAGCAGAAGACTGTCTGTTAAGTCCGAGAGTTTCTGCGAGTTCGTCAAGATTGCCGAATTCTGAGATAACAGTACCTACAGCCTCATTCTCGCTTTTACCTTCGCTGATAAGTTCATTATATTTGTCCTCCATCATGCCCCACAATTCGTCTTTAGCCTTTAAAACCTCAGTAGTTGCGGGGAGATTGGCAAACATAGTTTCAAGATAACTTTTAATAGTATCCATACATTAATTCTCCTTCACAATAAATTTTTCAATAACTTCTTTAGTGAGAGCCCACTCTTCACATTTTGACTGATAATACAGCCGTCCTTCGTTAGTAATCTGATAATAGGTGCGCTTCTTTCCACCATTCTCGCCTACTCCAGGGAAAGAAGTAATATATCCGTTCTTTTCCATTCGTGTAAATGCTGAGTAAAGAGTAGTTTCTTTAACAATATATTTCTCATTGGTCATGGCCTTAATCTGCTTAGAAATCTCATAACCATAAGACGGCTTATCAAGCAGAAGATACAGGATAATTGTATCGTTGTAGCCTCGTATAATGTCGCTGCTGATGCCAGCCATGCATACTCCTCCCTTCGGATTAATTGCAGGTGCTGATTCACCTGATAATAAATATTAAATAAATGATAATTACTACGACAGGCGATACTACGACAGCCGTAGTACATCTGTCGTAGTATATATAACATGATATGCATAATATGTCAACAGGAGAATATAAAAATCCCTCAAAAGCAGGTAAACAGTGCTTTTGAGGGATATATTAAAAATGTGGATTATTTGAAATATACTTTAGCTGCAGTAGCAGCCATGATATTTTCCTTGTCAGGTGTTGATATTTCATTGCTTAAGACAATGTAATCAATAAGGTGTCTGTAGCTGTCCTTGCACAGATTCATAGGCAGGTCGCTTCCCCACATAAGCCGGTCGCTTCCGACAAGTTCGATGGCGCGTTTAATATAATGGATTGCGTCAGGATAAGGGTATCTGGCGTCTTTACCCTGATTAGAAGGAAGGCTTGCAAGGTCGAATACAACATTGTCAAGCGTGAGTGCCTCCATTCCTTTAAGCCAGACATTTTCCTGAACAAGACCTCTTGGGGCAAGCAGATGGCACACAACAAACTGCGTGTCAGGGTGTCTCTTAATTGCGCGGGCGAGGGCTTCCGGCTGCCAGCACTCGGCAGGGTAGCGTCCAATATCGAACACAACAGTATTATTATGCATTTCAGCATATGACAGCATTTCCTCAATAACATCACCATCAAGGGGAATAGTAGGATGATAACTCATAAGACCGCTTCCAGTACTTATCTCGAATTTTACAATCTTAATTCCGAGGTCTTCAAACAAATGCTTTCTTATAGAATCAACATTTCTGCAGAATGGGTCGTAAGTAGCTGCTGCAGCAAGACGGTCAGGATATTTCTTTGCAGCCTCATAAGTGTAGAGATTCTGCGGACCTAAGAAATTGCCCTGAAGCATAACTGCTTTGGAAACACCAGCTTCGTCCATAACCTTAAGAACTGCTTCCGGGGTTACATCATATTCACCGAGACACTCTGGTATCATCTGGAATATAGTTCCATCAGCGTAGCTTGCGTAACCTCCGCCTATGGCCTGCATTTCTCCGCTGTTTCCAAATCCATTGATGCAGCGGCATATATGAATGTGTGAGTCAATTATGTTCATAGTTAAGCCTCCTTGTTGCTAGATGTAGAAAGAATATTGAGATTATGTCCATACAGAAATTCATTAATAATTCCAATGTCATATTCACATTTGTTAATCATAATTATAATTGCAGCATCGCGGCTGACCTTGGAATACAAAGGGCTTAAGCCTGCAGTTTTTAACGCACGGTTGGTATCAGTAAGGTTCATATGGCATGCGATGCAGAGTGCAATTACTCTGTCACGGCTTGGATTGGTACGATTGCCATTAAGTATTCCGTATGCATAATTAGCTGGAATATCACTTTGTCGTATGACATCACTTAATTGAAGTCCGTAGCTTCCTATATACCGGTTAAAGAATTCGCTGACAGACATCTGTGAGTCAGTATCCTCTTCATTACGGTATCTGTTAAAATGTTCAGGCTCAACTGAACTTAAGATTTTATCAAGTTCATAAGTCGGTTTTTCGTTCATTATTAATTCCGCCTTTCACAATAGAGTACACATTTTCTATTGATATAGTGTATAATAATAAACACTAAATTACAATAAGGATAAAAATATGACTTTAGAAGAAGAGAGCAGGCTGTCATTTTACAGGGAACTGACAGTACTTGATGAAAAAAAGAATATAGTGCTGGTGCAGGATAGAAGGAACAGTGAGCTTTGCGTTAAAAAGACACTTGATATATATTCGCGTGATGTATATGAGCAGCTTGCCTCTGTAAGAATTGAGGGAGTTCCTGCGGTAAAGGAATGTGTTGCTGATGATGGAAAGCTTATAGTAGTTGAGGAGTATGTGCAGGGCAGGAGCCTTAAGCAGGTATTAGATGAGCATGGACTATTAAACGAGGAACAGGCATATGAAATAGCAGTCCAACTTGTGGACATACTTGTGAGACTGCATCAGTTAGAGCCGGCAATTGTCCACAGAGACATTAAACCATCTAATATAATTATTGAAAAAAATGGACATGTGAATCTTATAGATTTTAATGCGGCAAGACATGTTAATGCAGATAAGAATGAAGATACCAGAATGCTGGGAACAGTGTATTTTGCTGCACCAGAGCAGTTTGGATTCGGGCAGTCTGATGAGCGTACGGATATATATGGTCTGGGAGCAACAATTAATTATATTATGACAGGTGACAAGCCGGGAGCAGGAATTGCAGAGTGCAGATTTTCAGATATTCTTAAGAAATGCCTTATGGTAGATGCAAAGGATCGATATCAATCGGCTGAAGAGCTTCGTGGCGTGCTGGATATGCTAAATTATAGTATAGTACAGGATAATAGGAAAAAAGCTGAAACAGCATTTGGTAAGGATAATACCATTTCGGTTGTGAGAACCTATCGTAATATAAGAGATATAATTGTTAAAATGTACAGGAAATATCAGAAAAGGAATTACGATATTGATACTTCATGGCGCAGATATTTGCTGCCAGGATTCAGACGGCTGAATGTCGTGTATTGTCTGATTGCACTAGTATGGTACGCAGTTATTGTATGGATGACAATAACGTTTGCAGTTACGGACAGTAAAACGGGAATACCGGTAACGGGCGGAGAACTTACAATGTATAAGATAGCTGTATTTGTACTCCTATTTGGAATGACAATGTGGTTTGGCAACTATCTTAATATAAGGAGAAAGCTTCCGGGAATGAAGAAGATAAATGTATTAAGCACTATTCTGACATTTGGGTATGCATTTACGATTAGTTTTATGTTTTTAGCTTTTTTTGCAATATTTATGGCAATTATAGGATATTTGTAAATATAAAAAAGACAGGATATATGTTGAGACTATTCAATATTATATCCTGTTTTTTTGTGCTGTCAGCACACGGTTTGCAGTCATCATTGTGATAACATCCATTATATGAAAAAGATATTTATATATGCAAACATTTCCCTTCCAATACTGGTAGGCAGTCTGTTTTACTATGTGACTTCACCACAAGTCATTTTTGCACAGAATATTGACAGTCTGCTTGGAGTCAGTCTGCATGTTGGAACGGAGAACACATTTGTAGTAAATTTGCGTAGTTATATGCCAGATATGCTGTGGGCGTATGCACTGGTATTTTCATTAATGCTGGTTACAGGTAATAAAACAGCTTATGTATGGAAAATGTTTGTGATAGCAGGCATGTTTTCGACAATTATGGAAGTCCTTCAGGTTACCGGATGTGTAAAGGGAACATTTGATGTGATGGATATTATTGTTGAGATAATTGCAGAACTGATGGCTGTTTTTATTATAAAAAGACATGATATGAGGAGGAAATCATATGAAAAGAATCAGGAAGTACATAGGGGTACTGCTGTGTCTGATAGTATTTGCTGCAATGGCGATGGGAAGTGGATCTGACACAAGCGTAGATAACAGTAATGCGAGTGGTGCTTCGGATAAGACAGGCACAGAAAGTGATAATGTTGTCATGGTAGGTGGAAGCTTTGAGAAAGATGGATTAAAGGGTACAGTTAATGATGCAGATACAGATTTTACCGATTACGATGATCCATATGGATTTTACAAGCCTGGTGATGGGAAAAAATATGTCAAAGCAGACTTTTCATTTGAAAATAACGGTAAATCTGATGCTTATGTAAGTAGTGCAGATTTTAGCTGTTATGCAGATAATGAGAGCTGTGATCAAAGTTTTATCGCATCTGTAAATGAGTTCTCAGGAGATACATTATCAACTGGTCGTAAAATAAACTTCAGTGTAGTATTTGCAGTTCCAGTTGATGCAGAATCTATCGAACTGGAATACACAGCCAACATATGGTCAAGTGAAAAAGTAATAATAAAGCTTCAGTAGGAGGAGTAGAAGATGAGAGTTTGGAAACTGGTATCAGGAATATTATCAATTATATTATTTGCAGTAGTTATGTTTCAGTCATGCGCCGCAGGAGTAGTTAATGCACTTGAGGACAATGGTGGCATATCAGGAAGTGTCGGCGTAATAGTTGGAATACTTATGCTTGCTGGTGGAATTGTTTCGATAGCTACAAGAAATAAGACAGGAAAGGGTCACGATATAGCGTTGATTGTACTTTTCGGACTTGCCGCTGTATTCGGATTTGCAGGATACGGCAATTACAGTGACTTAGTAATCTGGTCAGTATGGTGTCTTATAAATGCTGTTCTAGCAGTTGTAAGCATGATTAAGAACAGATAAAAATAATTCGTAATATAAAAAATGTCTGGTGTGCCGCAGTAGAGCAGCATGCCAGACATTTTGCATTAATCATATTAATATGTAATTTCCCTGCCTTCTTTTCTCCACTGTCTGAATTCAGCAGAAGCAGAAAGTAAAAGGTCAGATGATGAGTTAAGTGCAGTTTCAACAGAATCCTGAATAACACCGATGATGAAGCCAATTCCGACAACCTGCATTGCAACATCATTAGGAATACCAAATAATGAGCATGCCATAGGTATAAGCAGGAGTGAACCACCGGCAACACCAGAAGCACCACAGGCAGAAAGCGCTGCAAGAATACTTAAAAGAATTGCGCTTGGAATATCAACAGTAATACCTAAAGTATTGGCTGCGGCAAGTGTCATAACAGTGATAGTTATTGCAGCACCATCCATGTTAATAGTTGCACCGAGCGGGATAGTTACAGAGTAAGTATCCCTGTCGAGTCCCATATCCTCACATTCCTTCATATTAATAGGAATATTGGCAGCGGAGCTTCTTGTGAAAAATGCAGTGAGTGCGCTCTTTTTTAAACATCTGAATACAAGTGGATAGGGATTCTTGTGTGTACACCAGAAAACAAGAATCGGGTTGGTAACAAAATAAATAAACAGCATAGTACCAACGAGCAGCATAAGAAGCTTTCCATATTCTTTAAATACTGACATACCGTTACTTGATACAGTATCAAATACAAGTCCCATAATACCGAATGGAGCAAAGTTAATAATCCAGGTAACAACCTTGGAAAGACCATTAGATATATCTACAAGCATATCCTTAGTAGAATCCTTGGCGTGTCTACATGCAATACCGATAACAACAGCCCATGCAAGAATACCAACATAATTGGCTTTAGTAAGTGAAGTTATGGGATTCTCAACAATGTTCATGAGCAGGGAGTTAAATACATCACCAATACTGCCAGGTGATGACATTTCCTGTGCACCTTCTGCTAATGTAAGAGTTACAGGAAATAATTTGCTTGTAAATACTGCGATTACAGAGGCAAGAATGGTACTGAACATGTACAGAATAATTACGGTTTTAATAACGCCGCCGTGGCTTTTTCCTGAGTGGCATAAAGAACTTATGACAAGCACGAAAACAAGAAGCGGTGCGATAGCCTTAAGTGCGCCAACGAAAACGCTTCCGAAAAGAGCAATGCCGGAAGCCCTTGGAACGAGCAGGCCAAGAATAATACCAAGTGCCAGTCCTCCAATAATTCTTTTAATGAGACTAATACTAATCCATTTGTCTAATAATTTCTTCATAATTTAACAGATTCTCCTATGCAAAACTTTTTCTATTATAAACTTACAGAATTTATTTGACAACTAATACTGTAAAGGATAAAAAATATATTGTAAAATATGAGATAATAATTACATAAGAGAGCAGACAGATATGAAAAGAATTATATATTATTTTAAAAAGGATATAGTGCTGACGGTAAGCTGGGTGCTTGCGGCTGCTTCAGCATTTTTAGTAAGACCGGATAAAGGATATGTAGGTTATATTGACTGGCGTTCACTTGGAATATTGTGGAGTCTGATGATAATAACAAAAGGTTACATGAATAACGGCATCTTTGAAAAAATCGGACATGCACTTCTTGTGAGAACACGGAAAATATGGCAGCTTGTGAGCGTACTTGTTGCACTGTGTTTCTTTAGCAGCATGCTGATTACCAATGATGTTTCACTGATAACATTTGTTCCGTTTGCGATAATGATGCTTAAGCAGTGCGACAGACAGGAACTTATGATACCGGTTGTAGTATTACAGACAATAGCCGCGAATCTTGGAAGCATGCTTACACCGATTGGCAATCCGCAGAATCTGTATCTATACGGACTTGCGGGGGTGGGAGCAGGTCAGTTCATAATGTGGCTTCTGCCATATACAATTGTTTCGGCAACGCTTCTTATTATTTCAATAATGCTTTTAAAGAATAAAAATGCTGATGTGAGCATGAAGGATACAGACGATAATTCAGGTCAGAAAGCTGTACCTGTAAATGTGTTGTTATATACAATTCTTTTTATCATCGCATTACTTGTTGTTGCAAGAGTACTTCCGTGGTATGTACTTACAGTACTGGTGCTTGTTACTACATTTATAATAGAAAGAAATGTGCTTTTGAAAGCAGACTACGCGTTGTTGTTAACATTTGTCGGCTTCTTCATATTTACAGGCAATATGGGAAGGATAGAGCCGGTTGCATTATTCTTATCAGGTATTGCTGATGGCAGGGAAATAGGCGTTGGAATCATTACAAGCCAGTGTATAAGCAATGTTCCGGCGGCACTTCTGCTGTCAGGATTTACGCATAATATAAAGAACCTTGCACTTGGAGTTAATATTGGCGGTCTTGGCACACTGATAGCTTCAATGGCTAGCCTTATATCATATAAGCAGTATGTCAATGAAGTGCCAGATGGAAAAGGAAAATATTTTGTTACATTTACAGTGTATAATGTGATATTTCTGATTGTGTTATATGCGTGTACAAAGTTCATATGAGAGGAGATATTATGGATTCGATTAATTTATGTTATGAAATGTGCGATTACATAGAACAGAATGGTGTTGTAAAACTGGTTGGAAATGTGAAGCTTCGCGACAATCTTAAGAAAGAGCTGTTACATTTTCTTATATACATATCAATGACAGATGGAAGATATGGTGAGGAAGAGAAAGCATTTATAAAGAAAAAACTGGGATTCGATGTGAGTGCGTCAATGGCGGCTGATATCAAGAACCGCAACATGCTTGGTGCAGGATATATCACAAGAGTGCCGGAGACATTTAAGTATTTCATATTAGCCAATGCCGGTCACAAGATTAAGAACGACCGATACGACAACAAAGAGGCACGTACGCTGGCAGAAACCTACCGCAAGCTTGGGCAGGAATATCTGGCTGCGAATACTGGAAGTACCGAGGTTGAGATAAATGTTTTATCATCATACTGTGTAATGTTAGATGAGAATCTTAAATCATATGGTCTTCTGCGTCCTGATTACAAGAGTGCGGCAATACAGGCAGAGACAGCGGATGACGAAGAGCCGGACGCAGATGAACTAATTGCAGAACTTAATTCACTGACAGGACTTACTGCAGTAAAAGAAGATGTCAATGCACTTATTAATCTTCTTAAAGTCCAGAAAATGCGTGAGCAGATGGGAATGAAGCAGACAAGCGTCAACAAACACCTTGTATTCATGGGAAATCCTGGAACAGGAAAGACGACAGTTGCAAGACTGCTTGCCAGAATATATAAGGCAATAGGGGCAATATCCAAAGGTCATCTTGTAGAAGTAGACAGGTCAGGGCTGGTATGTGGATATATAGGACAGACTGCATCCAAGACTGCGGAAGTAATAGAGTCTGCGCTTGGTGGAGTTCTTTTTATAGATGAAGCATACACACTTACTAATGGCAAAGGGCAGGGAGACTTCGGGCAGGAAGCTGTAGATACATTATTAAAAGGAATGGAAGACCACAGAGATGATTTAGTTGTGATAGTAGCAGGCTATACAGAACTTATGGAGGAATTCTTAGATTCCAATCCGGGATTGCGTTCAAGATTCAATAAATTCATCAATTTTGAGGATTACACAGCCGAGGAAGAAGTAGAGATACTTATAAATAACTGCAAGAAGCAGGAATACATGTTATCAAGAGATGCACTCGAAGAAGCCAGAAGATTTTTCACAGAGCGTGTCGCCAACAAACCAGAAGGTTATGCCAATGCAAGAGATGTAAGAAACTATCTTGAGAAAGCGATATCTAATCAGGCTAGCAGGATAGTGGGGCTTAAGGATGTTGATAAGAATATATTGGCGATGCTTGAGAAGGAGGATTTGGTGGGGATTGAGTTGTGACATACGGGAGGTTGTGGCAGACGAACGCTGTGGGCGGGGGATAGTGTCATTTTCAGACACGCTCCCGCTCGGTGTAAAACGCAACTGTACTAAATTCGCTGGTTAGCCGCATAAAATGCGGCTTCCAGCTCATTAAGTGCAGGCGTTTTCCAACGGTCTGAAACTAACACTATCCACCTGCCCGCCGCTTACGTTGCTGCCCCTCCCGATGTCGCAGGCTCATCGGGAGCGGGAGTGGACTTTAGTGTGTAGGGAAGGCACAAGGAAGTCCAAAAGGGAAGCCGAAGAGTGGCAGATTGGACGTTGGAGTGGGGAGAAGGCATGATGAGGTCCAAAAGGGAAGCCGAAGAGTGGCAGATTGGACGTTGGAGTGGGGAGAAGGCATGATGAGGTCCAAAAGGGAAGTTGAATGAAGTGGTAATCTAAAAGTAGACACCAACCCAATTATTGTAGACATTATTTATA